>ERZ825896.651-NODE-651-length-43309-cov-6.121260_pt1 | contig 43309 bp, 43 predicted proteins | sample MGYA00519858_ERZ825896 | MGnify/ENA primary metagenome ERZ825896 (study PRJEB31778, sample SAMEA3449214) | human gut metagenome | biome: human gut; feature: human-associated habitat; material: faeces | place: United Kingdom | collected 2010/2012 ... | reverse complement strand
AAAATGAAATTATTAAGTATCAAAAATATAATACAAATAAGAAAATGACTTTAATTAATAATGATAAAGATAATATACAAATAAAAGCAATACCTATTTGTGTATTCTTAATAATACTATGTAATGTAGTTTTATTTCTTAAATTATTTAATAGTAATATATCAATAAAACCAATTTTTTTAATTTTAGGTTTTTTGATAGGATGTATGTTATTAATTGTTCATGAAATTTTACATGGGATTGTTTATCCCAAAAATGTTAATGTTAGTATAGGTTTTATAAAACCTATAACATTTGTAGCATTAGCATCCTATCCTATGAGTAAAAGCAAATTTATTACAATGTGCTTATTACCATTTATATTAGGAATAATTCCAATGTTAATTTTTGCATTAACAAATAATTCAACAATATGTAGTTTAAGCTATGGCATGATGTGTATGGGTATAATATCTCCATATCCAGATGTATATAATGTATTTCAAGTTATTAAGAAAGTGCCTAAAGGCAAAAAAGTGTTGTTTTATGGGGAGACTTTATCATATATAGATTAATCACAATATTTATAATCATGAACAACATAAATTACAATTTAGTAATTAGTTAGAAAAATAGTAATTTGAAAGTGAGATAATTTATGAAGAAATATATATTAAATCCTATTTCATTATTTTTTATAGGTGCTATTTTAGGAATAATAAGCAAATTATTGGATATACTTTTTGTTGGCAATTTATTTATGATGACACTTGGATATATGTTTTCAGATTTACCAATATGGGTACTATTAGGAATATTGATTTCGATATATAGTGATACAAGGAAAAAAGCAATGATAAATATATTTCCATTTTGTATAGGAATGCTAATTTCATATTATGTAACAGCAGAATTAACAAATGCAGTATATAGCTGGAATTTTATCAAAGGTTGGACAATATTTTCTTGTTTATCGCCTTTATTTGCTTATTTTACTTGGAAAACAAAAGAAGAAGGATTATTTGCCAAATTTATATCAATAGGACTTATTTTAGTAACAATTATTGGAAATTATATACTAGTTAGAACATTTACTATACCAGATTTAATAATAATACCTATAATCGTTTACTTCCTATTTATTAAAAAAGTTAAAAGATAAATTACAATTTATAGATTAGATAAAGATAATATTTGAGTAGATAAAATTCTACTCTTTTTTGTAATATAAAATAAGGAGGAATGTATATACCAAATTGGACTACAAATAGAATTATTTGCAAAAAAGAATTAGGCGATAAATTACTAACAAAAACTGATGGAGGATATTCATTGGATTTTAATAAATTAATTCCTATGCCAAAAGGACTAAAAATAGAGGCAGGATCTAATGGCGAAAAAGGACTGATTTTTTTGTATCTAACATCGTTAGATTTGAGTGATAACATAGATATTAGGAAAGCATATAAAAGTTTAAATCCTTTTAACCAAGATATCCATACTGATCCATATTTTGAAAAGATTAATTCTAATCTTTCAAAATATAAAAAAGATGAAAATTTTCAGGAATCAATTGAACTCGGCAAAAAATATTTAGATAATTATATTAAATATGGATATTGCAATTGGTATAATTGGTCTATTGATAATTGGGGAACTAAATGGAATGTGGAAGATGATTGTAGCATTGAATATGACAAAGTTAAAGAAGAATATACTATTACTTTTGATACAGCATGGAGTTGCCCTGTAGGGATACTCAAAGAATACAGCAAAATGTGTAATGATGGTGAACTGGATTGGATGTATTATGATGAAGATTATGATGGTCATATATTTGTAACTAAAGAAAATGGCGAATTGATGTCAAGAAAAGAATATTTTGATATTGATTATGATGGTGATATTAGAATATAAGGAGGAATAAATATACAAATTACAAAAAATAGAAGTTTTGAAGTAAGCCAAACTTTTTTTGATGAATTAGAACAAAAATTAAAAAATGTTTCCGATAACTTGCAAGGATATTATAAAACTTTTAACAATTGTAGAGAACAAGGATTAATGTTAACAATTTATGAACCTACTACAGATAATGAATTGCTAATATGGGCTTGTGAGAGTCGTAATAGTGATAACATTATGGTTATTACAGCAGATAGGAGTTGTTCTGATATAAACGATATGTTTAATGATACTGCTTGGAGGTCTGCAAAATATTTTAAATATGACGAATATGATAAAGCAGTTAATCATGTATATAACATAATAAAAAAACAATTTAATAAGTTTTTTTTAGAAGAATATAATACAAAATTTAAAATGCATAAATGTATTGCTGATTTACAGCATATTCAAGTTGATGCAAAAGATTTAGATTATGAAGATTATTATGATCTTGCTACATTTGAAGATGTGGATAATTTGTATTTTTGTGACTTAATTATTCTTGAAGGCAAAATGGGTTTAAGATATTCAAAATATACTGATGCTTATAAAGATGAATTTGATAACCTTATCTTTGAAGAATGGGAACCTGACTTAACAAGTGATACAACTTTAATGTTAGGTATGCAAAATAAATTAAGAGATTTTATAGAAAAAGAAATAGATTACGACATTAATATTGGTATTGGAATATAGGGAGGAAGAAATATAAGTACAAGAGCAAGAATTGGAATATTAAAAAAAGATGGTAGTATTGAGAGTATATATTGTCATCATGATGGATATCTTGATGGTGTTGGTAAAATATTAAATGATAATTATCAAAATTATAATGATGTAAAAGAATTAATAAAATTAGGAAATATTTCAGGATTAGGAAAAAAAATAAATTCTGATAATAAAAAAGATGAAACAATTGCTTATCATAGAAATTTAGGAGAAGATTATAAAAAAAATAAACCAATGGTCACTAAATCTTTTGATGAATTTCAAGAGATTTTATTTGATGCTTGGATTGGATATATTTATTTATATGATGAGCAAACTAATAAATGGCTATGGGATAATTACACAGCTGAAGTTTCTAATTTAGAATTAAAACCACTTTCAGATTGTTTTAAAAAAGAGATTGAGAAACCATTAGTACCTATTATTGGAGCAGATGGTAATGTATTTAATTTAATTGGTATATGTAGTCGTGCATTAAAAACTGCAGGATACCCTGATAAAGCAAAAGAAATGACTGATCGAATTACTAGTTCAGGAAGTTATGATGAAGCACTCTCTATAATGTGCGAATATATAGAACCAGTTAATCAAAATTATGAAAAAATGGAAGATATCAACGATTATGATGATATCTATATTAATTTATAGGAGGATTTAAATGTTAAAAGATTATCAAATAAAAAGAATTAAAGAACAATACCCTAAAGGAACTGAAATTGAATTAATTAGTATGGAAGATTCTCAAGCAGTTCCATCGGGTACTCATGGTATTGTTGATTTTGTAGATGATATGGGTACTATTCAAATGACTTGGGATAATGGTTCATCACTTGGATTAGTTGTTGGTGAGGATCAATTTAAAGTCATAAAAAAATCAAAAATAAAAGAATTATCTTGTAGTGAAGTTAAAGAACTTCGAGATAGAAATTATGAATTTTTAATATTACAAGGTTGTGGTGGTGAACTATCAGAATGGGTTGATGGTTTCACTAAAATGTTAAAAGATGAAGGAATCGCAAAAGATTCCTTTTCTTTTGATGAAGTTTATTTATTTCAAAATAATAATTTAACTAATATTGCATTTGCTCTTAATAACAAAGATTTAGATATTAGTAAATTAGCAATGTTTAGATTAAAGATTAGAGAAACATTTGGAGCAATGTGGTTATCTGATTATATTGACAATGGATATATAAAAGATATAGGAATATAAGGAGGAATTATCTATTTCAAAATATATAAGAGTTAAGTCTAGTTTAAATAAAATTATAAAAATTGATAGTGACAATCTAGATGAGGCAATAGAAATTGCTAAAGAAGATTTCTCCGAGCTTGAATTAACTTCGGAGTGGCTTAATGATCGTGAAGTAACTTTTGAGGAAGAAAAAAATATTACAAAGTTAGGAAAAGAATTAGCAAAATTATATTCTACTAGGAGTGATAGATATGAGAGTTTTGATGATATAAAAAAGTTTGTTGATATGGTTTTTAAAGATCCAAATATAGCAGATTATGTATATGAAGAAATTATTTTGTCATTAAAAGAAGATTATAATATTTGTCCTAGCAATATAAACATATAAGGAGGATTGATGTTTGTTAGAAGAACAATTAAAAAAGATAAATGAATTAAGTTTTCAAGCTAATAAAACTAAAGATGAAAAAGAAAAGGAACAATTAGAAAATGATGTTAAATCCATTATATTTGATTTAAAAAAACAAGCTATTGAAAGTTTTAAATCTGAAAGCGATATTAAAAAGTTTTTAGATAATATAATTAAGTTCAATAATTATTCATATAATAATCAATGCTTGATATGGATGCAAAATCCTGATGCAAATTATGTTGCACCACTTCGCACTTTTAATAAAATGGGATATCATATAAATTCAGGTGAGCAAGGTATTAAAATATTAGTTCCAACTTTTTATACAATTGTTAAAATTAAAACTGATGTTAATGGTAAATATGAATATAAACCACTCTTTGTACTTTCTGAAGATGAATTAAAAAAATATAAAGATAAGTCAGATGATTCAATTACATATCATAGTGAAAAGTTAAGTAATTTCAAAGTTGGTTCAGTATTTGATGCAAGTCAGACTAATATGCCTTTGGATGAACTCAATGAAAAATTAAATCCTGTTTTGGAAGATGATCGTGCTGAGGGCATTGAGGATATATTTATTAAATCAATATATCGTAATGGTTTTAAAGTAAAATATGAAGATAAAATTGAGTCAGGAGCGAAAGGATATTGTGATTTTAAAAATTCCACAATAGTTGTGCATAAAGGTTTAAGTAATCTTATGAGATTAAAAGTTGTTATTCATGAATATGCCCACTCTCTTGCTCATAAGCATTTACTTAATAATCATCAAGATTATCAAGAACATAGAAACAAATATGAAACAGAGGCAGAATCAATTGCTTATGTTGTTTCAAAATATTTAGGTATGGATACAAGCCAATATTCAAATATGTATCTTTATTCTTGGAGTAAAGATAAAGATTTTAAAGAGATAGATGATTCTCTTAATACTATTGTTAATTATTCTAAAATGATAATAAATAATTATGAAAAAATATTATCTAAAAGTCAAAACATATCGTTAGATGAAAATTCATATAATTCATATGTAAGTATTTAAGGGGGAATTAATATTAATAATCTAGGAGATATGTTAATCGAAATTGGAACTATCATTAATAAATATCAAAAACAAAATGAAGTTAATAATGGTGGTCAGATATTATTAAAAACTAAAGAAGTATTAAATCGATACCCTGCTATTAGCAATTATGGATTAAATGAAGCAATTAAAAATGGTTTTATTCCTGTTGTTAAAATTGGTAAATTAAATTATTTTGATGTTAAAGATATTGAGAAATATCTTGCTAGTAATAAAATCGTTGTTAACGAAAATGAAAAAGTTAATAAAAAATATGTTTAGGAGGAATAATATATAGGTAAAATAAATGATAACAGGATGAAAAATATTTATCAGGAGTCTGATGGGGTTTTTAGAATTGAATTAAGTAATGGTTTTAGAGATGATGGTACTCGTGATCGAATAGTTGAAAGAGTTTATGGTACACCTGAAGATGCAATCAAACGAAGGGATGAAATGAAAGCACTTCAAAAACAAATGAAAGAAGAAGGACTTAAAGCAGAAAATGGTGGCTACACTCTTACTCAAACAGCAAAAATATATTTAGATGATACTAAATATCAAAAGAGATCACTCACTACTATTCGAGGTTATAAACAATTACTTAATAATTGGATTTTACCTGATTTAGGTGATATTAAAATTAGAAGTATAACTGAACAAGATTTAGAAAAATTATATGATAAAATGAGAAATACTATTAATCCACAAACTGGCAAACCACTATCTGAAACTTATATTAATCATTGTCATAAACTTATTACATCCATTTTCAATTATGCTAAAAAGAAAAAATGGTTATTATCTAATCCTGCAGAGTTTGTAATAAATCCCCCTAAATTAAAAATCAAACAAAGAGATTATTATAACTATGAAGAAATGATGGAAGTTTTTGAACTTTTAAAAAATTATGATATTAGATTTAGAACTGCAATATTTACTTTGTTTAATACAGGGTTTAGACGAGGCGAACTTGGTGGCTTGAAATGGAAAGATATAACTAAAAGAAAAATGCCTATTACTGAAAATGGTGTGAGAAAATTCCAAACTACTCATATTATTAGTATTAATCGTGAGCTTATGACCGTGTCGAAGGAAATGCAAGAAGATCCTGATTTTTTGAAGAAATACGATATCATAGAACAAGTAACTGATTCATTGGTTGCCATTAAACCTAAAACTGATAAAAGTATTCGTAAAATTGTTGTTGTAGATGAGGTATATGATGTATTTATGGAATATAAAAAATATCAGATTGATAATGGTTTTAATCCAAGTGATGATGATTATATTTTTAGAACATTAGAATTAAATAGTGTTTGGCATCCTGATTATATAACTAAAGAATGGGCAAGATTTATAAAAGATAATAATTTAAAACCGATAACTGTCCACGACATAAGACATAGTCATGCAACTTATTTATTATCAATTGGAGTTCCACCACAAGATGTTGCTCGTAGACTTGGTCACTCTGAACCATCTACAACTTTAAGAATATATACTCATAGTAATTTAATACAAGATCAAAAAATAGTTAGTATGATGGCGAGTAACATTTTTAATAATGATATTCCTGATGTAGAAGTTCAGCCATTAACTTTATTATCAATTTTAGTAAATGATTCTACACTTACTAATGACGATGATTTGTTTAATACATTAGAGTGGTTAACTCATGATAATATTACTCGTGATGATTTAGATAGTTATATGAATATGTGTAAGCAATATATATTGGATAGTAATCCAAATTTACAAATGTTTAATCAAGCTATTGAAAGTATTGATCCTGAATTAAAAGACAAACTACTTGGTGGCATTTTTGCCATTTTTGATAATAATCATGAACTTTCACTTAATCCTATAAGTGATATTACTAAATATAAAGATGAGAATATTAGTATATAATAAATCCCACAATTCGTTGGAATTGTGGGATTTTTTTTAGTTGGTGGCTATTTTCAAGAATACTAGCAGTCCAAAAGACCTTTGTTGCACTTTTTAATGTTAATTGGTGGCACTTTTGGTGGCAAAAGTATTGTTTTTAATCAAATTATATCGTATAATATCAACATATGAATTGGCAGTTTGGCTTGGTTTTATGGTGATTTGCTATTTTATAACAGGAGTTTTAATATCCTCCAAAACCGAGAATTTCAGTTCGAATCTGAAACTCCCTGCCATTATTTATGATTGCAAAGGGCTATTTAATAGTCTTTTTTTCTTTTTGATATACTATCAGTTTGCTTAGTAATATTTAGTATGGTATAATATATTTTATTAAGTTATAAATTAACAAAGGAGATATTATGAAAAATACCAATATTATGAAACTAATTGATGATGAACTAGATAAAGAATCTAAAAGAATTTTTGAAATATTAATGAAATTATATAAGGAAAGGAAAATTGTTAATAAATTATTTAGTGATCTAATAAAAGAAAATATTGATGATAGATACTTATTTTTTTATTCAAAAATAGAAAAGAAAATTATAAAATTAATTCCAATAGGTTTAAATATATGTCCAACAGGTAAATGGGTTTTTATTACAGATAAAGAATTAATTACTATGCATGAAAAAGCATATACATATGAAGAAAAAAAGATGATAAATAAATTTACGGAAGAATGTGTTAAGGATATAAAGTCATTAAAATATAATAATTTATTTACTATAGTTGAAAATAATAAAAATAAATATTTAAATAATTTATATTTATTAGACTATACATACATATTGGAAATTATTAATGATAGGTTAAAGAGTGAACATATAAGTATAATAAGTATAAATCCACTAAAATTAAAAAATGAAGATTAATTCTCCATTTTCCTTCTATATGTATCAACTCTTGTTGGTAATTCTTTAGCAAGCATCGCAGTATGTTCATCTAATAAATCTTTAGGCGTAACATTTAATGCATTGGCAATTATATCAATTGTATTTGTAGTTATATTAGAATCTCCGGATTCCAATATACTAATATACGCTGTTTTTAATTCTGTTATTTCAGATAAATTTTCTTGTGTCATATTATTTTGGTATCTATACCATTTTGTATTTAAACCAATAAGTTTACTTGTTGTCATTTTTACCTCCATTTATATTATGTAACCATAATTGTTTATATATAAATTATAAAGTTATAAATTAATATAATTAATACCAATATAAATTATTAATTTATGTATTAACAAATCGCAAACAAATTTGTAACAATAAAATTTATACTATTATGATTACATAATAAAAGGTAATATATTTAAAAAATATAATTATATGCTGTTTTACATATAAATTTACATTTATATAAATAAATGATATAATAACAGTATATTTAAGGTGGTGCAACATGATAGTAGTTATTGCAGAAAAACCAAGTTTAGCACGTAACATAGTGGCTGGTATTGGAAATCTTACAAAGAAAAATGGATACTATGAAGGCCTTGGATACATTGTTACATGGGCCTTTGGGCACCTTTTTAGTTTATGCGATATTGAAGAATATACTCATACCAATAATACAAAATGGACAATGGATAATTTACCATGTTTTCCAGAAAAATTTAAATTTCGATTAAAGTATGATGAAAATAAACAGGTAGATAAAGGGGTTCAAAAACAATTTGATCTTATAAAAACACTTGTGAATAGGGAAGATGTAGATACAATTGTCAATGCTGGAGATGCTGATAGGGAAGGTGAAATAATAGTTAGACTTTGTGTTATGAATAGTCTTTCTAAAGAAAAAAAGTTTGTTAGACTATGGCTTCCAGATCAAACACCAGAAACAGTGAAAGAAGCACTTAATAATATGAAGGAAGAAAGTGAATATGATAATCTTGCCAATGAAGGATTTGCACGTACATATATTGATTGGTTATATGGTGTTAATTTAACTAGATTTGCCACTCTTAAAACAGGGGTATTACTTAGAGTAGGTAGAGTAATTATTCCTATTGTCAAAGCCATATATGATAGAGATTTGCAAATAAGAAACTTTGTTCCTGATATATATTATGGACTTACAAGTAAAGAAAAAACAAATGGTGAAGAAGTTGAACTAAACAGTAAAGAAAAATTTGATAAAAATGATTTAAATAAAGCTAAAGAACTTGCTAGTAAATATAATGGATTAGATGCGATTGTAACGTATAAAAAGGTAAAAAAAGATAAAATTGAACCTGGTAAGTTATATTCATTATCAAAACTTCAAAATTATCTTGGTAAAAAATATAAAATGCCGATGGATAAATCACTTGCCATTGTTCAAAAGTTATATGAAATGGGGTATTTGACTTATCCACGTACCAATTCTGAGTATCTAGCAACCGCTGAAAAAGACAAAGTAAAAAAAATAATTAACATATTAAGTGATATGAATTATCCTATAGAGTTTAAAGATAAAAAAACAATCTTTGATGATTCAAAAATTGAATCCCATTCGGCCTTAACCCCAACATATAAAATACCAAAATCTAGTGCTTTATCAGAAGAAGAATTAATTGTATATAAGGCTGTATTTAAAAGATTTGTTGCTGTTTTTTGTAGTGAAGAATGTTTAGCTGAAAAAACAGAAATTAAAATTAAAGTTGGTGATTTAGAAGAATTTACATTAAAGGGAACTGTTATTTTAGAAAAAGGTTGGACAAAATATGATGATTATAATTCAAAAGATAAAATACTTCCCAATTTAAATAAGGGCGATAAAGTAAATATAAACTTTGTCCCCGTTGAAAAGAAAACAACACCACCAAAACATTATACAATTGAAACACTTAATAATTATTTGAAAAATCCTTTTAAAGAAGATAAAGCTAAATTAAATGAAGATGATAATGATGATACAGATGATTACAAGGCTATTTTTGAAGGGCTAGAACTTGGAACAGAAGCAACTAGAACAGGTATTATCGATAATGCAAGAAAAAGTAAGTATATTGATTTAAAAAAAGATGTATATACCATATTACCAACTGGTGAATATTTGATTGAATCATTAACACAAATGCAAATAAATATGGATAAATATAAAACAAGTGAAATGGGTAAGGCTTTAAAACAAGTATATAGAAATGAAATAACTATTGACAATTCTGTTGATTTAGCAAAAAAAGAGATTGATAGTATTTTCAATCAAAAAAAATTACCGATTGAAGAAGATTATGATAGTGGATTTTATGGTGATTATATAGGAAAATGTCCACTTTGTGGTAAAGATATTTTAAAAAACCGTTATGGATATGGATGCACTGGTTATAAAGATGGGTGCAAATTTAAAATAAATGGTGTCATTTGTAAGAGAATTATTTCTAAGGATAATGCTATTAAATTATTAAAAGATGGTAAAACTTCAAAAATAAAGGGTTTTGTATCTAAAAATGGTAAAAATTTTGATGCATATATAAAGTTAAATGGTGAAAAATTAGATTTTGAATTTTAAATACAACAAAAAAGATGGATAAAAGTCCATCTTTTTTTGACAACTAAATAGTTAAAAGTAATAAATAATTAATAACATATGTAACACCAAACATAATAACAAGGTTTAATACTTCTTTGTCATTAATTTTAGCACTATATGTTTTTTGTAATCCAAATACAATTAACACAATAGAATAACAGTCTGTAAGAGCAAGTAATGCTCTTTCGATTGCTACTAAGAATTTAACATCCATGAATTTAAACATGAATATAATATCTAATCCTGCTGTTAATAAATAATTAGCAGTATATCCAACAACGATAATTGATAAAGTTTCAAGTAAATTAAATTTCTTACCAGCAATAGATGTATAAACAAATATACCAGCAAATAAACTACCGAATAAGAATATTTGTCTAAGTATAAATGTTAAAATAAATTTAAGATAATTAATATCTTTTAATGAATTCCAATCTACTTTGTTATCAGTCCAGTATGATTTACTTGCCATAAGTGTTGAATACATTGTAGATAATAAACTAGCAACAAGTAATACACCAACAATTATTCCAAGATAAATTAATGCTTTTTGTACCTTTCCATCAAATTTTTTTTCAATTGCGTTAATTGGATTCTTAATTATTTCAAGAATCTGTGCCATAATACTCCTCCTCATATTAATTATATAATAAAAACTTCAAAAAAATCAATAAAAAAGAATAGTTTTCACTATTCAGTTCTAAGAGATTCAACAGGATTTCTTTTTGATGCCATTTTAGCAGGTATATAACCGCCTATTAATGTTAATATTAAGCTTATGATAATAAGAATAGCTGCATGTATTGGATTTAATACAGCGACATTTTTAAGAGTAGTTAAATTCTCAATAATTATATTAGCAGGTATACATAGTATATTAGCAATTATAATACCAAGTACTCCAGAAAATAAACCAATAATAAATGTTTCAGCATTAAAGACACGTGTAATATCTTTCTTTCTAGCACCAAGTGATCTTAAAATACCAATTTCTTTTGTTCTCTCAAGAACACTAATATACATAATAATACCAATCATAATAGATGAAACAATAAGAGATATAGCAGAGAAAGCAATTAAAACAATGGTAATTGCATCCATAATACTACCTGATAAAGTAGTAATTGATTTGGCATAATCAGTGTAAATAATTTGTTCATCTTTATCTATGTTATCATTATATTTATCTAAATATGATGTAAGTTCATCTTTTGAATTAAAGTTTTTTGGATAAATTTGTATTAAATATGGTGCACTTTCTGCTCCTAAATAAGTTAATAAAGTATTTTTAGTCTCATTACCTTCTTTAGTAGATAAATCAATCTTTTCACCTGTTAAAACATTATAATCAGCATCTTTCAAAGACTTAACAATATCTGAATTATTATTTTTATCAATAACTAAATCCATTAATGATTCTTTATAACATAAACCAGTTCCACTGTATTTAGCAAATGTATTATCTTCTTTTCCTCTTAAGATACCAACAATTTTAAGCGTTATAGTATTATCGTTATTGTACATAGCTTCAAAGTCATTATTCATAATAAAAATATTACCCATTTTTTCATATAATTCATTATTAAGAACAATTTTAAATTCTTTATTTAAAATATCATCAAAACTAATAATATCATCTTCTGTATATCCAAGTATTTTCATTAAATTTAGATCTAATCGATTATTTGTATCAATTAAAAGCATTAATTCATTACTTTCATGTGCCATATTTCCGTATATTAAATCAAAATTATTTGTAATTACAGAATCTTCTTTTTCTGTTTTTGTTTCAGGTAAAGGAAATAAAAGAGAATTATTAGTTGTATCAAGCAAACTTATTTTGCCATTATTTTTATATAAAATATTTAATTTAGTTGCTCTTGTATAACTAATACCACCTATTAATGTATCATCTATTTTTTCAATATAATTTACGTAATCTAAATTGATATTATTATTATGTGTAATACTATCAATAGACTTTAAAGGATAAATTTCTTTTTTATCTGTAAAAGCATTTTCCCCATTTCCCATGTGTTCTTTCATAAATTCTTTTTGAGCCTCTTCATCAGCTGTCATAACTGTTGGAGATATAACGATTGGCATTTGTGATAAGGTGTCTCTTTCAAATTTATCAATCTGTATTTTAAATCCATTTGAAAGGGCAAGTATTAATGCAATACCAATAATACCAATACTACTAGCAAGTGATGTAATAAAGGTACGTCCCTTTTTCGTTTTAATATTATTAAATGATAATTTTAAAGCAGTAAGAAAACTCATAGACGTCTTTTTAATAGAGAATTTCTTTTCATTTTCTTCATTAGTTACAGGGTTAGAATCACTAATTAAATCACCGTCTTTAAATTCAATAATTCTTGAAGCATAATTTTTAGCAAGTTCAGGATTATGTGTAACCATAATAACAAGTTTGTCTTTAGCGATCTTTTTTATTAATTCCATAATTTGAACACTTGTTTTAGTATCAAGTGCTCCAGTAGGCTCGTCGGCAAGAATAATATCTGGATCATTGGCAAGTGCCCTTGCAATTGCTACTCTTTGCATTTGACCACCTGATAATTGATTAGGTTTTTTATAAGCGTGTTCTTTTAATCCGACTTTATTTAATACTTCTAAGGCCTTTTTCTTTCTTTTACTTGATGAAATACCACTTAGTGTCATACCCATTTCTACATTTTCTAAAACAGAAATGTGTGATATTAGATTATAACTTTGAAATATAAAACCAATACAATTATTTCGATAAGCATCCCATTCATTTGAAGAAAACTTTTTTGTTGATTTTCCATTTATAATTAAATCACCACTTGTATATCTATCGAGCCCACCAATAATATTTAAAAGAGTTGTTTTACCACTACCACTAGGTCCTAAAATCGCAACAAAATCGTTTTTTCTAAAGCCTAGACTGACACCTTTTAATGCATGTTGGACAAATTCTCCTGTTTTATAATCTTTTTTTATATTTTTAAGTTCTAGCATATTTTACCTCCTTAATAATAAAATACCATTTATAGTAAATATATTCCTTCAAAATTACATAAATTATTGTATATTAATGCTTATTTTTTGTCAATTTAATTAGTAAATAGAAAGAAAAAAGTTAAAATTTAATGTCACCAATTTAAAAAAATTGTGTTATAATATAAACACAACGTGTAGCTATCAGAAGGCATAAAACCGGTTGATAGTTATTTTTTTTTAAGGATGGTGAAAAAATTGTATAAGATAGGTGACTATGTTGTTTATAAGAGAGATGTTTGTAAAATTATTGCGATAAAAGAAAAACAATTTATGAATATGGATTATTATGTTTTAGTTCCAATTAGTGATGAAACATTAAAAATTGATGTACCAACTAATAATAAAATGGGATATTTAAGATCAATAATTACTAAAGAAGAAGTAGAAAAGATTATTAAAAATATTCCTAATATTGAACCAATTAAATCGAATGATAGAATGATTGAAAATGAATATCGTAATCTATTTCATACTAATAAACATGAAGATTTAATTAAAATAATTAAAACAACTTATTTAAGAAACAAAGAAAGAATTGATAATAACAAAAAAATTGGTGGGACAGATGATGAATATTTTAAGCAAGCGGAAAAGTATTTATATAATGAATTTTCTGTTGCCCTTAATATGAGTTATGATGATACGAAAAAATATGTAATAGATAAGGTTAAAGAAATAAACGGGTAAATAAATGAAAAGAGAAGTATTAAAGAAAAATATAGAAATATTAAACTTAGATGATAGTATTATTAAAAAATTAAAAGAAAATAATATTAATATAATTGAGGAACTATGGGTAATAAATAGACATAAATTAAAAGATATGAATTTTAAAGATAATGAAATTAATCAAATAATTATTAAGTTGCAATTGATTGGAATCGATTTAAATCATAAAAGATATTAGATTGATTCTATTTTTGTATTTATTATATTTTCTAGTGTCATCCAACATATAAATTCATATATTAGTATAGGTGATTTTAATGGATGATACAAAAATAGTTATTGATGCTGGTCATGGTGGGACTGACCCAGGGGCTATTGGTAATGGTTATCAAGAAAAAGATATTAATTTAAGAATTTCTAATTATATGTATAATCGTTTTAAAGAACTTGGAATTCCTGTAAAAATTATTAGATCTACGGATGAAACTATTTCTCCTAAAGCAAGGGTACAAAGAATTTTGGATGCATATGGGAATGATTCGAATGTACTTGTTATTTCTAATCACATAAATGCAGGAGGAGAAGGTTAGCTCATCCAAGGAGTTAATTTATAAGGGTATTAAGACGACTATATTTGAATAGCTTTATTAGACGGCGATTAGAAAAATGTTAAGGATAATATTGTCAGATTATTGTTAGATTTTCTAAAATATGATAAAATTGACATAGTGAAAGGAGTGACTTTACTTATGCAAATGAGTGATGATTGTAAGAAAAAATGCCAAATTTTTACTCCTGAAGAAAACGTGAAAGAATTACTGAATTGGGTAGGATATAATAAAGATTTATATGGTAAAAAGGTAATTGAACCAAGTTGTGGACAAGGGAATATATTAATAGAAGTAATAGAAAGATATATTTTGGATTGCTTAAACAAAAAATATTCAAAAGATAAAATACGAGAAGGGTTGGCAAGAGATATTTATGCAATTGAATATGATCCAGCACATTATACTATATGTTTAGACAATGTTAATTCAATCCTTCATAAATATAATATAGATAGAATCAATTGGAATATTTATTGTGAGGACTCTTTAAAAAAAAATATAGATATGAAATTTGATTATGTTGTTGGTAATCCACCATATATTAGTTATAAGATGTTGGATGAAAATACTAGAAAATATGTTAGAAAAAATTTTGAAGTATGTAAACAGGGAAAATTTGATTACTGCTATCCTTTTATTGAAAAAGGAATAAATTTATTAAAGGATAATGGAAAAATTGCATTTTTGATTCCTGGAAGTATATTTAAAAATGTTTTTTCTAAAAATTTAAGAGAATATTTAAAAAAAGATATTATAGATATTTATGATTATGCGACAAAGAAACTTTTTAATGAATACGCAACAGGCGAGAAGAAAAAAATTTTGACATCATCTGTTATTTTTGTATTACAAAAAGGCAGTGGAACAAAATTATTGAATTATTATAATCTTGATAATAATAATAAGACAATATTAAAAAAGAAAGATTTGGGAGAAAAATGGATTTTTAACAAGATTAATAATGGGGATAAAAGATTTGGAGATTATTTTAAAGTGTCTAATTCAATAGCTACTTTATGTAATAAAGCTTATATTATAAACGAAAAAAGCGAATTGTTTTACAATAAGAAAGAAAAAAGGATAATAAAGGATTCGGTTAGTCCAAAAAGTATTGAACTAAATAAAAAAGAAAAAATTATTTTTCCGTATTATTATAATTCGTCTGGGAGTTTGATTAAAATTAAAAAAGAAAAATTCTCTAAAATGTACCCCTGTGTTGAATCTCATTTGAAAGGATTTCAAAAAGAATTAAATACTAGAAAATATGATAATAATATACAGTGGTTTGAGTATGGTAGAAGCCAAGCTTTAAATGATATGAATCAGCCAAAACTTTTATTGTCAATTATTGTTACAGGTAAAATTAAGACATATCTGTTGTCAAAAGATACTATACCTTATTCTGGAATATATATTATTCCTAAGCAAGATATGACTTTAAATATGGCTAAAGAGATTCTTGAATCTAATGAATTTTTGAATTATATTAAAAGTGTAGGAATTAATGCAAGTGGAGATTCTTATAGAATAACAAGTAAGGATGTTAGTAATTTTTATTTTTAGTAGGTGATAAAATGGAAAAAATTAAATTTAATGTTTCTTCTAAAACAGCGCGACTAATAGGTAGAGAAAACATTTCTGATTCTAATGGTGCTATTATTGAGTTGGTAAAAAATGCCTATGATGCTGATGCTGAAAGTGTATATATTAATTTTGATATTATTTACGAAAATATACCAAATGAAATTATTATATCTGAAAATAAAAAATATTTTAGTGATGAAGAATACGATATCTTATTATCTTCATATAATCAAGATGGTGATATATTAAAAAAGAAAGATAATTTATCGCTTGAACAAGAAAGTATATTAAAGAATCTTTTATTTAGTAAAAATAAAATAATTATATTGGACAATGGTTCTGGAATGAACGAAACGATAATTAAAACTGTCTGGATGAATATTGGTACAAGTGATAAAGAGATAAATACGTTTAGCAGAAAAGGGAGAATTAAGACTGGTGCTAAGGGGATAGGAAGATTTGCTTTAGAAAAATTATCACAAAAAACAATTGTCTATTCCAAGCATGATAAAGATAAGTTAGTATATTGGGATTTAGATTGGACACAATTTGATAATAAAGATTTATTAAATGAAATAAATGCAAATGTTAATACTTTAGATTTGAAGTTTGAAGATATTGTATCACAGCGCGTTGACTTGTCAGAATTAAAACTTAAAAATATAAATCTTAATTCAGGAACTTTGATTATCCTTTCTGGTACAAGAGAAATATGGGGAGATAGAATCTACAATAGAATTAACAATAATTTAAAAAGTATTAATCCATTTGGAAATGTTGATAAATTTGATGTTTATATTAATAATTCTAGAAAAAAAGAATATAATTATTTCCCTCAAAATAAGTTTTTATCTGAAGATGATTATGATTATATAATAAATGCTGAGTATGATGGAGAAGAAAAAATATCTATTACATTAACACGAAACGAAGTAAATCTTTTAGCAAAAGTTGAACAAAGAGTTATAAATGATAAAACATATGAATTTAATATAGATGACTTTTGGAAACGTGACGCATTTAAAAACTATCCGTATAGAAAAGAAGATTATTCGTCAATTCTAGTGGAAAACTATAAAGTATTAGATCTAATAAAAAATACTACACTAGATGAAGTGAAAAGAATTGGTAAATTTAGTCTCCAATTATATTTTTTAAAATCAGGTAAAAGTGAATTTAGTTTTGTGAAAGATATAAAAGTTAATAAAAGAAAACAATTATTATCATCTTTTTCGGGTATAAAAATATATAGAGATAATTTCAAAGTTAGACCATATGGTGAGGAAGGGCCAATGTATGATTGGTTGCAATTAGGAGCTCGTGTTCAGAGTAGCCCTGCCGGTATTACACATCCTAATGGTGCTTGGAGAGTCAATACATATCAATTGATTGGAAATGTAAAAATAAGTAGAATAGATAATCCGAATTTGGAAGATATGGCTAATAGAGAAGGACTTACATTAAATGATACGTATTATTTATTTGTTGAACTAATACAAAATATTATTTCAAAATTTGAATATGATAGGCAATATGTATATAGAGAATATGGGGCATGGATTAAAAAAAATATTGATTGTATAACACCAACTGGTGCGATTGAACAAAGTGTTTTAGAGGAAAAAGCAAATAACAGAAAAGTAGAATCAGAATTTTCAGAGGACGAATATAGGGAAGCAATATATCACACTGTAAATGATAAGAAACAATATATAGATACCCAGAGAATTTTAATGAATTTTAGTTCGGTTGGAGTTACAGCAAACACTTTTGCACATGAGATGAAGAGTATATCTACAAATTTATCCACCAGAAATAATCAATTGAAGATTTGTGTTGATTATATTTTAGGAAACAAAGACTATGATGGCCTTGAATTTTATAATCCATATACTGCGATAGATAGTGGAGAACAAAATGATATCTTACTTAGTAAATGGTTAAAGTTAATTATGGATAGTGTAAGTAAAGTAAACTCTATAAAAGAAAAAATATCATTATCAGAATTTTTTAATGAATTAAATGATGATTGGACGGGATTATTACAAAAAAAATCAATAAATTTAATCATAAATAATGAAAATGATTATTATATTGTATGTGAAAAAACTGATTTGTATTTGATATTTAATAATTTAATTTTGAACTCAGCATTTTTTTTAGAACGAGAGATTAATGGTAGTGAACGAACTATTACTATATCACTTAGTGAAGAAAAAGATTATATTATTTTTGAATTTGAAAATAATGGACCAAAATTAGACAAAAAATATACTAGTACACCTGATATAATATTTACAGCTGGAGAAACGACAAAAGAAAATGGAACTGGATTAGGTTTATGGATATGCAAAGATGCAGTTCAAAGAAATAATGGTGAAATTCATGTTGTACCATGTGACTTAGGATTTAAAATAAAAATTAAATGGCCAAGGGTGAGTTAATATGAAAGAATATAAAATTGGAATTATAGAGGATACTTTAGAAGAGTTAAATTCGATAAAAAGAACTATACATTCGCACTTATCAAAGAATTATATTATAAACTATAAAGATTATGAAATAAGTAGTAATAAGGTAAATTTGGATGTAATAGTAAAAGAAATAGAAAATGATATTTTAAATAATAATATTATGTTATTAATTATTGATAATAAACTGGTCATTGAAGGAATTAGATTAAAGGGGACTTCGATATATGAAAAAGTAAAAAAGGTTGCTAGTGATTTCCCAGTAATTATTATGACAAATTATAAAGATGAAACATATGATAGTGATTATGTTGATCCAGATAAAGTTTACGATAAGGAAACCTTCTTTTTAAACCAAGAATATACTAAAGAAAAAATTAAATCTATATGTTTATGTATAGATAAATATAATAAATTAAAAAGCAATATAATTGCAGAAAAAAATCGTTTAATTGATGAATATAAAAAAGATTCAGATGATGACAATCAGAAAACCTTAAATGAACTATTAAAAGTAGAATTAGAAATGAAAAAGTATACCCCAGTGGAAACTACATATTTAGAACAATTAATATCGCCTGATTATGTAAAAGAAATAGTTGATCTGTTAGATGAAATAAAATCTAAATTGGATTAAGAATGTAATGGTGGAAGTAATATGAAGTATAAAGATTTTAGAAATTTTAGAATAACAAGAAATTGTAAAAAGGAATATGACAATTATAAATCATATTTATCAAATTTGGCTGAAGACTTTAATCATAGATGTGCTTATTGTAATACGCTTGATAAACATATGAATCAAAGCTATCCTATTGACCACTTTATTCCTCAAGAAGCTCTCAAGGATACTGATATGGAAAAATTAATACATGATTATAATAATTTAATGTATTGTTGTCCAAAATGTAATAATACTAAGAGTTCCCAATATAAAGGAGATATACATGACGGTAGTTATAATAACGATTTGTTTTATAATCCAGTAGATACCGATTACAATGAGATATTTTATAGAAATGAATATGGAGGAATATCATCTGAGGATATGAAGGGAAAAGACATGATAATTAACTTAAAATTATTTTCCCCTATATATAATTTTTCATTTCTAATTGAAGAATTAACTGAGGTATTAAATAAAATAAATGATAAGATTGAAAAAACTACTGACCAATCTGAAAAAGAATATTATAATGAGGCATATCGAAAATTAAATGTATTTTTACTAAGAATTAGAGATTTATTTAATTGTAATTATTATAAAAACTCTGTAAAAGAGGATAGTCAATAAGTAAAGTAATAGTATAATAAACAATTAGGAGGTTAAATTTATGACAGAAAAAGAATTAGATTCAAGTATTAATGAATATGAAGAACAATATAAATCGAGTAATTACGTAAAACAATTACAGTGGGATATGGCCATTGGACTTCAAGAAGTAGATAATTTAAAACCTTCTAAATATCTTGAAAAATTATTAGATGAAAATGTTACTGGTGAAATGACAATAAAACAAGTAGAACAGAATTTACGAGAATATTATATTGAACAAGAAAAGCAAAATAACATTAATCATAATGAATTAGAATGTGATTTTGTTTCTACTAGAATAGTTGAATTATTAGAAGAAGATAGTTTTGAATTATCAGTAGATTATTTAAAATATGTTCATAAGCATTTATTTCAAGACGTGTATGAATTTGCTGGTGAATTTAGAAAAGTAGATTTTTCAAAACATGAAAAAATATTAAATAATGATTCAGTAGCATATGGAGATTGTAAAGCATTAAAAGAATCATTAGAATATGATATATCTTTAGAAAAAAATAAAAAATATGAAGAGATGAATATTGTAGATGTAATAAAAAATATTACTAATTTTTCATCTAATATATGGCAAGTACATCCATTTAGAGAAGGTAATACTAGAACGACAGCATTATTCATAGAAAAATATTTAATAAGTCTAGGATATAATGTAGATAATACTTTGTTTAAAGACAAATCTGTATATTTTAGAAATGCTTTGGTAAGAAGTAATTATTTTAATAATTATTTAAATATAAAAGAAGATGGTAGTTATCTTATTAAATTTTATGAAAATTTATTATTAGGAAAAAATAATAATTTGCATTCAAAAGATTTAATAGTTAAAGAATTATTTGATAAGGAAGATTAAATTCTTTCTTTTTTTGTTGAAATATAATGGGATATATTCATTCATGTGATATAATTATATATGTAAAGAAAAATTATTCAGGGAGGTTAATTGTGTATCCGGCTGCAAGTTTAATTAGTTTTTTAATAAGAGCATGGCTTTGTTATAATTCAATAGATAATATTCCTATATTAAAAGATCATATTGCAAATAGCATTTTATTAGAAGTTGTATCATTATATACTATTTTGATGGTGATTAGCAGAGCTATAGTTGGAAATTTTTATAAAAAAGGAGAAGCACCAATTTTTGGCGCAATAGCATACTTTTTTGTTTATTTGTTAAATTTAGGTATTATGTATGCAATAATGTTAGTGTTAACAAAAATAGGAGTTTTACCTATATAGGAGGATAAAAATGATAAATGAATTTAATGTAAAAATCTTTGACTTTATTTTTTCTACTAATATTGGATTAAGGGGTGATTATTTAGAGAATAATAATATTAATCATTTGTGTTCGGAACTTAGTAAACTAATTAATGATATTTGTGAGGAATATGATTTTTGGAATGAGTATAAGTTTTATTTTAATGACAATTGTGTTCTTGATGCAAGTACATTAAGCGGCAGACAATACATTTATAATGGATTTCCAAGGATGAGATTGGGAACAAAAAAAGAATATCTTAATTATAAAGTGAATCAGGTTAAAAAAATTATTGAAAATAATGGCGATTTTTCCAAAGAAGCATTTGAAAAAATTACAGAAAATATAATTAATGTCGGTAAAAAAGAAATATTAGATTACTGCAACGAAATAGGAATAATAGAATATATTGGTAAAGTTTATATAGCAGCAGATAATTGTCCAGCTGTTGCAATTATATATGATAATATTAAAGCAGTAATTTATACTGAAGAAGAAGTACAATCTTTAATAGCAGAAAATATTATAATGGTTAATGGAGATGAAGTTAGTATTGGAAATATTGAACAAAATGCTAATTCAAAAAATAATGATGAAAGATTGTTTGATTTGGTACTTAAAAAAATAGATTTATTAGAAAAAGAAGGAATAACAAAAGAAGATATAAAATTACTAGAAGAAGCATGCAAGAGTAAAAATAAGGGAAAAGTGATTAACTTTTTAAAAGAAGTTGCAACAGGAACTATAAGTAGTGTTGTTGCGACAGGAATATTATCTTCTTTAGGAATCCATTAGGTAGGTGTTATGTATGATTAAGGGAAAACCATTTGTTAAGTGGGCAGGTGGAAAAAGACAGATAATTGATAAATTGAAACAATATGCTCCTTATGAGTTTAATACTTATTATGAACCATTTGTTGGTGGAGGTGCTTTATTGTTTGAATTATCTCCTAAAAGTGCTGTTATAAACGACTATAATAAAGAACTTATAAATGTTTATGAATGTCTTAAAGATGAAAAAAAGTTTGAATCAATGTGTAGAGAACTTAATCATCATGAAACTGAGCATTCAGAGAAATATTATTATCAAATTAGAAATTTAGATAGAGATAAAAAGAAATTTAATAAGTTAGTAGATTATAAGAGAGCAGCAAGAACCATTTATCTAAACAAAGCTTGTTTCAATGGATTATATAGAGTTAATAGTAAAAATGAGTTTAATGTACCTTTTGGAAAAAAATTGAAGGTAAATACTTATGAAGGACAAAATTTAGGCATTATATGTGGATATTTAAATTATAACGATGTTAAGTTGTTATCAACAGACTTTGAAGAAGCAGTTAAAGATGCTAAAAAAGGTGATTTTGTATATTTTGATCCACCATACGATTCTGATACCTCAACATTTAATAGTTATACTGAAAGTGGGTTTGGTAAAGATGAACAAGTAAGACTTGCTAAAGTATTTAAAGAGTTATCTGATAGAGGATGTTATGTAATGCTTTCTAATCATAATACTACTTTAATAAATGAATTATATGAAGATTTTAATATTCATGTAATTGAAGCCAAAAGAAACATAAATTCAAATGGGAAGAAAAGAGGAAAAGTAGAAGAAGTTATTATTACTAACTATGAGAATAACAAAGGGTTTGAGTAATAAATATAGTATAATATATATGAGGAGGTAATTTGTGTGAGTAAGAAATATTATTATGAAGATAAAGGTTTTAAGCTTATACAAGGTGATTCATTGAAGATACTTAAAGACATAGAACCACAAAGTATTGATATGATATTTGCAGATCCTCCTTATTTTTTGTCTAGCGATGGTATATCTTGTAGTAGTGGAAAAATGGTATCAGTAAATAAAGGAGATTGGGACAAAGCTATAAGTATAGACGAAAAACATAAATTTAATAGAAAATGGATTAAACTGTGTTATCAAACATTAAAGGATAATGGTACTATTTGGATTAGCGGAACTATGCATAATATTTATTCAATAGGTATGGCATTAGAACAAGAAGGGTTCAAGATAATAAACAATATAACTTGGAAGAAGTTAAATCCTCCTCCAAATATTAGCTGTAGATTTTTTGTTCATTCTACTGAAACTATACTATGGGCAAAAAAAGATTTAAAGAAAGCAAAACACAAGTTTAATTATTCTTTAATGAGAGAATTAAATGGTGGCAAGCAAATGAAAGATGTTTGGGAATCTTCTCTTACAAAACCTAGTGAGAAAAAATGTGGAAAACATCCGACACAAAAGCCAATGGAAATATTAGAAAGAATAGTACTTGCATCTACTGATGAAGGCGACTTAATACTTGATCCATTTAATGGTAGTGGTACTACTGGAATAGTTGCTAATAGATTAAATAGAAAATATATTGGTATAGAAAAAGAAAAAGAATTTTTAGATTTAACGATAAGAAGAAAGGAAAGTGATAATGTTGAATAATAGAAATTTTAATGAATGGCTAAGTAATTTTAAAACAAGTATATCTGATTATACTTATTATGTTGATTTTGAAAAAATATATAAGAATGTTGATAAAGTAAAAGTTGAACTTAATATTTTAAATTCGCTAATTGGTAGTAAAAATATTGAAGAAGAGTTTCAAAATATATTAATTAAATATCCTGAAACTTTGGAGTGCATCCCATTACTACTTGCAGTTCGTGCAAGAGAAATATTTGTTAAAGATGAAATAAATGAATACCTATTTAAATTTGATAAAATGGTATACTCAATAAAAGATTATATAAAATTTATGAACGAAAGTGGATTATTTGATTTATTACAAAATCATATTATAAATAACTTATACGATTATGTTTTGGGAATAGAGGTTGGACTAGATTCTAATGGTAGAAAAAACCGTGGTGGACATCTTATGGAAAATTTGGTTGAATCGTATATTCAAAAAGCAGGTTATATTAAAGATGAAAGTTACTATAAGGAGTTAACAACCGATAAAATTAAGAATATGTTTGGAGTAGATATTTTATCACATATATCAAATTCTGACTTAAATAAATCAATAGCAAAAAAGAGATTTGATTTTGTAGTTGTAAATAATGAACACTATTATTTATTTGAAACTAATTTTTATGCATCTAATGGTTCAAAATTAAATGAAACTGCTAGAAGTTATAAAATGTTAGCACAGGAACTATCCTCTTTAAACAATGTTACATTTATTTGGATTACTGATGGAATTGGCTGGAATAGTGCAAAAGGAAATTTAGAAGAGACATTTAATAAATTAGATACACTATATAATATTAATGATTTAGAAAATGGAGTATTAGAAGAAATATAAATAAAAAATAGGAAAAATTAGTAAAAAAAGAAAAATTTAATTATTGACTATAAAAAGTCAAGTGTTAAAATATAGTAAAATAGCAATATTTACGAGAAGACTGAGGTCTTCTTTTTTGATGTTTTAGAGGAGGTGATGATTATGACTAGTCATCCTATAAAAATTATTTATTTTATTAAAATAGGATGATAATAACAAATTAATATTTATTATAAATAAAGGGTTAAATAAAGTAACATCCTTTATATTAACCTACGAAGTAGGATGAATTTCGTAAGTACGAAATAAGAATAGCACCATTAAATTTTCTTATATTATAAGGACTTTTTTTGTTTATGGTGCTATCTTCTTATCCTGCTTTTTTAGAAATTACAATATTTAATAGGACATCATCCTATTAGGAAGGAGGAGTAATATGAGAATATTTAAATTATATTTACCATTTGAATTGTTTGATAGAATAAAATTGATGGCCAGATTTTACGACCTATCTATTTCTAAAATGATGAAAGAATTATTAGAAATAGGTTATATTGAAATGTTAAAAAATCATAATTACAAAGATAATGATTAGGAGGTTTTAAAAGTGAATTATGATAATTATATAAAAATACCAATAGTATTATTATCAGATGTTAATGTAAGTTCTAATGCTAAATTATTATATAGCTTATTAGTGTTATTAACATATCAACAAGGTTATTGCTATGCTAATAATAGTTATTTAGCAGATAAGTTAAATGTAGGAACTAGAGCAATTACTAGATTATTAAAAGAACTATCTGATAATAATTATATTAAAATGAAATATAAACATAAATTTATGAGAAAAATATTTATAGTTAATGAAATAAATACATCCATAAGTCTAGATTATGAAGACTAATTAAATGGATGTATTTTTCTATTTCAAAAGATGTATTTAACTATAATAATATAATAAATAGAATATAAAAAAATAAATATAATTAATTTAATTAAACTAGTTTAAATATATAACTAGTTAATAACTAAGAATGGAGTCTGATATATGTATGAAAAATTAATTAAATTAAGCATAGATTTAAATAGGAAACTAACTAAAGGAGGAGTCATATTTGAATAACATTTCATTTAAAGATTTAATATTAAAATATCTAATTGAGGAGATAATTAAAGAAGAAAAAGGAGAACCATCTAACTAATGATTTGCATATCAATCGAGATGATGCTATCATGGATAAGTCTTAATACCCGATTAAAAAAAGGAGGTAAAAGTGAATAATAAATCGGGCATAGATTTCAATACAGGAATCTATATAAGATTATCTCAAGAAGATAAAGATAAAAAATATGAATCTGATAGTGAAAGTGTAATTAATCAAAGAGAATTATTAACAAGTTATGTTAAGAATAATGAATTTAATTTAGTAGGAGAATATGTTGATGATGGATATTCTGGAACTGACTTTGATAGACCTGGATTTCAAAGATTACTTGAAGATATAAAAAATAAAAAGATAAATTGTGTAGTGGTAAAAGATTTATCTAGATTTGGTAGAGATCATGTAATGACCGGTTATTATATGGAAACATTTTTTCCGGAGAATAATATAAGATTTATATCTATACTTGAATCATATGATAGTTTTAAAAATCAAGCTAGTAATGATTCATCAACATTTATAATTGCTTGTAATGATTATTATAGCAAGCAAAATTCTATTAAAATTCGAAATGTATTAAATGATAAAAGAAAAAGGGGAAAGTTTGTTGGTAGTTTACCTAGTTTTGGCTATATGAGAGATCCAGAAGATAAAGGTCATTTGATTCCTAACCCAGATACAGCTCCAATTGTTAAGATGATTTTTGAATGGAGAAAAAATGGAATAGGACCTTCAAAAATAGTTATGATGTTAAATGAAAAAGGTTATCCAACACCTAGTGGCTATAAAAAAACTAATTTTTCTTCAAGATTAATTGAAAGAGAAGCTTGGAATATATCTTCTGTTAAAAAAATACTAACCAATAGAATGTATACTGGGGATATGATTCAACATATTCAAACAAAAGTTAATTATAAATCAAAGAAGAAAATAGCACTGGATAAAAGTATGTGGATGATTGTTGAAAATACTCATGAGCCATTAGTAGATAAAGAAACATTTGAATATATAGCTAATTTAATTAAACAAAATAAAAAAGATGTTAGACCTAAGAATAGACGAGAAATTAGGTTATTAGAAGGATTATTATTTTGCAAAGAATGTGGAAATAGATTAAGTGTTCTTTATAGAAAAAAACTAGATTATTGGTCAGTTAATTGTAATAGATATTCTAGGGATCCTTTAAGGAAAAGATGTGAGCCACATTTTTTTCCTTATAATTATTTAGAAGATCAGATAATAGAAAAAATAATTAGTAACATTTCTGTTAAAATTAATAACTTAGATTTAGAAGATTTAAATAAAAAAGTAACAGCTGAAGTAGAAAAACAGACAAAAAGTATAGATAAAAGTATTAATAATTTATTAATAGAAAAAGATAAAATTACTAGTAGATTAACATCATTGTATGAAGATAAATATAATGGAATTATAACAGCAGATACTTATAAAGAATTAGCAAAACCATTTGAAGAAAAACTACATGAAATAAATGAAAGTATAGATAATGATAATATTAAAAAGTATGAAGTAAAAAATAAACTTAATGAATTACCTAATTATACTAAAAAAATAAAAAAACTATTAGATTTAAATAAACCTAAAAAAGAATTAATTCATTCACTGGTAGATAAAATAGAGATAGATAAAAATAGAGTTATTACTATTAAATACAAATATGGAGTAATATCAGATTGTGTATTCGAGTATAAAAATTTAAATTTAGCTCGTAATCCATATGGCAGAAAAGGTAAAAATCAATATAGTAAATAATTAAGACTTTACTATTTATCTAGTGGGGTCTTTATTTTTTCGGGGAAATCCTTTATAATATTTAATTAATAAAATTTTAAAATCATTATGTTATTAGGAGGAATATTATATGGATGATAAAAATATAACTACATTGGTTACAAAAGTAGATTCTACAAATGTACAAACTACATTAGAACAAATTTCAACACCTTTAACAGAATTCGTTAAATATAATGGATTACCAATAAATAATGTCTTGGCTACTAATGAGGAAAAAAGTAAGTTGTTTATGACATTTTCTTCAGCAATAGATTCTTTACCAATTGAAGAAAGAGAAAAGTCAGAATATTTAACTAAATTTGTAATTGCAAGTGCTGTTGGCTTATTTGACGGTGCATTAAATTATTTATGGAATGAAATAATAAAGTCATTGAGAGAAAAAATCATAGATTATGATTTAATGTATTTTTATAGTATATCAGAACAAATTAATAAAAACTATAAAAATTTAAAAACACAAGAAGACTTACAATTCATTTCAGATCATGATTTTTTAGAAATAATACGAAGAATTGGATTAATAGATGATATTGCATTTCATTCATTAGATAATATTAATTACCTAAGAAATAATGCAAGTGCAGCGCATCCCAATGTAAATGAATTGACTGGAATAAAATTAAGTTCATTACTAGAAGATGGAATAAAATATGCAATATTAAGTCAACCTAATCATTCAATGATTACTATAAAAAAATTGTTTAGTAATATACTGAAAATTGAAATACCAGATGATGACTTTGATGCTATATCTGATGAATTAATAAAGCTAAATGAGGAACCATTAAATGATTTTGCTAAATCAATATTTGGATTATATTGTGATCCAAAAACAGAAGAATTTGTGTTAAATAATATAATAGAAATCAGTAAAAGAATATGGAATTCATTAACTGAAACTACTAGATATACTATTGGTGCTAAATTTGGTGTTTACAGAGTAAATGGAGATGCAGTACAAAAAGATAGGGCAAATAATTACCTTGAGGCTGTTGGAGGTTTAAATTACAAAGATAATGATAGTATTGTCTCAGAATTGATTGATTTATTAAACCAATTGAGGTCAGTTCATTTTGGTATTAATAATTTTTATAATGAATATAGCTATGCTAGGGATATTGAAAGATTAATTCCTAAAACTGGTGTTCCGATATCAGCAAAAAAATTATTGGTAAAAACAATATGCTTATGTTATGCAGGAAATGGTAATGGGTATTATGAAGGCGTAGATGAGAGTGCAGTTGTAATATATGAAAGACTTATAGAAAAATTTAGTAATGAGGAAATAAAAAATTTGATTATGCTTTTCTCAGATAGTGAATTTACAGTTGAATTTTATAAGTCAAAACCAGATAGAAGAATAAGAAATTTATGCCAAAATTTAATAAATAAAACTAATAACGAGGATTTAAAAAACGGATTACAAATAATTATTAATCATCCAGAGTTTAATTTAGCTAAATTATATCTTAGTTCAGATTATCAAAATTTAATTTCTAAAATTAGTGACAATAAATAATGTAGTATACGTTGGATGAGCTCAATGCGTGGTGGCGAAGGTGCCGAAGTAATATACGCCCTTCGTAATAATGGCACATTTGCTAGACTAATATTAGAAGGTATAGGAGCCGAAGGTCAAAAAACAAGAAAATATTACCAAAGAAGATTACCAAGTAATCCAACTAAAGATTATAATTTCTTATTTAGAGATACAGGTATAACAGAACCGGTAATTGTTGAATATGGCTTTATAGATGACGCAGCCGATATAAATAGAGTCGTAAATAATTATGAAAAATATGCAGAAGCTGTTGTAAAGGCAGTAACTGATTATAAAGGATTACCTTATAGCAAACCAAGTACATCATCAGGAACAGTCCTTTATACTGTTCAAAGTGGAGATAGTTTATATGGTATTGCAAGAAGGTATAATACAACTGTTAATGAAATTAAAAGATTAAATGGCTTAACTAGTGATTTATTAACAGTAGGAAGACAATTATTATTACCATCATCAGAAAGTATAGATGAGCCAAAACAAGATGGAACTTATACCGTAAAATTAGGCGATACATTATATGGTGTAGCAAGGACATATGGTATAACTGTAGATGAATTAAAGAGAGCCAATAATTTAACTAATAATATTTTAACTGTAGGGCAAGTATTAAATATACCTAGCCAAACAGGCACAACTGATAATAGTTATACTGTTCAAAGTGGAGATAGTTTATATAGTATTGCAAGGCGTTTTAATACAACAGTAGATGAACTAAAAACTATAAATAATTTAACATCAGATATATTAAGCATAGGTCAAAAATTATTAATTCCATCATCAACTGAAAGAACATATATAGTAAAATCAGGAGATAGTTTGTGGAAAATATCTAGAGAATTTGGAGTTTCTGTAAATGAAATAAGAAAATTAAATAACTTAACTAGTGATATTTTAACTATTGGTAAGCAATTAATAATACCATAAGGGACATATTTTGTCCTTTTTTTCATATCATTTTATAGGTGACAATCATATGAAAAAACATTTTAAACTATTTATGTTAATATTTTTATGTTTTCCACTTAAAATTTTTGCAATATCCACAAGTGCAAGATGTGCAATATTAATGGATACCGATAGCAATCGTATTTTATATGCAGAAAATATTCATGAAGTACGAAGTGTTGCATCTATTTCCAAAATTATGACAGCTGTTCTAGCGACGGAAAGTGGAAAATTAGATGAAAAAGTTGTTGTTGGTGATGAAATATTATCAGCATACGGATCGGCTATATATATAAAAGTTGGTGAAGAGCTTACTTTAAGAGATTTAGTATATGGCCTTATGCTCAGAAGTGGTAACGATGCTGCTCTTGCCATTGCCAAATATGTTGGTGGTGATGTAAATAATTTTGTTCAGATGATGAACGAAAAAGCAAAGCAAATCGGTATGAAAAATACGACTTTTAATAATCCAAGCGGTTTAGATGAAGAAAAAGGTAATATGTCAACTGCCTATGATATGGCTATTTTAACTAGTTACGCCATGCAAAATAAAGACTATAAAGATATTGTTAAAACTAAAAATTATAAATTAACAACTAATAAAAATGTATATTCATGGACGAATAAAAACAAATTACTTACTAGTTATAAATACACAACTGGAGGTAAAACAGGATTTACTAAAATTGCGAAAAGAACCCTTGTCTCAACAGCATCTAAAGATAATTTAAACCTAGTAGTTGTAACATTAAATGATGGTAATGATTTTAGTGATCATAAAAGTTTATTTGAATACGGTTTTGAAAACTATGTTGGTTATAATATTTTATCTAAAGGAAATATTAATATATATGATGATACGTATTATAAGAACGAAGAACTTTATATTACTAAAGATTTTAAATATCCATTATTAGAAACAGAAAAAGACAATATTAAATTAAAATTCGAATTAGAACAAAAAAGGAATATTAATGATAATGATCCTGTTGGTAAAGTAAAAGTTTTACTTGGTGATAAAGAAATATATGAAGATAATGTATATGTTAAAGAAAAAAAGATATCCACAAAAGTTTCTTTTTTTGAAAAAATAGGGAAATGGTTTAAAAATTTATGGTAAATAAAATATGGGGCTTTTTTATTATAATAGGTATTATATTTTGTTTATTCACAGGTAAATTTGATGTTATAAACAGTAGTATATTAAATAGTGGTAAAAATAGTTTAGATATGATATTAAAAATTTTCCCTGTAATGGCCTTATGGCTGGGGATTATGAATATTGCTAAAGAATCGGGATTGTTAAAGAAATTTTCTAAATTACTTTATCCTATTATGCATAAAATTTTTCCTGATATACCTAAAAATCATGAATCACTTGGATTTATATGCAGTAATATTGTCGCAAATATGTTTGGTCTTGGAAATGCCGCAACTCCATTTGGACTTAAAGCCATGAATAGTCTTCAAGAAATTAATGATAAAAAGGACACGGCGTCAAGAAGTATGATTACGTTTTTAGTCATAAATACTAGTGGAGTAACTATTATTCCAACAACGGTTATATCTCTTAGAATGTTATATGATAGTAAAAATCCAACTGAAATAGTCTTAGTATGTATTTTAACAACAATAATATCTCTTTTCTTTGCTCTTATTATTGATAGGATAATTGCCAAAAGGAGTCATAAATAATGTTTGAAACTATTTGTAATTTAATTCTTCCAATTATTGTGTTATTTGTTTTACTATATGGTTTAATAAAGAAAAGAAATGTATATGATGATTTTATAGAAGGGGCAAAACAAAGTTTTGACATAGTATTATCAATGTTTCCTTGTATGCTTGCGATGATATTTGCTATAAATATTATATTGGATAGTTCCTTTTTAAACTTTTTCCTACAATTTTTAAAACCTGTTCTAAATATTCTAAAGGTACCATTTGATGTTTTGCCTATGGCTATAATGCGACCTATTTCAGGTAGTTCGGCTCTTGCTATTTTAAATAATATTTTAAGTGTACATGGTCCTGATAGTTTAATAGGAAGAATGGCAAGCGTTATACAAGGTTCGACAGATACAACTCTTTATGTCCTTACTCTTTATTTTGGAAGTGTAGGTATAAAAAAAATAAGATATTCTTTATTTGTTGGGCTTATTGCCGACGTAATTGGTATAGTAACTGCAATTATCCTCGTTAATCTACTATTTTAATTGAAAAAAAATCATAATTAGGGTATAATTTTAACAGGTGATTTAAATGGAGCGAATTCAAAAAATTGTTGCAAATAGAGGTTATTGTTCTAGAAGAAAAGCAGAAGAACTTTTACAAAAGGGCAAAATTAAAGTAAATGGTCAAACGATATATGAACTTGGAACACTTGTTAATGAAAACGATGTCATTGAAGTTGAAGGTAATGTACTAGGCAGAGAAGAGAAAGAATATATTTTACTTTATAAGCCACGTGGCGTTGTTACAACAACAAGTGATGATAAACATCGTAAAACGGTACTTGATATTGTAAAATCTAAAAAAAGAATATATCCTGTTGGTAGACTTGACTATGATACAAGTGGCTTATTACTTTTAACTAATGATGGTGAACTTACAAATAAACTTATACATCCTAAAAGTGAAATAGAAAAAACTTATGTGGCTAAAGTAAAAGGTTTAGTCAATAAAGAAGCATTAAAGCAATTATGTAATGGTGTTGATATTGATGGTTATAAAACTGCTAAGGCTAAAGCAAGATTAAAAAAATATGATAAAAAAACAAATTATTCTATTGTTGAATTAACTATTCATGAAGGGAAGAATCATCAAGTTAAAAGAATGTTTGAAGCTCTTGGATTTGAAGTCGTTAAATTAAAAAGAGAAACCTTTTCTTTCTTAAATTTATCAGGTCTTACATCTGGTGAGTATCGTAATTTAACACCAAAAGAAGTTAAGATCTTATATAGCGAGGTTTCTAAATAAATTAGTATGGACTTATATGAGATATTAAATACGTTAAATATAAAATATAAAGAAGTAAAACATGAGGCAGCATATACTGTTTCTGATATGGACAAAATAAATATAAATCTTGATGGAATAGGCTGTAAAAATCTATTTTTAAAAAATAAAGATAATAAATTTTATTTAGTTGTTCTTCCAGATAAAAAACGAGCTAATATAAAAGAAATAGAAAAGATTGTTGATGCTAAAAATTTATCATTTGCAAGCCCTGATACCTTAGAAGAAATATTAAAATTAAAACCAGGAAGTGTTACACTACTTGGTATTATGAATGATAAAGAAAATAAGGTAACAGTTATTTTAGATAAAGAATTACAAAATAATCATATTTTAATTCATCCACTTATAAATACTAAAACGGTATCCATTTATTATGATGATTTAATTAGATTTATTGAATACTTTAAACACAAATATATTTGTATATAAAAAAGGAGTTATAATGATTAATTCATTATAGCTCTTTTTATTCACTAACTTTAATAGCACTTGTAGGACAGTTAGCAGCAGCATCATCAACATTTTCTTTAACTTCAGTATCAAGTTCATCGTAGTTTTCTTTTATAGCTTCTGCTAATCCTTCATCATTTAGTTCAAAAACATCAGGTTCAAAACCTTCACATGCTCCGCATCCAATACATTTATTTTTATCAACAATAATTTTTTTCATATCTTTCCTCCAGATTAATTATAAAAAATTTTATACCATTTTGCAAGTAAATAGTTTAAAAACACTTTCTTTTATGTTATTATATTTATAATGAGGTGAATAAGATGCCAAGTAGAATGGAACGCTATTATGATTCTAGTGATAAAACGGTAACTAGAACTAAGAGAAATCGCAGTCTATATGATGAAATATATGAAGAAAAAGAATATACAAATGTAGAAGGCATTGTTAAGACACCTGCTACAGAAAATATTGATATTGAAAAAATAAGAGAAATGATGCGTAAATATGAAGATGGAGAAAAGGTACGCACGAAAAGAATAGATAAAACACCTAAAATAGAAGAAATAATGGAGGAAGATACTCCAAAAAATTATGATATAAATGATGTATTAAATAAAGCAATGGCTGAAAAAAAAGATGATGAAACAACATATCATAGTTTAAAAAATACTGAATATAATATTTTAAAAAATTTAAAAATAAATAAGCCTAAAGCAGAAGAAAAAGAAGAAATAGAAGATATTTTTAAAACTATTACAAATACAAGTATGTTAAATAAAATGGGTGATAAAGAATTATCTTTAGATTTACTTGATGAATTAAAATCAAATAATAATACAATAATAGAGAGTTCTGATGCCATTAGAAATATTTTAAAGGAAGAAATAAAACAACCTAAAGAAGATATTGATGATGATAAAGATATGGATAAATCTTTTTATACTAAAAGTTTAAATTTAACAGATGATTTAGAAGGATTAGATGATAAAAAAGAAAGCAAAACTAATAAAGTTTTACTTAGAATCTTTTTAATAGTTGCTATTGTAGCTATTGTTGTGGTTGGTGCGGTACTTGTATATACTTTTTTAAAAAAATAAGTATTAAGATAATCTATCAATACTTATTTTTCTTTTTGATATGTTTAAGTAATGCGCCTATAAAAACAATCAAGATAATTACAATAAAAATAATTCTATATATTGGCGAATAATTTAATATAAAATTATTAAATTGTGTATTATTATCATATTGAATTTGTGGAATTATAATCATAGGTATTAAGATAAAGAAAGGTATAATTTTACTTTTATTATGTGGTTTAATAGTATTAGATATAAAGTATGTAAAAAAGGATAATGATATATATATTTTTAAAATTCTTTGTATAGATAATAAATTTTCTATACGATCTAGAAATTCAAATAAATTTATTCTTTTTAATACAATATATTCGGGATATTGATATAATTGTGATAAATTAATACCTAGATTACCTAAAGTTATAAATATAATTCCAAACATAAATAAACTAGAGAAAATATACGTACCTATAAACCATTTGGTATATTTTTTTTTATCTGTAATTTGATTTTTAGGAACAGTAAGTAGTGTAAAAATAGGAAAATAGTTTAAAAATAATATGTATAGAGATCCACTAAGTGGGTTTTTAAATCCATATTCCAAGAAAGGCTTAAAATTATCTATTTTTAAACTAGGATATAAACCAAATATAGTAGTCATAAAAAAGATAAAAGTTATGACAAATAAAACTAAACTAACTCTACTTATAGTTTCAATGCCTTTTGTATTGATGTAAATTATAATACTTGCAAAAAGACATGCTACTACATAGGTGGGTGTTTCGGGTAAAAACTGCGAAACAATAAAATCAGATAAATTAAATAATAATGTTACTGAAAAAAGTAGTATAAACACAATTAATAAATAATTAATAATATTACCTAATACTTTTCCAAAAATACTAATTATTTTCTCGCCTAAAGTAAGATCTGGCTTATAATTTGATAGAAAGATAAATATTAGCATTAAAGGAATTCCAAGTAATGAAGCAAATAAAGGACAAAGGTAAGCATCAACAGTAGCTTTTTTGAATATACCTATCAAACTCAATCCTGTAAGTGGTGCAACCATAATAAAAAATAATATAGAAAATAATTGTAAACAATTTAATCTCTCTTTATTCATTAGTAATCTCCTTTAATATATTTCCTTTGGCAACTAGTTTTAAATTAATATCTATTTTATAATTTAAATTTTTAAGTATTTCAGCACCATATTTTTTTTCTAATTCTTTATAATAATTAGGATATGTTTTATAAATTAACTCTTTAAAGCCACATATATCAGCATTATACTCACTTATCAATTTATCAATAGTTGTATAAATTGATTTTTTCATATCCTTTTCTATATTATTTTCAAGTTTTATTAATTCCTTTGTTTTTTGAATATTAATATCACAATTTAATTCATTAATGTTTGCTTTGTTATTAATAATAAATTTTATTTCATTTTTTTCTTTATCTATTTCGATATTAGTTTTACTATCAACAATTTCTATTGAGGTATAATTATTATCATTACATTTATATGTATATATAGTGTTATTAATAGTATTATTTAAATAGGAAACATTTATACTATCATTGATGTCTAAGTAACCAACTAGTTTTTTATCTTTAAATACAGCAAGTCCACTAAGTATTGCTCTTGCTTCAGGAGAGGATTCTTTGATATTGTCATCTTTTTCTCCTTCATCTTTATCACCTTGTAATTTAATAGATGGAAGTGCAATATCTATACGTTTATTTATATAACTATTAAGTAAGTCTTCAAAATTAACAATATTAGAAACTCCAAGATATTTTTCATCAGTATATAAACTATCTTTAATCTTCTTAGAGTTTAATGTTTCTAGGGCTGTTAAAATAGAAAGAATATCGGATGTATCTTTTTCTTTACTAACAAGTACTAAAAATTGTTTTCTAAATTCTGAATTTCTAGCAAATAAATCAATAATATCATTTAAACCATCTTTTGCTACCTCTTCACTAATAACAAGTAAAGCCATATGATTAACATATAATCTTCGAGGAGATTCTAAAATTATATTTCTAAGTGCCTCTTGAATTGTTCTTCCCTTTTTTTTATATACGATAAATTTAGGGGTATCACTAGCTGAATTAGAATCCGATCCTGTTTTTTGCGTATTAATAACTTGAATAATTAACTCATATCCATCATCAGTTTTATTAATACCAATAGCACTTGTGATAGCAAGTTTTGTAAGTTCTCTATAGTTGTAGCACCCAGTAGATATAAATATTAATATTGTTATTAGTAATAGTCTAATTTTTTTCATGTTTTACACTCCTTTTAATAGTGTTATTAGATAAAAAACTCCTTCTCTTATAAAGATTCCTCAATGGAAATTTAATAATACTATTTTTGAGACCTTCAATATATGTTGGTGAAAATGGTATTAAGTACGGTTTCCCAAATGATTTTGTACTAGCAAGTTTTATAATGAAAAAGATGCCAACAACAACAACGCCAATTAATCCCATAAAAGCAGCTCCAATCATAAATATTAAACGATATAATCTAATCGCATTAGTAAACTCAAATTCCGAGAAAGGTAAACTAGATATGGCTGTGATAGCAATTATAATTATCATAATAGGAGATACAATTCCTGCTGCTACGGCAGCATCTCCTAATATTAAGGCACCAACAATAGATAGAGCACTACCAGCTGGATTTGGAACTCTAATATCACTTTCTCTTAATATTTCAAAGGCAATCATCATCATAATAGCTTCAAAAAAGGCTGGAAAAGGAACACCATCTCTCTGGGTTGCAAAGCTAACAAGCAAATCGGTTGGAATCATTTCTTGATTATATGTTGTAATCGCAATGTATAAAGCAGGAGTTAAAATAGATATAAAAAATGCAATATACTTAATAATTCTAGTAAAAGAAACATTTATACTTTTTCCATAAAGATCTTCAATCGTTTTAAAAAAGTCATTTAACATCGTTGGAATAACTAAAACATATGGACTATTATCAACAACAATTGCAACCTTACCTTCAAGCAAACAGTTGCACACTATATCAGGTCTTTCTGTTGTTAAAATAGTTGGGAAAGCAATTTTATCTTCATTCTCAATTAAATTTTTAATATTATCACTGTTGATAATTCCATCAATATTGATTTCTTTAATTTTTTTGAGAACTATTTCAACTAATTCTCTTTTAACAATACCATTTATAGAAATTACACCAATTTGTGTTTTAGTATATTTACCACATGTAATATTATCTATCCATAAATCATTTGTCTTAATTCTTTTTTTGATAAGTCCAATATTAGTTTGATAGTCTTCAATAAAAGCATCTTTTGCACCCCTAATCGCATTTTCATTCTCAGGAGGGGATATGCTTCTTTTAATACTACCTTTTGTTTCTAAAACAATAGCTTCTTTTTCACCATCAATTAAGATAATAGTGAAACCTCTATGTAAATAAAAGCATAATGTATCATATTTATCAATTATTTCATATTTAAAATTAGTTATATTATTAGAAATAGTTTTAAGTAAATTATCTTTTACCTTATCTTTAGATAATTCATTTAAACTTTTAATAATAAATTCACTTATTTTATCACTAGATGTAAGTGGTTCATTATATATAATATAAATTTTTTTTCCACATATATATTTTTCTCTATAAACAATATCTGATATTTCGTTTGTTTCTTTTTTTAATTTTTTAATTATTAAATCAGTTTCTTCTAACATAAAAAATCACCTATTTCTAAAACTATTATGGATAGATAATGTAATTTTATGAAAAAAATGGTATAATAAATTTGTTTTATGGAGATTGTTATGGAAGAAAAAATTTTAAAAATTGAAAAATTAGATCATCAAGGAAGAGGAATTGGTTTTTTAAACGACAAAATAGTTTTTGTCCCTTTTTGTGTCCCAGGTGATATTGTAAATATTAAAGTAATTAAAGAAAAGAAAAAATATATTGAAGCAGAAGTAAATAAATATATAGAAAAAGATAATAAACATATAAATCAGAATTGTCCATTTTATAAAATTTGTGGTGGTTGTGATTTAAGACATATTAGTTATGAAGAACAATTAAAATTTAAAGAAAACAAAGTAAAAGAAATTATGAGTAAATTTGTTTCTAAAGATATTGTTGTTAATAAAATTATTGGTAGTGACCTAAGAGATAATTATCGTAATAAAGTAACTTTTAGAGTAAATGAGAAATTAGGTCTTTGCAAAAAAAATAGTAATGATGTTATTAGGATAGATAATTGTTTATTATTAGATTCTAAAATTAATGAATTAATAAAACACATTAATAGTATGGAGCTTACAGGTGTAAATAGTGTTGTAATTAGATGTACATACTTTACTAAACAAATAATGATTGTATTTTACATAAATGAAAAATTTGTCGAAGAACCTTTATTTTTAAAGGAATATGTTGATACCATAGTAATAAATAAAAATAGAAAAGAAGAAATAATATACGGTAAAGGTAATATTTTTGAAAAATTAGACAATTTGATGTTTAAAATATCACCAAGTTCTTTTTTTCAAGTAAATAGTAAACAAACACTTAATTTATATAATCTAGTTTTAGATAAATGTCATTTAACTGGCAAGGAAATTGTCTATGATTTGTATTGTGGTACTGGGACAATTAGTTTATTTTTAAGTAAAAAATGTAAAAAAGTTATTGGTATAGAAATAAATGAAGATGCTACTAGGGATGCAAATGAAAATAAGAAAATTAATAATATAGATAATTGTACTTTTTTAGTAGGAGATGTTTCTAAAATAATTAAATCACAAAAAGAAAAACCGGATATTATTGTTGTTGACCCTCCAAGAGCAGGACTTGACAATATTGCGATAGAAAATATTTTTAGATTAAACCCTCAAAAAATAGTCTATGTATCATGTGATCCAGTCACTCTAGCAAGAGATTTAAATATTTTACAAGAAAAATATAATATAGAGGATGTTACACCAGTAGATATGTTTCCAAATACATATCATGTGGAGAATGTTTGTATGTTAGAAAGAAGATAATTTCTTTCGTTTTTCTGTTGTATAGTGAACAAATGTTTGGTATAATATATGCGTAGTGTTAGAGGAGGCTATCCTATGTGGAATTATTTTTTATTAACAATATAGAGATATATTTTACTCCTTAGTATGTTCAAAATAATATAAAAAAGTGGAATGTCTCGAGGAAAATATAAAGAAATAATAAGAAATATAATATTTTATTATATATATAATAAAGTGAATAATATTGATTATATTTCTTTGACAGATAAAAATCCTGATAATCCTAGTGATGCTGTTATTAAATGGATGAGTAATAAAAATTTGTTTGATTTTTATTCATTATGGGAATAACTAAATTAGATAAATAAAAATTAATTGTAAGTACAAATGAATAGGTATTGTATGATTGAAGGGGTTTTTAATTAAATCAAGTAATTGATATTTTATTATCAAAAAACTTGTTGTAGATATTCACATTATTGAAAGTAATAGTAGTTGGAATTGGAAAAATGAAAGAGATGATAAAATTGGTAAAAGACTTAATTATAAGAAGTAGTAGTGCAGAATTCTTAATATTTGAAAGACAAACGCATGATAAAGGAATTCAAGTTAGATTTGAAGATGGTGATTTATGGTTAACACAAAGAGCTATTGGGGAACTTTTTAATGTAGACAGAACAGTAGTTACCAAGCATATTAAAAATATATATTCCGAACTTGAATTAAATGAGAATTCAACTAGTGCAAATTATGCACTAGTTCAAAAAGAGGGAAATAGAGAAATTACAAGGAATGTATTATATTATAATTTAGATATGGTTATTTCAGTAGGTTATAGAACAAATTCAGATAGAGCTATACAATTCAGAAGATGGGCAACGTATATATTAAAAGAGTTCTCAAAAAAAGGTTATATAATAGATAAAAAAAGAATGGCAAATGGAGCTTTTTTTGATGAAGATTATTATGATTCATTGCTTGCAGAAATAAGAGAAATAAGATTATCAGAAAGAAGATTTTATCAAAAAGTTACTGATATTTATGCAACAAGTGTGGATTATGATAAAAAGTCTCCTACAACAATTAAATTTTTTAAAAAAGTTCAGAATAAAATGCACTTTGCCGTCTCACATCAAACTGCTGCTGAAATTATATATAATAGAGCTAATGCAAAAAAAGAACATATGGGGCTAACATCATGGAAAAATTCACCTGATGGAAAAATATTAGAAACAGATGTTGTAATAGCTAAAAATTATTTATCTAAAGAAGAATTAGGAAGTTTAGAACTAATAGTATCAGCATTTTTGGATTTAGCAGAAAATAGAGCAAAAAGACATATACCTATGACAATGGAAGATTGGTCTACAAGAATAGATAAGTTTTTATTAGCAGATGATTTAGATATATTAAAAGATGCTGGAAAAATATCACATGAAATAGCCTGTGATAAAGCATTAACTGAATTTGAAAAATATAGAATAGAGCAAGATAAATTATATAAATCAGACTTTGATTTATTATTGGAAGAAACAAATAAATAGTAAATTTATTTGTTTGCTAAAAAGCGATAATTTGAAGGAAAAAATAAATATAGGAATGGTCAAAAAAACAATAATATCTTTAATAGCATCTATATTCTTGTGTTACATTACATTTTAATTATGACAAAGGACTTATCAACAAGAATAGTAGTTATACCATTTTTGATGTTTGATATTAGCTTGTTTATAACAAATATTTGTTTATAAATTAAGAAAAATAAAATTGCTAAAGTATTTAGTAAAATAAATGTAATATCATTTTTTATATATTATTTTGGATTTCTTATTTATTGGGATTATACAGCTTTAATAAGTAAAGATTATACACTTTTATTGTTTTCTTTACTTGCTTGGGCTGGTGGAATATTTATGGCATACAAAAAAATATTTAAGATTTAAAAATGTTAAATAGTTAAAAAATAGGAAAATGGAGATGAGAGAAAAATGTATTCTAAAAATGAAGAAGAAATATTTAAAGTTTTAAATAGTAATATTGATGGATTAGATAGTAAAGAAGCAAAGAAAAGGTTAAATGAATATGGACAAAATATCATTTTAAATAAAAAGAAAAAATCTTGGATTTTAAGATTTCTAAAGCAATTTAATGATGCTATGATTATTATATTATTGATAGTTGCATTGCTTTTATATTTTTATGGATATTTTTACTCTCATGAGTACACTGATACTATTGTTATTCTTTTTGTGGTTTTTATAAATGCAATTGTTGGATTTATACAAGAAGAAAAAGCAGCTTTAATATTAAAAGATTTAAAAAATTACGAGACTAGTATGTGTAAAGTAAAAAGAGATGACAAAATACTAATAATAAATACTAAAGAATTAGTTCCTGGTGATATAATCTATTTAGAATCTGGAGAAACAGTTCCAGCAGATATTAGAATACTTTCATGTGAAAACTTAAAAGTAGATGAATCTGCTTTAACAGGTGAAAGTGTCACAGTTCAAAAAAGTTCGGATGTTTTAAAAGAAAATTTAATTATTCAAGAACAAAAAAATATGTTGTTTTTAGGAACAAATATTACAAATGGGAAATGTACAGGTATAGTTGTAAGTACAGGGAAAAATAGTGAGTTAGGTAAAATTGCACTATCACTAAATGAAATTGATAGAATTGAAACTCCATTACAATTAAAGATAAAGGAACTATCTAAAAAGATAACATTAATAGTATTTATTATTTTAATCTTTATATTTATTTTAGCCATAATTAATAAATATACAATACTTGAAATTATAATGTTATGTTCATCACTTGCAGTAGCAGCTATTCCTGAAGGACTACCAACTGTAATTACAATAACATTATCAGTTGGAATATCTAATTTAGCAAAAAAGAAAACAGTAGTAAAGCAAATGCAAGCAGTAGAAACACTTGGAGCAATAGACATTATTTGTTCTGATAAGACAGGCACTATAACACAAAATAAAATGGCTGTTAAGGATGAATATGTAATAGATGAAAATTTGCTTAATTATATATGTGCTCTTTGTAATGATGGACTTATTTATAAAGATAAATATGTAGGTGATCCTACAGAAACTTGTTTATATGATTATCTATATAATAAAAAA
>ERZ825896.644-NODE-644-length-43498-cov-4.016366_pt1 | contig 43498 bp, 48 predicted proteins | sample MGYA00519858_ERZ825896 | MGnify/ENA primary metagenome ERZ825896 (study PRJEB31778, sample SAMEA3449214) | human gut metagenome | biome: human gut; feature: human-associated habitat; material: faeces | place: United Kingdom | collected 2010/2012 ... | reverse complement strand
TTGGTGTTTGCACCGATGCTGGAGCTTACGATGATTTTCGAGATTTCAGATCTGCTGAATGCGTTGATGGCGCTGCCGAATCTGCTGATGAAGTAAACGGGGGGACGCTTATGAAAACGGCATTGGTAACCGGCGGAAGCCGGGGAATCGGGCTGGCCATCGCCCTTGAACTGGGGCGCTCCGGCTATGCGGTGGCCATCATGGCGACCAAGCCGGAATCCGCCTATCCGCAGAGCACGCAGAAGCTGCGCGAGGCCGGCGTTTCGTACAGCTGGCACGCGGGCGATATCGCAAACACCGAAGATCGGCTCCGCGTGGTGGACGAGGTGGCGGCGCGGCACGGCCGGATCGACGTGCTGGTCAACAACGCAGGCGTTGCGCCGAAGGAGCGCAGCGATTTGCTCCAAATGACGGAAGAGAGCTTTGATTACGTCGTGGGCACCAACACAAAGGGCAACATGTTTATGACCCAAGCGGTGGCCCGCCGGATGATACAGGCCAGGACGCCCGGCATTATCGTCAATATTTCTTCCTGCTCGGCGGAGGTCTCTTCGGTCAACAGGGGCGAATACTGCGTGTCTAAGGCGGGCATATCCATGCTGACCCGGCTGTTTGCTGATCGGCTGGCCGGCGAGGGCATCCGCGTTTATGAGGTTCGCCCAGGCGTGATTCAAACCGACATGACCGCCGCCGTGATGTCGCCGGACACCGCCAGCTGCAGGGGGTGGCCCAGGAAGCGGATCTTGGACTCGGCCAGGTTGATGCCCGCGCTGGCCTCAAAGAGCTGGACCACGGCGTTGTCGCCGTTGACCTCCAGCACCTTGCAGCGGCGGGTAGTGCCGTCGGGCAGCTCGATCTCGGCCAGCTCGTCGTAGGTGACGTCCTGGACCTTGCGGACCACCATCAGGGGGCCGTTGATCTCCTGAATAGTACGATATTCCTTGATCATGCCTCGGCACCTCCCTTAGCGGCAATTTCCTCAATCTGCTCAGCCATCTCGCGGGCCATGTCGGCGTAGGCGGAGACGTACTGATCGTCGGGCACGCTCTTGGCGCGGCCCATCTTCTCACGGAAGGGGATCTCAAAGAGCTCGGCGGTGGGGGCGCCCTTCTCAATGGCGGCACGGCACTGCCTGTCGTAGTCCAGAATCATACCAAGCATTTTATCCTGACGCTCATAGCTGGAGTACCAGTCTACCTCCATAAAGCCGTTCTGCTGGAGGAAGTCCTCGCGGAGCATCTTGGCGGTCTCCAGAGTGAGCTGGTCGCCGGGGGACAGGGAGTCCTTACCGACCAGCTGCACGATCTCGTTGAGGCTGGCCTCCTCCTGGAGGATGGCCATGGCCTTGTCCCGGTACTGCATGAACTGCTTGCCCAGGTGCTCGTCGTACCAGGGTTTCAGGGAGTCCAAGTACAGAGAATAGGAGTTGAGCCAGTTAATGGCGGGGAAGTGGCGCTTATAGGCCAGGGAGGCGTCCAGGGCCCAGAACACCTTGACGATGCGCATGGTGCCCTGGCTGACGGGCTCGGAGAGGTCGCCGCCCGGTGGGGAGACCGCGCCCACAGCGGTTAGGGAGCCACGGCGATCCCCTTCGGAGCCGATGCACTCCACCATGCCGGCCCGCTCATAGAACTGGCTGAGGCGGGAGGACAGGTAGGCGGGGTAGCCCTCCTCACCGGGCATCTCCTCCAGGCGGCCGGACATCTCGCGCAGGGCCTCGGCCCAGCGGGAGGTGGAGTCGGCAATGACGGCCACGTCATAGCCCATATCGCGGAAGTACTCGGCCATGGTGATACCAGTGTAGATGCTGGCCTCACGGGCGGCCACCGGCATGTCAGAGGTATTGGCGATGAGGACCGTACGCTTCATCAAAGACTCGCCGGTACGGGGGTCCACCAGCTCGGGGAACTCCCGCAGCACGTCGGTCATCTCGTTGCCCCGCTCGCCACAGCCAATATAGATGACGATATCCACGTCGGACCACTTGGCCAGCTGATGCTGCATAACGGTCTTACCCGAGCCGAAGGGGCCGGGGATAGCCGCCGTGCCCCCCTTGGCGATGGGGAAGAGCGCGTCCACAATGCGCTGACCGGAGAGCAGGGGGGTCTTGGGGGGATACTTGTGCTTATAGGGCCGGCCCACACGCACTGGCCACTTCTGGACCATGGTGAGCTCGTGCTTCACGCCGTTGTCGTCCACCAAGACGGCTACCGTGTCCAGCACAGTAAAAGCGCCGGACTGGATGGACTCGATGGTGCCGCTCATTCTGGGCGGAATCATAATCTTGTGGAGCACCACGCTGGTCTCCTGGACGGTACCGATGACGTCGCCACCCGTCACCCTGTCGCCCTTTTGTGCTACGGCTGTAAACTCCCACTTTTTCTCCCGGTCCAAAGCGGGGACTTCCACACCGCGGGGCAGGTTGTTGCTCCCTGCCTTTTTCATGATCTCCTCCAGCGGACGCTGGATGCCGTCGTAAATGTTTTCAATCAGGCCCGGCCCCAGTTCCACGGACAGGGGAGAGCCTGTGGTCTCCACGGCCGCGCCGGGGCCCAGGCCGGAGGTCTCCTCATAGACCTGGATGGAGGCGGAGTCTCCGTTCATGGTCAGGATCTCGCCGATGAGACGCTGCTCACCCACACGGACCACATCGGCCATGTTGGCGTCCTTCAGGCCGGTGGCCACCACCAGCGGGCCGGAAACCTTGACAATCTTTCCGCTCAATGTCTCAACCTTCTTTCAGGTTTGTTTTCGCAGATAGCGCGAGTGAAACCGCCCCCAGCAGGGGACGAAGGGGGCGCAGCCCCCAAATGCCTCGCAGAGTTTCCGCCGCAGCGCGGCGGAAATCAATTCAAAAGGAAGTCCGAAGGCGAATTCACTTCGCCGCAGGACACCTCTACTTGCGGCCACTGTGCCGCAACCGCCTCCGCCGGGCGGAGGCGAGGGGGGTATCGGGAGCGTTGTGCCGCCCGGAGGGCGGCGCGGCGCTCCCGTATCTAGGGGGGACGGAGTCCCCCCTAGAGGATATCCGCGCCTACCGCCCGCTCCACGGCGCTCTTGACATTGGCCATGCCGATGCCCAGCGAGCCGTCCTTTCCAGGGATGAGTATGACGGCGGGGGTGAGCTCATCCTTATAGCGCTTAATCTCTGCCTCCATATGGGCGGCGTACTGCTCGGTGAGGTAGACCACAGCATAGTTCCCCCTGGCCAGCTCGTGGAGGGTGGTCTTGGCTTCCTCCACCGTGTCGGCGGGGAAGACGTCCAATCCCAGTGCCTTAAAGCCCAGGACACTGTCCTTGTCGCCCAATACGGCGATTTTGTAACTAGACATAGGCTTCACGCAGCCTTTCCCGGATCCTCTCGCCACTCAGCCCGGCCATACGGCCCGACATGATGGTGCGAATGGCGGTGATCTCCGCCTCGCGGGCGTAGAGATATCCGATGATGGGATGTTCCCCGAAGGGGATGCGGCGGGCCTGTGCCAGGTAGCCCGTCACCGCGTCGTCGCACGCCTTTTCAAAGGCGGTAAGCGCTCCCCCCTCAGGCGATGCCAGGGACGCTCCCAATGCGGCCGCCTCGGCTAGCCGCCCGGCCCGGAAGGCACTCTCCAGATCGCCGCTCTTGGCGGAAGCCAGCGCACGGACGTCCACATTGCCGCCGGGAATCAGCACCTGGGCAAGGAACTCTGTCCCCTTGTTCATACGGGCCGCGCGCACCACTGAACGCAGGTTGACCACATCAATGGAGAGCTTTACGTATCCCAGCAGGAAATCGCTGCCCAGATCCCGGGCCGCCTGTGCCATCTCCTCAAAGTAGGCCCGATCCAGCACAAAGTCGGAACGCTGCGGGTCGCCGCTGGAGGCCAGCAGCTCCCTGGCCTCCGCAATGGCCCGGCGGAAGCGGTCATTCAGATCCCGCAGGTCGTCCCGGCGGTATCCGTCGGCCAATTTGTCCTTGGGGTAGCGTCCACCGTCCATCAGAAGCCGGGCGCCGTCGTTCCCCATTGCCTCGGCCTTGATGAGAACCTTGGCATTGTGATAGTCGTATTTCATCTGGAACACATCCAGGAGTCCGGGGTCGGGCACCGAGGCGCGCAGATCTGCAAAAACCGCGCCTCTTGCCTTGGCCAGCAGCTCGTCCAGCGCGCCTGGAGTGAGGGTGGGAAGCTCCCCATAGCCGCACTCCAGCAGCACCTTGGCCGCGTCCTCATCGGAGCGGGCCTCCACCATGCGCTCCATCCTCTCCCGGGTAAGGAGCCTGTTTTCCATGGCGCGTACCCGGGCGGAAATACTGAGATACTCCGTGTCCTTCAGCTTGGGCAAGACACTTCCTCCTTTCCGGCGTCCGGCGCGGCGTCAGCCCTTTTCATCAAAGAGCACCTTGGCCACCTCGCGGTCCAGTGCGCCCCGCTGGAGGCGCACCAGGGTCTCGAAGGCGCCGTTGACCTCTACGTCGCCGTCGCTGAGAATGAGGCCCCCCTTGATGGGGCGGGACTCCTGGGAGAGCGTCAGATGCCCCTTGTCTCCCAGCTTCTCGTTGGCGGCGGTGACAGCCTGCTTGCCGTACCGGGTACGGTCCTTCTGGGAGAGGATCACCTGCTCCCGCCCTGTCCGGGCCGCCTTCACCGCCAACTCGGACAGCAGAACGATATACTGCTCCTCAGGCAGGGTCAGCAGTCTCTCCAGGGCCTTGTCAAAGGCTTTCTGAAGCATCTCCTGCTTGGCGGCGAGCTCCAGCTTGCGGGCCTCCAGCTGGGCCACGCTGGCCAGCCGCTCCTCCCGCTCGGCGGCGGCCCTGCGGCCCCGCTCCACAATCTCGGCACTCTCCCGGTCGGCCTGCTCCCGGTACCGGGCGGCGATCTCGCCGGCCTCCCGGCGGGCGTCGGCGGTCATTGCATCAATCTCCCGCTGAACGTCCTCATTGATGCGCCCGGTGATTTTCTCAATTCCGTCCATCTCTCTGCGCTCCCACGCTTAGATGCCGAACATGAGCATCAGGAAGGAGATCAGCAGGGACAGGATGGCATAGAACTCGACGATGATACAGAGCACCATGCCCTTGGACCAGTCGTTGGGGTTCTTGGCCACGATGTTGATGGAGGCAGCGGCCACCCGGCCCTGGGCGATGGCGGAGAGCAGGCCGCCGAGGGCCATGGGGATACAGGCGGCCAGGACCCGCAGGCCCTGAGCAGTGGTCAGGCTGTCCAGCGTGCCGGCAAACAGCCCCATCTGGAGCAGAGCCAGGAAGCCGATAACCAGGCCATACAGGCCCTGGGTGCCGGGGATAACCTGCAGAATCATACACTTGGAGAACTGTGTGGGATCCTCAGCCAGCAGGCCGGCTCCCGCTTCACCGGCAATACCGGTACCCTTGGCAGATCCGACACAGGCCAGGCCGGCGGCCAGCGCCGCTCCCAGAAAACCGAAAAAGGGTCCCCCATACTGGGAAATAAGCTCACCAAACATGTTATTGTTCCTCCTTGACGTCGACAAATTTTGTCTGAATATTCAATGGTTTGAAGGGCCTCCCGCCCTCCCGGTAGAATTGCTTAAAAAATTCCAGATACTGCAGGCGCGAGGTGTGCACGTAGGTTCCGATGACGTTCAGCCCGATGTTGAAGGCGTGACCCACAAGGAAGATCACAAAAAAGATAACCACCGCCACCGGCTTGGGCATCCCGTCTCCGGGCATGGCGCCCAAGATATTGAACACCTGGCCGATGACCGAGCTGGCCAGCATCATAACCATCAGCCGGGAATAGGAGAGGATGTCGCCGAAATAGCCTGTGACCCCGTTGTAGATGGCGCTGATAACGGCGGTAACGCGTCCAAAGCCCTTGGCGCTGCGGCCCTGGGCAAGCAACATTACCACGCCGATAATCAAAACCACAGGTATCCCGCCCGCGCTGCCGACATTGGAAATGCCGGTCATATTCAGGGCAAACAGGGCGATACCGGCGAAAATGACCCACCATGTCCCCACATCCCATATTGCGTCCATGATTTTCCCGTCCCGGCACAGGAGCCAGAACTGGACGACCATGCCCACCAGGATCTGGACAAAGCCCACCGCCAGAGAGAAAATCAGAACCGTCATGGGGTCGGTCATCACACTGAGCAGCGGACCAGGTACGCCTGCAGCTCCCTCCGGAACCGACAGGAATGGAATAACCGGCTGGGGCAGCCCCAGCATACCGGTAAATTGGACAATGGCATCCGAGAAGAAGCCTCCGGTAAAGAAACCGATGACCGCCGCCGAGATGCCACACATGAGCATCAACCGGATAAGCTGGCCGAAGCCCCCTTTGGGCTTGGTCTTAATCTGAATGACTGCGCAGACGGCCGCCAGAATAAGTCCGTAGCCCAGGTCGGCAAACATGAAGCCGAAGAAGAAGACATAGAAGGGCATCATCAGCCCGTTGGGATCCACTCCATTGTAGGCCGGAAGAGAGTACATCTCGGTGATGGTGGTCAGGGGCTCGGTAAGCATGTTGCTCTTCAGTTTGATAGGAACCTGGGGGTAATCCTCTTCTGCAGGGTCCTCAGTCTCCCAGCAGCAGGTGAATTCGGAGAGCTTTTTGAGCAGCCTCTCCTCGTCCGGCGCAGGAACCCAGCCCTCCAGGAAGAAGGCGGCCTGAGTATCCAGCAGGCGGCTCTTGGCCTCCTCACGGGCAATCTCCTGATCCGCACGATCTGCACAGATTAAAAGCGCCGCCCGCTCTCCGGCGTAGGAGACCACCTCGGCCTTGGCCGCCTCAATCTCTGCGGAAGTCCGCTCCAGCTCTCCCTCCAGCCGCCGGTTGTTGTCGGCTGCCGTGCCCGTAAAGCCCCGCAGGTTGGCTTTCGAAAAGCCGCGGGCCTTCAGGACCTCTGTTGCCGCCTCCTCGGCGCTCTTATGGCAGGCAAAGAACAGATACTGCAGATCCCCGTCGCTTCCGGCACGGGTCAGCTGAGCCAGATCTGTAGCGGCGGAGAGCTCCCCCTCCACCTCTTCAAAGGGAATTTTAGCGGAAATGGTGCCGAAGGCCAGCGTCACCTCCCGGGTTGACTCAGCCTCCAGGGGAATATCCAGCCCCAGCCAGGGAGCCAGAGAAAGTTTTTGTCCGCGGAGCTTGCTCTGCTCCGCATACAGGGTGTTGATGCGTTTTTCCACCTCATTCAGGTGAGCCGCCGTTTCCAATGCGGCAGCATAGGCTGCGTTGTCAAAGAGCCGGCCCTCCGGTATCTCCGGTCTCGGGGAGAGCAGGCCGCTTTTGGCAGGGGCGTACTTTCTCAGTACGCTAAGCGCCGATTGAACGGAAGTTTGGGCCTCCCGTGCGGCCGCCAGTGCCAGCCCATCCGGCCGGGCCAGGCCCTCCCAATCCGGATCGGACAATTTGTCAACCGGTTCGTCAATCTCCACACAGCCCATATGCTGGAGCAGCTTCAGCAGTTCCTCCCGATCGGAGCGCATTCCGAACAGCCGCAGCCGCTTCATCTTGACAATGGACATCAGGAATTCACTACCCTTCTGACAATAAGTGCGGCAGCCTGGTCCATCCGGCCCTCCGCCGACTTGCGCAGCGCGTCACAGGCCTTTTCAGCTCCCGCTATAACCTGTTTTGTGTGCTTGGAGGCCCTTTCCTCAGCCTCCTTCATAAATGCATTGACCTGGGCTTCAGCCCTGCTCCGGGCCTCCTCCAGCGCCGCCAGCCCAGCCTTCTCGGCATCCGCCACAGTCTTTTTCGCTGCCGCTGCGGCCTCTGCCTTCCTCTGCCGGCCCAGCTGCTCGGTTTCCGTCACTTGTTTAATCGCTTCCAGAGACATCTCCTCACCGCCTTTCCCTGCTTACTTCACTCACTCGGCACACTAGATATCAATACCGTTTCAATCATACTTGAATCGCTCCAGAATTTCAAGTTTAAAATTTAAAGTTCATTTTTTGATCTTCGTCATTTTTGCAAGCATCCAAATTTGATTATTCATTATCTCCAAAAACAAAGCGTTATTTTGCCCTAATTTTACAAAAATATGCGGGCATTTTTCTGTGTTCGTTCAATCTATTGTTATTTTTCAAACAAAGTTTGTGCAATTTATCAATTTTTACGTGCAAAAAAGGACGCGGCATTGCCGCGTCCTGAGAAAACTTCAGTTATTGAGGTCCATCACCGCCCAGAAGCCCGCTTCACCGACGGGAAGGGCGTCGGTCATGAGTACCAGCCGAATTCCCGCATCCTCCATCCCGGCCGCCTCCAGAGCCCCCGCATAGTTTGAGGTACTCTGTACAGGCTCTGGAGCCCAGACCCGATCAGCGTACTCAGCCAGCTGACTGACTGTTTGACCGCTCTGATCCGCAGGGTCTCCACTGAGCACTGCCTCACTGGACACAATGGAGAGCATCGTGGCTGGATAACCGGCCAGAGCCGCACGAACCGCACTGTAAAATTCCTCCACCGCCGTCTCCAGGGCCTCGGCAGGATAGGCCTCCCCGACTGTCAGATTATCCAGGCTGCCGTCGCTCTCCGTGGGAAAAGCGGGATAATCCAGCAGAATTTCGTCGAATCCCAGGGCGGCCAGTTCCCGGCATATCCCGGCCACATATTCGCAGGCGCTCTCCCGTGCGGGGCTGAGCCAGCGGATATTCTCCCTGTCCCGCCAGTTTCCGATGGCCGTACGCAGGGCAGTGGAGTTATCATTGTAGGGAACCGTGTTGTCCCGAAAACAGGAGACCCGGGCCACTGTGTAAACATCGCCTCCGGTGAGCTGCCGAATGGCTTCGTTCAGGCCGGGCTCGGCAGATGATGCGCCTGTCGTCCTCGCCAGCTCCAAGTCGGAGACATAGCCCAGACTGCCGTCATCAGCCTTCATATCAAATACCGCTGCGTTTGCTCCGGCCTCCCTCAGCTGTTCTTCGGCCGTCCCCTCAACAAGTGCAGAGCGGGGCAGCTTCAGGGCCATAAAGACCTCCGGCTCAGGCGTAGGCGTTGGCTCCGGCGTTACGATTATCACAGGCGGATCAACTGCGGGCGCGGAAGGTGGGGCCGTATCCTCTCCGTGCCCCGGCAAATCCAGGCGGATCCCATCGCTGGTATAGATGATATAGGGCTCCAGCCGAAAGAACGCCACTACTGTTGCAATCAGCAGGGCCACCAAAACAAGAATCAGTATCTTCAAAAAGGTCCGCCCCCGGCTTCTGCCCCGGTAGGCGCCGTAACCCCGCATGGCTTGTCCTCCTTCCACCGTATTCGGCTGATCAGGATTATCTTACCATAAATTCTGGACGAAAGAAAGCTGTTTTATGCGTCCCGCCTGTCGTTACTCTTCCAGACCCCCCTGCCGTGAGAGGGCCTCGTCCAGCTTTTGAAGCGCGGTAGCTACCAACAGCTGATCCTCCCCGGGCATTTCCGCCATCAACGCGGTAAAATAGCTCACTACATCTGTCTTTGCCTGGCCGCGCAAAGCGCGGTATTTGTCAGTGGCGGCCACATAAATTACGCGTCGGTCCACCTCTGAGCGCTGCCGCTTGGCCAGCTCCAGCTTCTCCAGCCGATCTACAATGCCTGAGACCGTACTGTTTGCGCTGCCGGTGCGCTCGGCCAGTGTGCTGATGGGCACCGGCCCTTCCTCTCCAAGCACAGTGAGCACCAGAGCTTGGGGAAACGTCAGATTCAGCCGGCCAAAATAGCTGCGCAGCTGCTGGGACATATGCTGCGTCACCCGCAGATAGGCCTTGAGAATCTCGTCCGCCTGTTCCATAGCGTCCTCCTTTTTCATTTCGTATGCGAAACAAATATACCCCTGCCATGCGCTGCTGTCAACCGAAACTCTGGAATGTTCAAGGTTTGTTTACGAAGCGGCCTACCCCATGGCGGGGGTCGTAAGGCGATCCAGAATGACTGCCAGCTGGGCCCGGCTGGCAGCACCGGCCGGATTAAGTCTTCCCTCATTGGTTCCTGTGATCAGCCCCGCCCCCACGGCGTGCTGCATCCCATCCACTGCCCAGGCGCTGACCGAGGCAGAATCGGCGTAAAGCCCCAGTACCCCCTCGGCCAGGCTCTCCCCCTTATACTGGGCGTAGCGCCATAGGAAGACGGCCAGTTCCTGCCGGGTCACAGCGGCATTGGGGTTAAACTGCCCCTTGTCGTTTCCGGCTGCAATACCATAGCCCTTGGCCCAGGCCGCAGCCGTCTCATACCAGGCCCCCGCGGCCACATCGGGAAAGGGAGCGGCTACGGCGGCATCGGGGGCGCCGTCCAGCCGCCAGAGCACTGTTACTACCGTAGCCCTGGTAACCAGCGCCTCCGGGCTGAAGGTACTCGCTCCGGTTCCGGTCATATATCCGTTCTGGGCCACATCCGCCACAGCCTGCGCATACCATGCGCCGTCGGGCACATCTTCAAAAGCTCCGGCCGGCAAAACAAGGCCGGCGCACAGGCAGGCGGCGCATATGGCAGTGAGCAGTCTTCTCTTCATGTGCAGTCACCTTCTCTTTGGGAAGTGTCCTCATTCTACGCCTTGGATTTTAAAAATTTGTGAACAAGCCTAAAGCTGGCGAAAATTTAAGAACTTTGTTAAATTTTTGTACCGCTCCCCATGCAAAAGCAGTATCTGTGGGCTACGAAAAGAGCGGGACGGCGCCCACCGCCGTCCCGCCCCATGTGGTTTATATCGCCAGCGCCCAATTGACGAGCAGCAGCAGGCCGAACCCCGGCGCCCCCAGCACGCCGATGATCAGCGCATTGATCACATTGACACCCAGGCTGAATCCCAACAGCCCGCCTATCTTGCTGAATGCAAACAGCACGGCAAGCCCTGCAGCGCTGCGCAGCAGCACCCTGCCCACCCACTTCAGGGGGCGCCACAAGGCAGCCAGAGCAATGATGAGCACCAGGCCCCCTAAAATCCACGGCATGGCGTTCACCAGTCCCTCCATCTCCTCCATCTGCCACACCTCCGGCCAAACGTCTCCGCCAGTTCCTTGGCGCGGCTTATCTTTCGGGAGAGCGCCCGTTAACCCTCGTCCAGCTCTTTGACCCGGCGCAGCAGGTACGAATACCGGGCCTGAAGCGCGTTGATTTCAAAGACGTAGGATTCTATCAGGTCCGGGTCATGGGCCGTATTGAAGCCGGAATAGGCCTGTGCGATGAGGAGGCGGGTCTGGGAGAGCCCCTCCAGCAGTGTCCGGCGCTCCTGGTCCCGCACCGTATTCCTTTTCTTCTTCCATGTAAACACCCCAGCCGCCTCCGCCATCGCTGATTCCTCCCTCTCTCGTTCTGTCATTAGTGTATGAACAGTATGGACAAATATTCCAGCATTAAAACCATATTTTAACAGGTATGACTGCTTTTCACCGGGCCATACTATGCTCGGACAGGCAAATAACGCATCTCCTTTTAAGCCGGTGCCGGGTGAGCTCACCCTCTGGCGAAAGGCGAAAGGACATGCGGCATGGAGCAGAATCCCCGAATGGAGACATCCGGGGCGGGCTGTCAAAAAAATGTCTGTCCAAGAAGCCGTCACCGCACGAAGAAACCTGTTTTTTCGGTGCAGGAGCTACGGCAGAGGGCCGCCATGAAATTCATGGCGGCCCTCAGGTCTGTCGAGAAACCCGGTCTACACTTCATGTGTAGACCGGGTTTCTGGCAAAAAACAGATGAAAGAGTAGAGAAAGGATGGAGGGAGAGTTCTCCGTCCAGAGCCATCTGGCCAGTTTTTTGAGGTTCATAGAAATAAATTTAGGCTTGACCCAGTTTGTCACCTGGGTCAAGCCTCTGAATTGGGTATAACGCATGGCGTGTTTTTCCTAGGCCTCGGCAGAGACCCGTTCAATGGTTTCTTTGCGTCGTTTGTACAGTTCCCCGCACAATCCCCACAAGACCGGCGGCCAGCTTTTTTACAATCTTACTTATAGGTAAATGCCATGGGGAGCATCTGGGCCTCTGTGATTTCCTTCACGGTATGCAGTTTTCTGTCCTGCAGCGCCCGCAGGATACGCAGGGCATAGTCTGTCTCGCGGGCGATGAGCAAGGGACCGCTCCTTCCGGAGCTAGATTACAGGATTATCATAGCAAAGCGGATAAAATTAGTCGAGTATATTTCCCTGCTTTCGTTACTTTTTTCTGCGGTTCGCCACAGACCTGCGTCCCAAACCTTATCCGCCCGCAGCAGGGCGCATGGACCTAACCGCAACCCTTCTCCCGGGAAACTGGCCCTCCGGAGATCGGCGGCAGCATTCTGCCAGCCTATCCCATTTTCCAGATGGGTGCTGCTTCCACGCCGTCTGCCGGCTCTTTTACCGCCCGATTACCAGCGGTCCCATCACGCCACGTTCCTCTTCTCCGGGAAGACGGGATATCACGCTGTCGAAAAGGGCGATGGCGGGATTTTGGTTGTCCTTGCGCCATGCGGCATTAAAACTCATCCGCGCCCCTTCGCCTTCGATTGGAACAAAACGGAACTTGGGATCCCGGTAAAAGCGGTTGCTGGGGTCCATAATGGCCACGCCGGACTGGGACTCCACATACATGATGATGGACTCAGAGGTGGCCGAGCGGATGATCTTCTTGGGAGAAAAGCCCGCGTTCAGGAACTGACTCAGGCAGAAATGGGAACCGCTGTCCGTCTCGGCGGCTACGATCAGGCACTCGTCCTTACAGTCCGAGATAGTCAGGTCTGCCCGGGCCGCCAGGGGGTGGGAAGCCGAGATAACCATGTGGGCAGTGGTGGAAAAGATCTCCCGCTGGGCAATATACGGGACATTGGTAAGCTCAAAGGAGAGCATAAACGCGATGTCCAGCCCCCCGGAAAACAGCTTTTCCCGCAGGGTCTTGAATCCGTAGCCTTCGAAAGCCACCTCCACCTCGGGAAAGCTCCGGGTGAATCGCTTGATGAGGGGAATGAGGATCTCGATATTGGTCTCCTGAAGGTAGCCGATATTCAGCCGACCCGCACAGCTGATCCCCATCTGCCTGGCTTTCTCCACGGCAGCGGCGGCCTTTTCATAGAGCACGCCGAACTCCTCAAAGAGGATCCAGCCCGAGGGGGTGAGCTGCACATTGTGCTTGTTCCGGATGAAGAGCTGGAACCCCAATTCGCGCTCCAGCAGCGCTATCTGCCGGCTGATCGACGGCTGAGAGGTATAGTGGGCCTCCGCGGCCTTGGAGAAGCTGAGGTACTTCGCAACGGACAGGAAATACTGAATCTGGCGGTGATTCATCCGAGTCCCTCCTGACACAGTTTGGTTGAATGCCGTTTGCGTCATAATCCGCCATAAAATTAAATTAATTATATCAAATTTTGAAATAGCCTGCAACACCATACCCCCTCCGCAGAGGCAAAACCATAGGCGCCGCCCCATCTTGGTGATACGCATTCTGCATCACCGCGTGCAATTATGGATATTTCCCTTTTCTATCTGCGTATCTTATAATTTTTAATAGCAAACGGCGGGCAATTTGGGGCAAAATATCCAATCAAAAAAAGGAGGTGCGCACCTGTTTCATCATCTCCCGCCGCGTCAAACGTGTGTTGAGACGGACAAAAATGAAAAACGAGGAGGTAAAACGATGCACTTAACCGTGGTTATCGCAGTCATTATTTACGAGGTGGCTGTCATCATCGGTGTAAGCTTTTTCCTCACCGCGAGACAGAAACACAAGTTGAGTAGCGCCGACATGGTGTCGTCCGGCGGCAGTATGAATCTGCTGGCCTACTCGGCCACCATCGCCCTCACTTCTCTGGGCGGCGGACATATCCTCGGGCTGCCCGGTCAGTCCACCTTTACCGGCGTTGGAACTTTCTGGTTTATTATCGGTTCCGGATTTTCGGTGGTTATTATCTGCTGTTTTGTGGGGCCGTGGTACCGGCGCCTGAAAATTACCACCGTGGCCGGCCTGTTTGAAAAGCTCTTTAACAAGAAAGTCGCCATTCTGTTGGCCGGTATGACGGCCGGCTGCACTTGGGGCGTCATTACCCTGGAGATGCAGGGCGTCGGTACCGTGCTCTGGGCCATGACAGGCTGGCCGATTATGCTCTGCTGCGTGGTGGGCGGCATCATCTCCATCCTTTATGTGATTTTCGCAGGCATGAAGGAGGTCGCCTGGGTCAACGTCATCAATGCCATCTTCATGTATGTGGGCGTGATCATCGCCACCATCTACCTGGGCCAGATTCTGGACGGCGGCTGGGGTGCGATCAATGAATACTACACCAGCAGCGGCAACAGCTGGATGCTGAGCCTCTGGGCCAATGGGGACACCTGGAGGACCTACATCATCGGCACGGTCCTGGGGCAGCTCTTCTTCATGCCCATGAATCAGGCCGGCTGCCAGTGCGCCATTTCGGCCAAGAATGTCCGGACACTGAAGCGCTCCATCTTCCTCTCGGTACCCCTGAACTGTATTTTCGGCATCTTCATGATTGCCTTTGGAATGGCCGCCGCCACCATGCCCCAGTACGCCGACTATTACGGCACTCCCTTGGCCACCTTCTCCATGCTGGTGGATCTTCTGCCCACCTGGGTTGTGATCTGGCTGCTGGCCGGCTTCGCAGCCGCCATTCTGTCCACCGTCGCGGTGTGCGTTCTGGGTCTGTCCACCGTGTTTACCGACGCCATCGTCAAGACCTACTACAAACCCAATATGACCGACCGGCAGTACATGCGCTACCTCCGCGTGGCCATTGTGGTCTTCGCCGGTATCGCCTGCGCTCTCTCCACGCTGATGCCCTCGGTCAATACCTCGATGATCTGGCTCAACGCCTGGCTGCTGCCCGCATTCTGGCTGTTTGTGTTCGGAATGTATTGGAAGAGATCGTCCAAAGCCGCCTTCATCACCATCGTGATTTCGGCCATCGCCAACTGCATCTGGACCTTCGGGGACTTTGGCGCCAAGCTCCACCTGGATAACAACAACTCTCTGGTGATGCTGTTCTTTACCCTGGTGGTGGGCCTTATCGCCACCGCGGCGGACAAGGGCGCCCTGCCTGGCCTGGTCTCGCTCTATAAAAAAGATAAATCGCTGGTTGTCAGCCCGGACTGAAAGGAGATGCACCTATGTCAATCTTAACAGACTGGTCCCTCATGGGCATGTTCACCATCAAGGGGATTATCATATGCATTCTGGTATGCGTCGTCGGATACCTGGCCTTTAACGTCCACGCCTACCACGAGCCGGAAGACGACATATAAGAAAGGAGGACAGAGATGGCTGTCATTATTTGGGAGGCATTTGTCATTCTAATCATGGTGCTCTTCATCGGGCTGGGCCTGTACGGCGCGAGCAAGGCGGAGAAGCGCGGCGGCAAAAACAAGGAATAGGGAGTTGAGACAGATGGGCAGAGCACTGGAGACCGTATGCGGCCCTGTGGACGGCAGCCAGATCGGCAAGACACTGGTGCACGAGCACTTTGTCTTCGGTTTTCCCGGATTTCAGGCAGATAGCACGCTGGGCCCCTATGATCCGGACGAGGCCCTGCGGGTGGGGGTGGAGACGGCCAACCGGGCCAAGCGCCACGGGGTCACCACTGTGGTGGACGCCACCGCCAACGACTGCGGCCGGGATCCTGTCCTGCTGCGGCGCATCGCCGAGGCCGCAGGCATCCATATCGTGGTCTCCACAGGTTACTACTTTGAAGGCCAGGGCAGCCCGGCCTACTTCAAGTTCCGGGCCGGCCTGGGGGACGCGGTCCAGGAGATTTATGAGATGATGAAGGCCGAGCTGACCCAGGGGATCGGCACAACCGGCATCAAAGCCGGGGTCATCAAGGTGGGCTCCAGCTTGGGGACCATCACCCCCTATGAGGAGATGTTCTTTCGGGCCGCCGCCCGGGTGCAGCATGAGCTGGGCACTGTGATCCTCACCCACACCGAGGGAGGTACCATGGGCCCGGAGCAGGCCGACCTGCTACTCCGCGAGGGGGGCGATCCTGCCCGGATTGTCATCGGTCACATGTGTGGCAACACCGATCCGGACTATGCCGTCCGAGTGCTGGACCAGGGGGTATTTATTGCCCTGGACCGCTTCGGCCTGGAGGCCGACGCCTTTCACACGCCCAAGGATACGGAACGGGAGGCCTTGGCTATGGCGCTCATTTCCCGGGGCTATACCGGGCAGTTGCTTTTTTCGCAGGATACCGTTAATATGAACTTGGGGCGGAAGGTGCGCTGGCCCGCGCACATGGTACAGGCCATGGAGGCCGCCAATATTGAGCGGATCTTCCAGGTCATTCTCCCGGATCTGCTGCGGCTGGGCGCCACACAGGAGCAGCTGGATACCATTCTGATGGAAAATCCGGCCCGTCTCTTCGGCTGATCCCACCTGATTTGCATGAGAAAAGGATAGGGTAACATGGCAAAAATGAAATTACATATGATGCACCACGGAAAGATGTGGTTGGATAAATCCAATGTGGTGGCGGGCAGCCGCCTGGCCACCGACGACAACCGAAATCCCCCCGCTGAGTGGACCTCGATTCCGGTCACCTCCTTCCTGGTGGAGCACCCCGACGGGCTGGTCCTCTTCGACACCGGCTGCGACCCCCTGGGGATGTCGGAGCACTGGCCCGAACGGTCCAAGCAGGTCTCCCCCTTTGAGGCCGACGAGAACGGCACCGTGGGAGAGCGGCTGGCCCAGCTGGGCTTCCGGCCGGAGGACGTGAATTACCTGGTCATGTCCCACCTCCACACCGACCACGCCGGATGTATGGCCCTCTTCCGGGAGGCGGAAGTCTTCGTCCACGACGATGAGCTCACCCAGGTCATGCGCATGTACGCCCTGCGGGAGGAGCGCCCCGCCTACTCCCCCACCGACATCGAGGCCATGCTGGCCGCCCGGCTGCACTGGCATCCAATCGAGCCCGAGGAGCGGGAATACCCCCTGCTGGACGGCGTCACCATTGTCAACTTCGGCTCCGGCCACACCTTTGGAATGCTGGGCCTGCTGGTGGAGCTCCCTGGGAGCGGCAGCTTCCTGCTGGTGTCGGACGCCCTGTACACCCAAGAGAACGCCGGCCCCCCCATTCAGTTCTCCGGTCTGGTCTACGACTCCCTGGGGTACCTGGCCACGGCCAAATTTATCATGAAGTATGCCAAGTCCCACAACGCCCGCATTGTCTTTGGGCACGACTCCGCCCAGACTGCGGCGCTGCTCCGGGATGGGCAGGGCGGCTTCTCGTAAGGGTATGCGCACCGGCGGCATTCACCTTCTAACAGGAAACGGCGGCAGTCTGCCTGCGCCGCCCCAGTCTGTCGAGAAACCCGGTCTACACTTCATGCGCAGACCGGGTTTCTGGCAAAAAACAGATGAAAGAGTAGAGAAAGGACGGAGGGAGAGTTCTCCATCCAGAGCCATCTGGCCAGTTTTTAGGTTAATAGTTGGTACTCCGGGCAGATTATACAGTCGTAGTATTCATCATAAACATACCTCCACCATTCGTGGCCGCCCTTCATGGTCTGAGGCCGCTTGTGCTCTCCCTTTACAAATAAGCCGCTGTCCGGATCAGTTGCGCTCCGGGTTGCCCTACGCAGCTTTTCCTTCTTCCGCCGGGTCAACTTCTTTTGGGAGGTATTGTCCCTTCGCTTCTTTGCCGGAGCCGGAGGCTCGTCATCGCTGCAAACGGTTTCTTTCCATGGGCCTCCCGGTCTGCGTTTACCTCTTCCATCAGTTCTTTGGCGTAATGCCTGGAGGCCGCCGGGCTCTGGACCTTTACCTGCTTTTTCGTGTTGGCATTGGCTTTGATGTGCGTGCCGTCTATAAAGACTGCCTTGGGCCAAAGGTATTTCGCCTCCGCCACTTCCTCCAGGATCCAGCGGAATACCCGGTCTACCGTCTCCTCTGTAAACCGGTGCCGGAAATTATAACTCACCGTGGAAAAATAATGAAAAAGCCCAGCTTCCGCTGGACTTTTTTGACAGACAGAGGGCCGCCATGAAATTCATGGCGGCCCTTTTTGTCGGATTGCACCACCTGCTTGACACCTTGGCTCAAAATAGGATAAGATAAGTTGTTAAATTATGTACAGTGAGGGAAATGTCCATGGCGAAAGCAAGCAAAGGCTACGGCAATGAGTCCATCTCCGCCCTGAAGGGGGCCGATCGGGTGCGCAAACGCCCCGGCGTTATCTTTGGATCCGACGGGTTGGACGGTTGCCAGCATGCCGTCTTTGAAATCCTCTCCAACGCCATCGACGAGGCTCGGGAGGGGCACGGCAGTTTGATCACCGTTACCCGATATGAGGACTTGTCCATTGAGGTGGAGGATTTTGGGCGGGGCTGCCCGGTGGACTGGAACGAGAAGGAGCAAAAGTACAACTGGGAGCTTGTCTTCTGCGAACTTTACGCCGGAGGCAAATACAACAACTCAGACGGCGACAACTATGAATACTCTCTGGGGCTCAACGGCTTGGGCTCCTGCGCCACGCAGTATGCCAGCGAGTATTTTGACGCGGTTATCCACCGGGATGGCTTTGAGTATACCCTTCACTTCGAGAAGGGTGAAAATGTGGGCGGCCTGAAGAAGATCCCCTACGCTGGAAAGAGAACCGGTTCCAAGTTCCGCTGGAAACCCGACCTGGAAGTCTTTACTGATATTCATATTCCCCTGTCCTACTATCAGGACGTGCTCAAGCGCCAGGCGGTAGTCAACGCCGGCATTACCTTCCGTCTCCGCAACCAAACAGGAGGCCGGTTTGAAACTGTCGATTTCAAATATGAAAACGGTATTGTGGACTATGTGCGGGAGCTGGCCGGGGAGCACTCCCTTACCGCCCCCGTGTTTTGGCAGACCGAACGAAAGGGCCGTGACCGCGAGGACAAGCCGGAATACAAGGTCAAGTTAAGTGTTTCCTTCTGCTTTTCCAACACGGTACAGGTTGTGGAACATTATCACAATTCCTCCTGGCTGGAGCACGGCGGTTCTCCGGAACGTGCGGTGAAGTCGGCCTTTGTGTCCGCCATTGACGGATATCTCAAAGGGCAGGGCAAGTACCAGAAGAACGAGAGCAAGCTCACCTGGAATGACGTACAGGACTGTCTGGTCCTGGTCTCCAACAATTTTTCCACCCAAACCAGCTACGAAAACCAGACCAAGAAGGCTATTAACAATAAGTTTATCCAGGAATCCATGACCGACTTCCTCAAGAGCCAGATGGAGGTCTATTTCATTGAGAATCCTTTTGACGCCCAGAAGATTGCCGAGCAGGTCCTCATCAATAAGCGCTCCCGAGAGTCCGCGGAGAAGGCCCGGCTCAACATCAAGAAAAAACTCTCCGGAACACTTGACATCTCCAACCGTGTACAAAAATTTGTGGACTGCCGCACCCGGGATATCAGCCGCCGGGAGCTCTATATTGTAGAGGGTGATTCGGCAATGGGCTCCGTCAAGCTCTCTCGGGACGCCGAGTTTCAGGGCATCATGCCGGTCCGGGGCAAAATTCTCAACTGCCTTAAGGCTGACTATGGAAAGATTTTCAAGAGTGAGATCATCACCGACCTGCTGAAGGTGCTCGGCTGCGGTGTGGAGGTCAGCGACAAGCGCGCCAAGGACATGTCCGCCTTTGATCTCTCCAGCCTGCGCTGGAACAAAGTGGTCATCTGTACCGACGCCGATGTGGACGGCTTTCAGATCCGCACACTCATTCTCACCATGCTCTACCGCCTTACCCCCACGCTGATCCAGGAGGGATACGTCTATATCGCCGAGTCGCCCCTCTATGAGATTAATTATAAAGAGAAGACTTGGTTTGCCTACTCAGATAAAGAGAAAAACGATATTCTCGCTGAGATTGGCGCTGGAAAAAAGGTGAGTGTACAGCGCTCCAAGGGGCTGGGCGAGAATGAGCCCGATATGATGTGGCTTACTACCATGAACCCGGAGACGAGGCGTCTGATCAAGGTGATGCCCGAGGACGTGGAAAATACCGCCGCCGTTTTTGACCTGCTCCTGGGAGATAACCTCCAGGGCCGCAAAAACCACATTGCGGAGAATGGTTATAAATATCTGGAACTGGCGGACATCTCCTGATGCAGCCGCAGTCCATGGGAAGGAGCACCCGCCTATGGAAAAAAGAGAAGACCTGATCGAAGCGCTTACCACCTGTCAGGAGCGCTTTCACATTGCTCTGAAGGCTGCTCAGATCTGTGTATTTGAAGTCGATCTCACACATCAGCGCTATACTTTTTTTGAAAATGCCGAGGCTATTTATGGAAAATCCGGCGCACAGATTTTGTCGGAGGTACACGCCTTTTCTGCTCTCCCGCCTGAGGAATACCAGGCCAGCGTCTCCGCCTATTTTGCCCATCCCGACGATCAGCTTCCCATCGCCCGTGCGTTTCACTCTGTGCTCCAAGGAAATCCTGCCAGCTACTATGCCCGCATGAGGGCCGGCGATACCGAATATGTCTGGTGTAAAGTGGATGTCGTTCCAATCATCGAAGAGGGTATCCCGGCGCGCATGGTAGGGGTCGTGTCTCAGATGGATCAGATGCTTCGTCAGGTTGAAACCTATCGTATCCAGGCCGAACAGGACGCCCTGACCGGGCTTTGGAACCGGCAGGGTACAGAGGCCCGTATCACATCTCTGCTGGCAGATGCATCGTGGGTTCTTCTCCTCATCGATTTGGACGGCTTTAAACAGATCAACGACACCAGGGGACATCTTTCAGGAGATGATATCCTGCAGCGCTTCGCCCAGGCCCTGCGCCATGTGTTTGCCGGCGCACCGGTGATAGGCCGGTGGGGCGGGGATGAGTTCATTGTTCTGCTTCCCCAGTCCGCCGGCGGCACGCCTCCTACAACCATGCTGAATCATCTTCTGAGGGAGGCATTTCAGGCGTGCGGTGTCACCGTCAGCATCGGCGCAGCCCTGTGCCCCCAGCAGGGCACCTCCTTTCTCAGTCTCTTTCGTCTGGCCGATCAGGCGCTCTATCAGGCAAAAGGCCTGAAAAACACCTATCGAATCTATGACGCAGGAGACTTCCTCCGTCACCCGGTCAACTGATTATTGATTATAATAAGGACTGATACCAATGGCTAAGAAAAAGTCCCCGGACGAGGGGATGAAAAAGGTCAACAATCCCAACGTCATGGGTCTGCGGCCCGAGGTGCTGGAGCAGCCCATCACCGAGACGCTGGAGATCAACTATATGCCCTATGCCATGAGCGTTATCGTCTCCCGGGCCATCCCGGAGATCGACGGCTTTAAGCCCTCCCACCGCAAGCTGCTGTACACCATGTATACCATGAAGCTGTTGGGCGGATCCCGAACCAAGAGCGCCAACATCGTCGGGCAGACCATGAAGCTCAACCCCCATGGCGACGCCGCCATCTACGACACCATGGTCCGTCTCTCACGGGGCTACGGAGCCCTGCTTCACCCCTTAGTGGATTCCAAGGGCAACTTCGGTAAGGTCTACTCCCGGGATATGGCCTGGGCGGCCAGCCGGTATACCGAGGCCCGTCTGGATCCCATCTGTGCAGAACTGTTCGCGGGTATTGACCAGGACACGGTAGATTTTGTCCCCAACTATGACGGCTCTCTTCTGGAGCCCACCCTGCTGCCCACTACCTTTCCCAATGTGCTGGTCAGCGCAAACCAGGGTATTGCCGTCGGTATGGCCTCCAATTTGTGTGGCTTCAATCTTGGAGAGGTCTGTGACGCCACGGTGGCATATTTGAAAGACCCCGGCGTAGACCTGCTTTCTATTCTCAAGGCCCCGGACTTTCCCACGGGCGGCGAGCTTCTCTATGACGAGCGGATTCTGCGGGAGATCTACCGCACCGGCCGCGGCTCTTTCCAGGTCCGCGCCAAATGGCGTTATGTGAAAAGCGAGAATGTGATTGAGGTATATGAGATCCCTTACTCCACCACGGTAGAGGCTATCATGGACAAGGTAGCCGAGCTCATCAAGGCGGGCAAGGCAAAAGAGATTGCCGATATGCGGGACGAGACTGACCTGAACGGACTCAAGCTCACCATTGATCTCAAACGGGGCACCGATCCGGACAAACTGATGGCCCGCCTTTTCCGCACCACCCCGCTCCAGGACTCCTTCCCCTGCAACTTTAATATTCTCATTGCCGGAATGCCCCGTGTTATGGGGGTAGGAGAGCTTCTGGAGGAGTGGTGCGCCTGGCGGATGGACGGCGTGCGCCGGCGAACCTACTTCATCATGAAAAAGAAGCAGGAGAAGCTGCATCTCCTCAAAGGCCTGAAGCGAATCCTCCTGGACATTGACCGGGCCATCAAAACAATCCGGGAGACCGAGGAGGATGCCGAGGTTATCCCCAACCTGATGATTGGCTTCGGCATTGACGAAGTTCAGGCTGAATACGTAGCGGAAATCAAGCTGCGCAACATCAACAAGGAGTATATCTTAAAGCGCATTGAGGAAACCTCTACCTTGGAAGAGGAAATCTCCGATCTGCAGGATATTGTCAACAAGCCCGAGCGGATTAAAGCTATCATAACCGCCGAGCTGGAGGGGGTAAAAAAGAAATACGCCCTTCCCCGCCGGACCGAGATTGTCTACGAGCACCAGATCGCCGCCGAGCCCGAGGCAGCAGAAGAGATCCCCGACTATCCCGTCCATGTCTTCCTCTCCAAAGAGGGCTATTTCAAAAAAATCACTCCGCAGTCCCTGCGTATGAGCGGCGAGCAAAAATATAAAGAGGGGGATGGGCCTTTCCTCCAGTGGGAGTGCTCCAACCGGGATGAACTGCTGGTTTTCACTGACAAACAGCAGTGTTATAAGGCCCGTCTTGCCGATTTTGACGACGCCAAAGCCAGCATTTTAGGCGACTATCTGCCCACCAAGCTGGATATGGAGCCCGGCGAGAATGTGCTGTGGGCCTGCATAACCTCCGATTATTCCGGCAACCTGCTCTTCTTTTTTGAGAATGGCAAAGCCGCTCGGGTGGAGCTCTCGGCCTATCAGACCCAAACCCGGCGCAAAAAGCTTACCGGAGCATACAGCGACAAGTCTCCCCTGGTCTCCGCTGTTTATCTCCGGGAGGACTTGGAGCTGGCAGTGGCCTCTACGGAGGGGCGCTGTCTCGTCTTTCACAGCGCCTCCCTGAATCCCAAAAGTACTCGCTCCACGCAGGGCGTCAATGTTATGACGCTCAAGCCCAAGTACAAGGTGGCTTGGGCCAGACCGTTGGAGCAGACCACTATCGTCAATGCCGCCCGATACCGGGCCCGGACCCTTCCTGTGGCCGGTTCCCTGCTGAAGGAGGAGGACCGCGGGGAGAAGCAGATCTCCCTGCTGGACGACTAAAGAGAGGAATTCTATGAAGCAGCGCTCTTTTTTCCATGCCGTTGTGCCCTATTTGTGGATCGCCCTTGCCTCTGCCATCTATGCACTGGGCTTCTGCTGGTGCTATGAGCCCAACCAGATCGGCTTTGGGGGTATCACCGGCGTAGGCCAGATCATCAACCACTTTCTGCCTTGGGCTCCAATCGGCGTGGTTGTAATCATTCTCAATGTCCCGCTGTTCCTGCTCGGCTGGAAATTTATTGGGGGCCGCCTTCTGGTCACCTCCCTCTTTGCCATGGCCGTGTCTTCCATTTTTATCGACCTCATTGCAGCCGTTCACACCTTCCAGCCCATGGAGCCTCTGCTGGGCTGCATATTCGGCGGCGTACTCATGGGCGGCTCCCTGGGCATTGTGTTTCTCCAGGGGGCGACTACAGGAGGCACCGACCTTATTGCCCGGCTTATGAAGCTCAAACTGGCCTGGCTGCCGATGGGCAAGCTGCTGCTGATTATCGACCTGCTGGTCATTGTGGCGGTAGCCGTCTCCTTCCGCAATTTCTCCAGCGCCCTATATGGCTTGGTGGCCCTCTATATCTCCACCATTGTCATGGATGGCGTTCTGTATGGTCTGGACAATGCGCGGGTAGCCTATATCATCAGCGACAAATACCAGGCTATTACCGATGCCATTATCCACGATATGGACCGCGGCGTCACCATCCTCCACGGCGAGGGCGCCTGGTCGGGAGCTGAGAAGCGGGTCCTGCTGGTAGCCTTTAAGCAGCGGCAGATCGTTGCTCTTAAGCGTACTGTTAAGGAGATCGATCCCACCGCGTTTCTCATCGTCTGCGAAGCCCATGAAGTACTGGGAGACGGCTTTCGGGAATATAAGCAAAACGACATTTAAATCTTTCGGCATCGTGTATTTTGTGTAACGAGGAGGAGTTTCCATGCCCGGATATGAAGCGCTTCGCATTAATCTGGAGCGGCGCGGCTTTGAGACCTCATTCTTTGCCACCGCAGCGGAGGCCTGCGACTATTTAAATCAAAAAATTGACGGCAAAACCGTTGGCATCGGCGGAACACAGACTGTGGTACAGATGGGCCTGGGCGAACGGCTTTCCGCCCACAACACCGTCCATAGTCACTGGATGGGCGGCAGTATGGAACAGGCGGCCTCCGCCCAAGTTTATCTCTGTTCGGTCAACGGCTTGGCCGAGACGGGTGAAATCATCAACATCGACGGCACCGGCAACCGGGTGGCTTCTACCATTTACGGTCACGACGAGGTCTATCTGATTGTCGGGAAAAATAAAATTGCCCCTGACTATGACGCCGCCCTCTGGCGGGCCCGAAACATCGCCTCCCCCAAGAATGCCCGGCGCCTTCAGAGAAATACCCCCTGCGCCCTTCACGCGGACAAGTGTTATGACTGTGCCAGTCCTGACCGCATCTGCAATGCTCTGGTGGTTTTTTGGTGCAAGCCAGGGGGCGTGGGACGCTGCGAGGTTGTGCTGGTGGATGAGGAATTGGGGTACTAAATACATAGGGGGGGCCTGCCCGTGAAAACCCGCATCCTGGCGCTCACCTTGGCAGTCCTTCTGCTGCTGCCCGGGTGTTCTGCTATGCTCAATCGGGACTACCAAGTGGTCTATCCGCACCCGGAACTTCCCTCCACCGAAGAGGATTCATCGGTTATCCGGGTAGAGACCTATCAACAGCTGGTCAACGCAGTTCTCTACTTTGTGGAACAGAGTGTAGAGCACGGGGTGGTCCGGCTGGTCAACTATGCCCAAGATGTGGAGGCCGATTTGAACCGCGCCTGCCTGGAAGTTGCCAAGGACGACCCGCTGGGCGCCTATGCCGTAGACTTTATCAAACACGACTACACCCGGGTTGTCGCCACCTATGAAGCCAACATTTATATCACTTACCGCCGCACGGCAGAGCAGATGCGCGCCCTGGTCAATGTGACCGGGAGCAGTGCAATCCGAGAGGAACTGCGGGAGGCCCTGGAGACGTTCTCTCCTGAGGTGGCCCTGCGGGTGGCCTATTTTGCTGAAGATGAGGACTATATCTGTTCTCTGGTGCGCCAAGCCTATTACGATACCCCCGCCGCCGCGATGGGAATGCCGGAATTTACGGTTTCCCTCTATCCGGACGAGGGCAGTCAGCGCATTGTGGAGATTGTACTGACCTATCCCGAGGAGCAGACCGCCCTGCTCCAAAAGCAGAGCGACACCTTAACCGCCGCCCAACAGCTTACCGGCCCCTATGTTGGGCTCAGCGATCCGCAGGAGAGGCTTACCGCTTTGTTGAGCACGCTTCCTGCGTCGCTTTCCCCTGTTGCCGGACCTGGCCCCTCCACCGCCTGGGATGCGCTGGTAGGAGGTGCTGCAGACGACGAGGGGCTGGCTCTTGCCCTTCATCTGCTGTGCGACCTCATTGATGTGGACTGTATGGTTACCGAGGGAACGCTTCATGGTGAACCGCACTTTTGGAACACCTTGACCGCAGGCACTTACGAATACCGCCATATTGATCTCAGCGGGGAGAACCCCAGCCAGATCTGTTCCGACGCTGAGATGGCTGAACAAGGCTATATCTGGCCAGGCGGGGAAACTGCTGATGCTCCGGGCACAGCTGGGGAGCCGACAGCCGATATTTATGCCGATTCGGAATCTCCCAATTACCTTTTGGACTGATTTAGTCAGCAAACAACCTCCCTACGTCATTTTCACGAAGGGAGGTGCTCCTTTACACGAACAGCCCGATAAACCGAAAGTTTCGTATGCCAACAAATTGCCTTTGTTTTATTAAATCTTCTGAATTTCTTTGCCTGTTACATTTTTTAAGAACTCACGGAATTCTTCGATAGTGCCGCCCGTAATGCTATTTTTATTGTATACTTGTGCGTGGCTTTGACTAAATACAAATACAAAGAAATTATCCGTCTCTGCAAGCAATATAATGGTGTTGTACTTAAACTCTGAACTACCAAGTTCTGCTTCTGAATGATAGCCATCTGCATGGAATGTTACCGTTGCTTTTTCTAACCCTGGCAACATTCTTTTTCTTGCTACATATCCGTTGATCTTATCTTCAAAAATCAAAGTAAATAAGAGGATTGCAGCAATAATCCAAGTGATAATCGTCCTAAAATTAATCACAAATTCTTTATCTCCAAGAGGCAATGTAAGTAAAAATGCAAGTATAATGACAATCACAGCAAAAATATGTGAGCGACGACTTTTCTTTTTTCGTGCCGTCTTTCTGATTGCCTTTGCCATAATGGTTGTTGCTTCTTGATTATACACAGTTTCACACTTAAACTCCATTTGCCCACCTCCGTAAATTAAGCAAGTAGTTTTTATGACCAATGGTTATAAATCTTTCTATACAGTTGCACTCTTTATCAAACGGAAATTCACCTGAGTTCTGCAAACCATGTCTTTTTTCATCCGTTTTTTAATTTGCGCAATTTATTATACCTTATCTTTTTGAAAATGGCTATGATATATGGTAGTATAATAAAAAAGACAAATTGGAAATTTAGGAGGAAAAATTAGCATGAACAATAATGCTTTAAAAGGCATCGCTTTAATTCTATTTGGGATACTCCTTTGTGTAGGCGGTACAGAAATAAATAGCACTCTTTTACATAGTTTTAGTGATTTTCCGTTTTCGTTGATAGGTATAATCATTGGAATAATCGGGCTTGTGATGGTTTTTAGCAAAAATGTGGAAACAAATAGTAAATAAATTTCCGTCTTATCAAGCGTGCTATCTGTGAATCTGTCTCCTTTCGTTACTTCGACAAAAGGTGGTTATTGATATCTTGAATCAGTCCAAAGGGTAAAAGGAATTCTGAATTTACCCCTTGACATCGGCGGCAAATTTGACTATAATACCATTTGTCGCTGCAGGTGTAGCTCATCTGGTAGAGCGCCACCTTGCCAAGGTGGAGGTAGCGAGTTCGAGCCTCGTCACCTGCTCCAAAAAAGAAGGACATCCTGATGGATGTCCTTCTTTTTTATTTGACGAACAAGGACCTCTTTCCTTTCATGTTGGCTGTCCTCTCCCTGTACCAGCCGACAGTCCCCATTTTGGACATGTCCCTGTTTTTGTCTATTCCTCTTTTTCTGTCAAAGCGTTATGGTATTATCAAACGCGTTTACAGCTCCGGGGTACTCAGCGCCGTCATTGTATCCCGCCTCTCCACACCCCAATCCCCGCGGAGCCCTGCTCCGCAGAAAGTGAGGCGCCCATGGGAGCCGTTGTCGATAAATTTGGCGCATTGGTCGCCGCCCAGCTTCCGCTCCACCCGGAGCGGGCCCGGTTTCTGCTCTCCAACGCCTATCGGCTGGTGGGCGCCCAGATGAGATACCTTCCCCCCAGGCGGCTGGGCAGAGCACAGAGCTACATCCAAAGCGTGGTCTCTCCGGGAATGGGGCGGGCCTTAACCCGGGCGGATACCTGCGCCTGTGTAAACGTCTTTCTCCCCTGTGAGCTCCTCCACGCTATGGATATCCCGCCCATGTTTCCGGAGGGGCTCTCCTGCTATTTGACAGCGACGGCCGCCTCGGCCCCCTTTATCCAGTGCGCCGAGGAGCACGGAGTCCCTGAGAGCTACTGCTCTTACCACAAGCTGCTGCTGGGTCTTGCGGAATCCGGCGTGCTCCCGCGCCCCAAGGTCATTCTCAACACCTCTCTGGCCTGCGACGCGAATCAGCTCACCTTCCGCCGCCTGGCTGAGCTCTATGGCGTTCCCCGCTTTACTGTAGATGTGCCCCACTGGGAAACGGAGGAGACGGTACCTTATGTTGCAGATCAGCTGCGGGCTATGGGGCGTTTTCTCTCTGCACACACCGGCCGCCCGCTGTCAGAGGCTCGCCTTCGGACTGCCGTGTCCCGCAGCCGGGAGGCCCATCAGGCCTATCAACGCTATCTGTCTCTCCGCGCCGACCGCTCTATGCCTGATGAAATGACCACAGAGATGTTTACCGTCATGGCCCTCCATGTCCTGCTGGGCAGCCCTGAAGGGGCGCGCTATGCGGGCCTGCTGGCCCAGCAGGCCTCCACCCTTCCCAAGGCGGCTCGCTCCGGCATCCGCCTGCTGTGGATGCACACCCTGCCCTACTGGCAGCCCTCTCTGAAGGAACTTCTCAACTTCAGCAGCCGCTGCGAGATTGTGGCCTGCGATATGAATTACGCCGACCTGGCAGAGCCCGATCCCGACCACCCCTATGAATCCATGGCCCGCCGGCTCCTCTCATGCAGCTATAATGGCGGCGTAGAGCGCCGGGTGGCCCGAACGCTGGAGATGGCTGAACGCCTCCACGCCGACGGGGTGGTGTATTTCTGCCACTGGGGCTGCAAGCAGACCAGCGGTGGAGCGGGATACGCCAAGTCTGCTCTGGAGAGGGCGGGCTATCCAACTCTGATTCTGGATGGAGATGGGTGTGACACGGGCAATGTGAACGACGGGCAGATGGTGACGCGCATGCAGGCGTTTTTAGAGCAGTTGGGGGTGCAAAAATGATAGGCTATAGCTGTAAATACACGCCCGTGGAGCTCTTTGCCGCCTATGGCGGAGAATGCCTGCTGCTCAACCGGGAGGCTCCGGACTTCGAGTATGCCGAAGGGTTGACCCACAGCCATTTCTGCTGCCACGCCAAAGCTGTGTTGGAGGAGAGCCGCAGCGGGCTTTTAGAGGGGCTTGCCCTTGTAAACTGCTGCGACTCCCTGCGCCGTGTCTACGACGTGACCAGGTCCGGCCGCGGCTTTTATTTCCTGCTGGACCTGCCGCACCATGACGACGGCTGCGCCCGTTCCCGCCTGCGCGCCGAGCTGGTGCGGCTGGCTGAGGCGTACGAGGCTTTTTCTGGCCGTGCCTTTGAGGCGGCCAAGTTCCGCGCCGCCTTTTCTCCCGCCCCGGCGCTCCCCAGCGGTCCCTTTCTGGCAGTACTTGGGGCCAGAGTGGGGGCGGGGCTTCTCTCTGCCCTGAGGGGACGCTCTTCCCTGCCGATCGCCGACTTCACCTGCGGCGGGCACCGCTCCCTTCCCCCGCCGCCGGAGGAACTGGGCGACAGCTTTGACGCGCTGATGACCTGGTACGCCGGCGCCCTGCTGGCCCAGATCCCCTGTATGCGGATGGATGAGATCGGCCGCCGTGCTCAGCTGCTGGAACACCCGAACCTCAGCGGCGTCATTTATCACACGGTTAAATTCTGCGACTACTACAGCTTTGAGTATGAGACGCTGCGAAAAACCTGCTCGCTGCCCCTGCTTAAGCTGGAGTCCGACTTCTCTCCCTCTGCCGCAGGCCAGCTCGCCACCCGGCTGGACGCCTTCCTGGAACAGCTCTCCCCCGTTTCCGCTCCCCATGTCCTGCGGAAAACAGGGCGGTACGTGGCTGGTATTGACAGCGGATCCACCACGACCAATGCGGTGGTGCTGGATCGGGAGGGCAATTTGGTGACCAGCGCCATTGTTCGCACCGGCCCCCGGGCAAAAGACGGGGCGGAAAAGGCCTTTTCCGCCCTCAGGGGATGCGCTCCTGAGGATATGGCCGCCGTTGTGGCCACCGGTTACGGCCGCTCCAGCATTCCTTTTGCCACCGGAACAGTGACGGAAATTACCTGCCACGCCCGCGGAGCCCGCCACCTAAACCCCGCTGTGCGCACCATCGTAGACATTGGCGGTCAGGACAGTAAAGTCATCTGTCTGGATGAGACCGGAGCGGTCTCCAATTTCGTTATGAATGACAAATGCGCCGCCGGAACGGGCCGCTTCCTCGAGCTGATGGCGCGCACCTTGGAAGTGGAGCTGGATGCGCTGGGTGAGCTCGGACTCCAATGGAAGCAGGATCTCACTATTTCCAGCATGTGTACAGTCTTTGCCGAGTCAGAGGTCGTCTCCCTTATCGCGGACAACCACAGCGCCGCCGACATCATCCACGGTCTCCACAAATCGGTGGCTGTCAAGACCGCTGCCCTGGCCAAGCGGGCGGGCGGGGGGCCTCCCTATATGATGACGGGCGGCGTGGCCCGCAACCTGGGCGTGGTGCAGGCGCTGGAGGAGCGGCTGGAGACCTCCCTCTGGATACCGGAGGCTCCCGACCTCTGCGGCGCCCTGGGCGCCGCCCTCTTCGCCCTGGACAGCGCAAAAGCGGGGCCGGGGTAATCATTGCCCGCCCCGTTTCCCTCCTCTATGCCGCCGGATCGCTCAGCTCCTCCAGCGCCTCCCATTCACTGTCAGCGGAGAAGCGGAAACGGCCCGCGTTGTCATAAACCTCTACATGTCCGTGTACCCACCTGATCTCATAGTCCATGTTCAGCGCTCCCTTCTGTATCTTTTCTAGACACAGTATACTGGAACGCAAGTCCTATAAACCGGACTTTTATAAAGCAGGCGCCCCCGGTGCATTACGCACCGGGGGCGCCGTTTCATCCGTACTGGATCCGTGAGCGCGATCTTCAGCTCTCCGGCCCCCTCATCAACAGGCAACTATACGCCGGCTTCCGCCAGGGCCTTATCATAGGCATCCTTTACTTCCTGATGAAAGCAGACAAATGTAACCCGCTCTATCTGGGGATGGGCATCCACGCCTTCCCGGACGGCTCGGACGGCGATATGAGCCGCCCGGACCAGCGGGAAATGATAGACGCCGGTTGAGATGGAAGGGAATGCCACCGTTTTGCACCCATATTCCGCCGCCAAATCCAGACAGCTGCGGTAGCAGGATGCGAGCAGCTCATCCTCCCCCTGCGCTCCGCCGTGCCAGATGGGGCCGGGCGTATGCAGGACATACCGGGCCGGCAGACGGTAGCCCTTGGTGATCTTGGCCCTGCCGGTCTCACAGCCTTGGAGCGTGCGGCACTCTGCCAGAAGCCCCGGGCCCGCCGCCCGGTGGATAGCCCCATCCACGCCTCCGCCGCCCAGCAGCGTGGTATTGGCGGCATTGGCGATGGCGTCATAAGAGACTGTGGTGATATCCCCCAGCAGGGTATCAATGAGGCAGCTCATCCCGGGGGCCCTCCTTTTCTTCAGAAAGCCGGAGATTGCTGGAGGAGTCGTCATCCTCGTCCATGGCACGCCGCACCGCGTCCGGGTCGGTAAAAACCAGCTCAAAGGTCTTGGCGTCCATATTTTCCTTTGCCAGCAGGTATTGGGATACCAACTCCAGAGGCTCGCGATTAGCCTTCAGTATCTCCTCACAGCGGGCATAGGCACTGTCGATCAGCGCTTTAACCTCCTCGTCAATGAGCGCTGCTACCTCCTCGGAGTAGTTCTTCGTCTGAGCCATGGATCGGCCAATGAAAACTTCGTCGTGGCCCGAATCAAAGACTACATTGCCCACCTTTTCGCTCATACCATATCGGGTAACCATGTTGCGGGCGATGGCGGTAGCCTGCTGCAGGTCGCTGCCCGCGCCAGTGGACACATCCCCCAGTACCAGCTGCTCGGCAACCCGGCCGCCCAGGCAGACGGCAATCCGCTCGGTGAGATACTGCCGGGACTGGAACGACACGTCCTCCTGGGGCATGGAGATAGTCATTCCCCCCGCCATACCTCGCGGGATAATCGTAATTTGGTGCACCGGATCCTGAGACGGCAGGCCGTGAATCACGATGGCATGGCCCGCCTCGTGATAGGCTGTGAGCCTGCGTTCCCGCTCGATGACCACCCGGCTCTTCTTTTCCGGCCCGGCGATGACCTTAATCACCGCGTCGTGCAGATCCCGCATGGTGATAAAACGCTCGTCCCGGCGGGCGGCCAGCAGAGCCGCTTCGTTCATCAGATTTTCCAAGTCGGCGCCGGTAAAGCCGCCGGTGGCCTTTGCCAGCTCCCTGAGGGACACATCCTCTGCCAGGGGTTTGTTCCTGGCGTGGATCTTCAGGATCTCCTCCCGGCCCTTGATGTCGGGCCGTCCCACGTAGACCTGACGGTCGAACCGTCCGGGACGCAGCAGCGCGGGATCCAGGATATCCTGCCGGTTGGTGGCCGCCATCACCACTACACCCTCATTGTTTCCAAAACCGTCCATCTCAACCAGCAGCTGATTCAGGGTCTGTTCCCGCTCGTCATGACCACCGCCAAGGCCGGCTCCCCGCTGACGGCCCACAGCGTCAATCTCATCGATAAAGACAATGGCAGGGGCATTCTTTTTGGCCTGGTCAAACAAATCGCGAACGCGGGAGGCGCCGACACCTACATAGAGCTCCACAAAGTCTGAGCCTGAGATCGACAGAAAGTGCACCCCGGCCTCCCCGGCTACCGCCTTGGCCAGCAGGGTTTTACCTGTACCCGGCGGCCCCACAAGCAACACGCCCTTGGGGATGCGGGCGCCCAAGGTCAGGAACTTCTTTGGATCCCGCAGAAACTCCACAATTTCCTGCAGTTCCTCCTTCTCCTCCTCAGCGCCGGCCACATCGTTGAAGGTAACCTTCTTCTGCTCATCGGCCCCGGAACGGGTGCGGGCCTTGCCAAAGCGGGCGGTCTTGTCCACACCGCCGCCTCCGCCGCCGGCCTGCCGCAAAAACATGAAATACCACAGCATAAAAAATACAATAATAATGACCACCCAGGGTACCAAGCTGAGCCACCATGGAGCCACGAAGCCGGCGGGATAATCGTAGTCAACCAGGATCCCTGCCTGTTTCTGCGCGACCAGAGTGTCGTTAAACTCCTCGTAGAACTTATCAAAGTCCCGCAGCTTGTACTCCAGCCGGGCTTGCCCGTTCCACGGCTCCCGCAAGGTAAGAATCAGGGTATTGTCGTCCTTTACCACGACTTCGGCGACCTGCTGGCGATCCAGCAGGGTATGGATATCAGCATAGGAGATTCCATCGTCGGCGTCAAATCCCCTCAGCGCATATATTGTCATAATCAAAATCACGGCAATCAGCAGATAAAAGCCGACGTCGCGCAGGCTACCTCGTCTTTTCAAAAGCAGGCCACGTCCTTTCGGGGCAGGGTAGATTGGCTGGGCAAAAATCAGCCCTTCTCATACACACGGGGCGCCAGAACCCCTATGTAAGGCAGGTTGCGGTACTTTTCGGCATAGTCCAGGCCGTAGCCCACAACAAAGTAATCGGGGATAGAAAATCCGCAGTATTGAACCTCCACCGGCTTTATGCGGCGGGATGGCTTATCCAGCAGGGTACACAGGCTGAGGGAGGCAGGGCGGCGGGCCTGGAGCACCTGGAGGAGATAGTGGAGGGTATTGCCGCTGTCCAGAATATCCTCCACCACGATGATATCCCGCCCGCTGATATCTTCGGAAAGATCCTTCACAATCTTCACCTGTCCGGAACTGCTGGTGCCCGTCCCATAAGAGGATACCGCCATAAAGTCTATCTTACAGGGCAGGGTAATATGCCGCACCAGGTCGGCCATAAAAATGAAGGACCCCCGCAGGACACTGATAAGCATGGGTTCCCGCCCAGCGAAATCCCTGTCAATCTGGGCTCCGATTTCAGACACCCGTTCCTCCAAAGCCTCCTGCGAAAAAAGGATCCGCTCTAAATCCTGTTCCAGCATGATTGTCTCTCCCTCTCTATTCTATACTTGCCCGGTTCTGATAAAAATTCCAGGACGCCGGAAGGGGATGCTTTTTCCGTCCGGCTGTCTTATCTTCTTTCTCTCCATACAAGTACGGCAGACTGCAGGCAGTTCTAATCCCGCCGTATCGTCACGGCATAGGCCGGCTCTCCCGGTGCGGCAAGCCGGCTCTGGTCCGGCCCGAAGCCGGCCACTGCCACCACGCCTCCCCGGTCAGCCAAAACCGGAATTCGCTCTCGCTCCCGCCGTGGCACCTTCTCGTCAATAAAGAGCTTTTTCACCGTCTTGGTTCCCCGCTTAGGCAGCGCCACCTCATCGCCGATCTCCCGGGCCCGGACCACCAGGCCGCCCTGGAGCTTTTCCCGTGCCAGGTAAAAGCTCCCCGGCGCCCGCTCTATATCGGCCGGACAGCGGCAGGGACTGCACCTGATCCGCCAACCGGTGTCCTCCACCTCCGTCTCCCCATCCAGGGCCAGCGGCACCGGAATGAGGGGCGGCAGGGGGGCACGCTGGGTGGTAAGCAGCAGGTCCCTATATACCCGCTGGGCCAGCCGTCCGCCGGGAAGGCTGACCACCGCCGACGGATCGTCTCCCCGGCAAAGCTCAACCAAACTGCGCAGATGCGCGGCCGAGCAGTTTACCGTCTCCCCATCTCCCAGCATTTCCAGCAGCCGGCGGGCAGCCCGCGGAGCGACAGCCGGCGGCAGGGAGGCGATTACCGAGGCCTCTATGACCAAGTCGTCCTCCGCCCAACGGGCCGCCATACAGGCCCTTGCCGCCTGGGCATTGAGATAGTCGTTGTCTGCCCGGAGACTGGCAATGGTCTCAGCCACACCGGTGCTCAGCTTGGGATTCAACTCCCGCAGCACCGGAATCACTTGGCGGCGCAGGCGATTGCGGGTATAGGCCTCATCGCTGTTGGAGCTGTCCGTCCGGTGAGGGACGTGAAAAGCCTCCAGATAATCCATGATCTCAGCCCGGCTGGTAGTGAGCAGCGGGCGCACCACCTCTCCCCGCCGCGGCGGGATGCCGGTAAGCCCCTGAAGGCCGGTTCCCCGAACCAAATGAAGCAGAAGCGTCTCCACGTTGTCGTCGGCATTGTGGGCAGTGGCGATACGCGCAGCGCCCAGGCTCTCAGCCGCCCGGCGCAAGAAAGCGTACCTGAGCTGGCGGGCGGTCTCCTCCACCCCCTGCCCCTGGAGATCCGCCTCCAGCAGCACATCACCCTCGCCCATAACGCAGCGCACCCCATGAAGCGCACACCACTCAGCCACAAAGGCTGCGTCTCTGGCGGACTCATCGCCACGAATACGATGATCAAAATGGGCGGCCGCCACCTGAAAGCCCACCTCCCTGGAGAGGGACATCAGCAAGTGGAGCAGACACATGGAGTCGGCTCCTCCTGAGACGGCGCACAGAACCAAGCTGTCCCGGGGCAGCATGTCATATTCAGCTGCAAGACGTTTTACATGTTCCAGCATTAATATTCCTCATGCCTCCTGTCGAGGGAGGAGAATGTCGTGTATTCCGGCAGCCACTGAAGCTCTACCGTCCTCGTCTCGCCATGGCGGTTCTTGGCTATGATGCACTCAGCCAGGTTGTGATTCTCGCTGTCCTCATTATAGTAGTCGTCCCGGTAGAGAAACATGACAATATCGGCATCCTGCTCAATGGCGCCCGACTCTCTCAGGTCAGAGAGCATAGGCCGTTTGTCGCTGCGGCTCTCCGGGCCGCGGGAGAGCTGAGACAGGCAGACCACCGGCACGTTGAGCTCTTTGGCCATGATCTTCAGCGCCCGTGAGATGTCTGAGACAATCTGCTGGCGGTTATCGCCGCTTCTGCCCGGTCCGCCGGCAGAGGTCATGAGCTGGAGGTAGTCGATGACCACCAGCCCCAGATTATCCACCCGGCGGCACTTGGCGTTCATATCGGCCACCGACAGCGCAGGGTTGTCGTCAATGAGAATCTGAGTCCGGTTCAGTGCTGCGGAGGCGGCGGCGATTTTGGTCCAGTCGTCCTCGGAGAGCTTTCCCGTCACCAGCTTCTTGTTGTCTACAAAGGATTCTCCGGAAATCAGCCGCATGGCCAGCTGCTCACGGCTCATCTCCAGAGAAAAGAAGACCACTGTCTTCCCTGAGAACTTGCCCGCATGCAGGAGCATATTCAAGGCAAAGGACGTCTTTCCCATGCCCGGCCGGGCGGCAAGCAGAATGAGGTCTGATTTGTTGAGTCCGGCAATGGCGGCGTCCACATCGGGCAGGCCCGTGCTGAGTCCGGGGACCGCCGAATCGCTGGCTGCCAGCTCACCCAGCCGCTCATACACGCTCAGGATGACGCTGGAGATATGCTCCAGGCCCTGGGCACTCCGGCCCTGACGGATGGCATAGATCCGCTGTTCAGCGACCTCCAGCACCTCCTGCGCACCACCAGTGCCCTCCTGGATCATTGCGGTCAGCTCGCCCGCCGTCTCAGCGATTCGGCGCAACAGGGACTTGTCCTTGACGATTCCCACATATTCCTTCACATTGGCTGCCGTGGGGGTGACCTCCATCAGCTGCAGCACATAGCTCCGGGAGGTATTTTCGTCATATACGCCGTTCTGCCGCATGTGATCCAGTACCGTCACCGGATCGATGGTCGCAGAGAAGTTAAACATGGAGTAGATCGTCTCATAGATCTCCCGGTTTTGCCGCAGGTAGAAATCTTCGGGCCGCAGGGCCTCGATTACCTCAGGCACACACCTGGCGTCTATCAGCATAGACCCCAGCACCGCCTGTTCCGCCTCCACACTGTGGGGCAGTTGGCGGGACAGCAGATCTTCATCCATCTTCTCACCTCCCGGACGAGGGCGGGCCGCAGGGCCGGCCCCCGGCTTAGGCCTTGTTTGAACATTGGCGGAATGGCCAACGGCGAGAGATTTTTCCGCCAGACAAGGCAAAAATTCGCAGGAATACGTTGTGTATTTCAAGAATTTTTAACGCAGTATGGCAGAAAAAGATCCGCCGTTTGGGCGTTTTGACTTTTTTCATACAAGGCCTAATCCAGCCCCAGCAGCAGGAGCAGGCCCAGTGTGATGATAAGCTCCATGTCGTCCCCCTCCAGGAAAAGGAACAGGAGGATGAGAAGAAGCAGGATATCACCGGTATCCAGGCCGTCCAGCTTGAGCCCCTTGAGCAGTCCGGCCAAGCCGCCCTTCTTCTTTTCTGCGGACTCCGGTTCCGGCTGAAGCGGTTCGCCCTGCGGCTCCCGGGGCGGCGGACCGGGCTCCCGCTCCGATGGGCGGAAGGGAGCCGCATCCTCTTCAAGGATGCGGGTATAGGAGGTCCCCGACGGGATATAGCGGTTATACATCCCCCTCGCCCCTTTCCTTGAAGAGCTGGAAAGCCACCCGAATGACACGGGACAGCTTGGCGATTTGAATGGCCTTATCTACCTTGGCATAGCGCTCTTCCTTGAGGAAGGGCTTCAGCGCGCGGAGAAGGGCCACCTTTCGATCGTCGGTAGCGCTGTATTCGCCAAAGAGGGTGACAGCGGTCTGGATGAGCCTGGGGTCCAGATTTCCCAGGGCGGAGAGCGGACTGTCCGTTCCCTCTCCACCTCCGGTCAGTCCGCCCAACAGGCCCAGTAGGCCGCTCCAATCGGTCTGAGCTGGGGCGGTGGGCCCGGCGGGGGAGCTGCCGCCCTCTTCTGCGGGGGGCGGAGGAGGTCCCTGGGATTCCGGAGCTTTCTCCCCCTCGCCGGTCAGGGCTTTGGCGATAGAGAGGATCTGACCCATGGCCTCCGGATCGCCAAGCAGCGTATTCAGCTTTTCCTCAAACTCAGCCATGGGCGCGGGCCTCCTTCCCGGGGACGCTTACTTTTTGGGCAGAGTGTCGGTGAGACGCCCCACTACCTGGGCCCCCTCCTTGCTCTGCATCACCTGATTGAGCAGCCCGGTGAGCTGGCTGGGATCCCCTTTGGCGGCGGCGGCCGCCGCCGATTGGAGCCCCCCGCCTGCGTTCTGGTTGAGGAGATTCATCAGACGATTGGTGTCGGGGGAGCTGAGGATGTTTTTCAGCAGGTCTTTGTTTTTGAGCAGCCCGGCTGCCTTGGGATCCTTCATCAGTTCGTCCAGGTTAGACTGCGGCTTCGCCATAGGAAAACTCCCTCCATCCATTATAATGACGGTCAAACTATTATATGTGCGGGGACAGAGAAGGTGTGCGTCATGAAGGTGCTGGTTTTTTCCGATTCCCACGGAAATACGGCCAACATGGAAAAAATGATAGGATTGGAGCGGCCCGATCAGGTGCTTCACCTGGGGGACGGGTACCGCGATGCGCAGGAGATTGCCGCACGGTTTCCCCAGCTTCCCGTGGCATGTGTGGCGGGCAACTGTGATTCCTGGGGTTGCGGCGCACCTGAGGAGCGGCGGCTGACGCTGGGGGGACGGACCATCTTTATGGTCCATGGCCACCGCTATCAGGTCAAGCGGGGGCTGCTGGCGGCAGCGCTTGCCGCCCGCGAGGCGCAGGCCGATATTCTGCTCTTCGGACACACCCATGAGGCCCTCTGCCAGAGGGACGGGGCCCTGTGGATTCTGAATCCAGGGAGCGTACGGGACCCGTTTCGGCCCAGCTATGGGGTGATTTTGCTGGATGGAGACCGCACGGAGTGCGCCCTCTCTCCCGTGTCTTGAAAGGACGAAGGAGGAAGCCGTTATGCTGATTGCGATTGATGTGGGCAATACCAATATGGTATTTGGAATTTTCAAGGGGGAGGAGCTGGCCGGTACCTTTCGCCTCAAGACCGACGCCATACGCACCTCGGATGAAATCGGCCTGTTGGCCTGCGCCTATTTCGGGCGTTTTGGGCTGAACACAGGCGATGTGGAGGCGGTGGTGATCGCTTCAGTGGTGCCCCAGGTGATGTACTCCCTCTCCAGTGCTATGATCAAATACTTCGGCCGTGAGCCCCTGATAATCGATGGGAACGTAGACCCTGGCCTCCCCTACGGTGTGCCGGGAGACGAGCGGCTGGGACCTGACCGGGCGGTGGCCGATATTGCCGCCATTGAGAAATATGGAGCCCCTCTGATCGTGCTGGATTTCGGCACAGCCACCACTGTGGACGCCTTGAGCGCAGAGGGAAGCTATCTGGGCGGCTGCATCACCGCCGGGGTGCGCATCTCGGTGGAGGCACTGTTCCAGAAGGCGGCCATGCTGCCCAATGTGGAGCTCACCGTGCCCGATACGGTGCTGGGATGTACAGCCGTGGGTCAGATTCAAGCGGGTGCGGTGATGGGATATATCGGCTCCATTGAGTACCTGATCCGCCGGACCAAGGCGGAAATGGGCTACCCAGAGGAGACCATTAAAGTCGTGGCCACAGGGGGGCTGGCCCGGATGGTGGCCGACCATACCCCGCTCATCGACATTGTGGACAGCCGCCTGATTCTGGACGGCCTGCACCTCATCTACCAGCGGGAAAAGGCGCGGAAGACGGTGTAATGGAGGCGTCCTGAACGGGAAGGGGCCCACCGGCAAAGCCGGTGGGCCCCTTCCCGTTCAGGACGGAGCTGTCAATCCGCCTGCGCTTCATCAAGTGCCATAACACCAGAGACACAGGCGGAGGCGCAGTCATACCAGAAGTAGCCGGTGTGCGGATTGCCGGCGCGGTCCTGGTAATCGTAATGGATCAGCATGATGCTCTCATCCTCGCTCCACTGGAGAAAGCGGTATTCAACACCCGAACCGGATGCTCCCCCGAAGTCAGCGCCTGTGAAGTGGGGATCGCCGTACAAGGCCATGTCCAGATAGGCGTCCAGATTTTTGCCCGCATTGTTCTGATAGTCCAGCATCTCCAGGTAAATTCCGCCGTCCCGCACCATGGAGATCACCAGATAGCGGCTGTCGGGAGACCACCACATGCCGTCGAAGGAGGCGTCCAGGTAGATGGTTGTCCCAGTCCAGACCCCCCTGTCGCGTACGCTGAAGCCGCCGGCGGCGGGAAAGGGCCCCGAGATGTCCCGGCTGTATGCAGTGGTTACAACCTGGCCGTCGGGAGAAACCTGACGGTCTATGATACAGAAGATTCCCCGGCTCCACAGGAGGAAGAGACAAAGGGCGGCTCCGCAGGCCAGGGCAAGAAGAGCCGCCAGGAGCAGAGTGCGGCTTTCTTTGCGCCTGTGGGCCCGCAGAGCCTTTCGGCACGCTGCCTCCCCGTCCGGCTCCGGCGTCCCGGTCAGAGGGGCGCGCATGCGCTCCAGCAGGGCGCGGCACTCCGGACAGCGCTCCGTGTGCCGCCGGACCAGTTCCTCGCTCTCTGTACTGGCCAGTCCGTCGGCGCAGAGGGGAAGAAGATCCTTTACAATATCACAGTGTTCCATGCCAATCCTCCATACGCTCCAGTATCTGGCTCTTAACGCGAAAAAAAGTAACCCGGGCCCAGGTCTCGCTTCGACCCAGGGCGGCGCCGATCTCCCGGTGGGACAGCCCCTCCAGCCGCATTAAGAAGACCTGCCGCTGCAGTGTGGGCAGCGTCTGGGCGGCGGCGAAGACGGCGCGGAGGGCTTCCCGGCCGGCCAAGGCATCCTCAGGAGAGGGGAGCGCAGCCTCCAAGGCGTCCTCCAGAGGGACCAGCCGCCGCTGCCTCCTGCACTCGTTCAGCCAGAGGTTTTTCCCAATCTGACACAGCCAGGTGGTGGGCTTGCAGGTTCCGTCATAGCGCTCGATGTGCCGGATCGCCCGGAGAAAGGTCTCGGAGGCGAGATCCTCTGCTACAGACCGATTCCCGCACAGGGAGAGCAGGTAGCGGTATACCACCCGGTAGTGCGCCCGATAAAAGGACTCCAGGGTATCCATGCCGTACCGCTCCTTTCCTGCCGCTCTCTGTCCGTGAAACACCGCAGCGCCGGTTTTGTTACAGAAACATGCGGGAGAAAAGGCAAAAAAGGATCCCAGGGCCCCGAGAGGCAGGCTGAGACCCTTTTTGCAAATTACGGCTGGGATCCGGTGTAAAAATCACACCAGGGTCGCAGATTGCAGCGCTCGCAGTCGGGTTTCCGCGCCATGCAGACCGCCCTGCCGTGGAGGACCAGACGGTGGCAGAAGTCGTTGGACTCCTCGGGAGGAAGTTGGGGGCGGAGCTGCTGCTCTACCTTGACCGGATCTTTGGTGCCGTCCGTGAGTCCGAGCCGGCCGGAGATGCGGATACAGTGGGTATCGGCCACCACGGCGCCGGGCTTCTTGTAGATGTCTCCCAGCACCAGGTTGGCGGTCTTCCGGCCCACGCCGGGGAGCTTCAGCAGGGCCTCCATAGTGTCCGGGACCTTCCCGCCGTACTCGTCCAGCAGCATCCGGGAGGCGGCCACAATGTCCCGGGCCTTGGCGCGGAAGAAGCCGGTGGAGTGGATATAAGTCTCGATGTCGTGGACGTCGGCCTCAGCCAGGCTCTCCAGAGTGGGATAGCGCGCAAAGAGGGCGGGCGTTACCTGGTTGACCCGCTCATCGGTACATTGTGCGGCCAGCCGCACGGAAAAGAGCAGCTCATAGTCCTTGATGTACTCCAGAGAGCACAGGGCGTCGGGGTAGTGGGCCTTCAAACCGCTGATGATGGCGGCCACCGCCGCAGGGTCTTTCATACTGAATCACCTCATTGGACAATATAACATAGAATGCGCCAAAAAACGAGAGCGTTTTTCAATTGGTGACAATTGTATTTCGCCGGCGGATTCTGCTATAATCAAGATACTGACGCTATGCTGCAGAAAGCGCAAAATGGAAAGGTGGAACAGGGCAAATGGTGAACGAGATCATGGACTTTATTACGGCCCACGACCCTGACGTAGGGCAGGCCATCCGGGCGGAGTACGACCGGCAGCGCCGGAACATTGAACTCATCGCGTCTGAAAATTTTGTCAGCGAGGCGGTGCTGGCGGCGGCAGGTACGGTGCTCACCAATAAATATGCCGAGGGGTACCCCGGCAAGCGCTATTACGGCGGGTGCCAGTGTGTGGACGTGGTGGAGAACATCGCCAGAGAGCGGGCCTGCCGGCTGTTTGGGGCCGACCACGCCAATGTACAGCCTCACTCGGGCGCCAACGCCAACTTTGCCGTCTATCAGGCCCTGTGTGAGCATGGGGATACCGTGCTGGGTATGGACCTCTCCAACGGCGGCCACCTGACCCACGGATCCCCCGTCAACTTCTCAGGCAAGAACTACAATATGGTGGCTTACGGCCTCAACGACAAGGGCTACATCGACTACGATCAGGTTCGGGATCTGGCCCATAAGCACAAGCCCAGGATGATCCTGGCCGGGGCCAGCGCCTATCCCCGCGTCATTGATTTCAAGGCCTTTGCCGAGATTGCCCATGAGGTGGGGGCTTATCTCTTCGTGGACATGGCTCACATCGCCGGCCTGGTGGCCGCGGGGCTCCACCCCTCTCCGGTACCCTACGCCGACGTGGTGTCCACCACCACCCATAAGACCCTGCGGGGCCCCCGGGGCGGCATGATTCTCTGCAAGGAAGAACTGGCCAAGAAGATCGACTCCGCGATTTTCCCCGGCAGCCAGGGCGGCCCGCTGGAGCACATCATCGCCGCCAAGGCGGTAGCGCTGGGCGAAGCGCTCAAACCAGAATTCAAGACCTACCAGGAGCAGATTGTCAAGAACGCCGCCGCGCTTGCCGGCTCTCTTATGGCTGAGGGCTTCGATCTGGTCTCGGGCGGCACCGACAACCACCTGATGCTGGTGGATCTGCGCAAGGCCCACATCACCGGCAAGGAGATGGAGCACAGGCTGGACGAGGTCAACATCACGGTCAACAAGAACTCCATTCCCAACGACCCGGAGAAGCCCTTCGTCACCAGCGGCATCCGGGTGGGCACCCCCGCCGCCACCAGCCGGGGTTTCCGGGAAGAGGATATGAAGATCATCGGTTCTCTGATCTGGCAGACCGCCACGGAGTTTGACACCAAAGCCGACGACATCCGCGCCCAGGTAGCTGCGCTTACTGCGAAATATCCCCTTTACGCCTGATGCAATTGCTGATATAATGAAGGTAGGACGGCAGTGCCGTCCTACCTTTGGTTTGCCGGAGAGAGGTGTTTTATGGGTTTTGGCTTTGGAATCATGAATGTGATCCCCATCCTGGTCATCCTCGTGTTTGCTGTGGTCATCATAATGTTTATTGTGATAGCAGTACGCGGGGCGGCCCAATGGAACCGGAACAACAAGTCTCCTGTCCTGACGGTGGAGGCTGAAATTGTGGCCAAGAGGGCTGACGTGACGCATCACCGCCATCACACTGGTACGGACGGCAGTATGATGCACACAACCAGCAGCACCCGCTATTATGCGACCTTTCAGGTGGAGAGCGGCGACCGAATGGAGCTCTATATTCCGCGAAATGAATACGGCCTGCTGGCTGAGGGAGATCGGGGCAAACTTACCTTTCAGGGAACAAGATATCTGGGCTTTGAGCGCAGCATTTAGCGCGGCCTTTTCAGTTTGTCAAAAAACTGTTATGGAAGCGCATGCTCCTGACTAGGGCAGGGGAGCTCGAGGGGGGCGGCAGCCCGCCTCAAGTGGAATGATATCCCCCGCAGCCCTTACATAGCAAGGGTTGTGGAGAGCAGAGCGAGGGCTTTCCCGCTCCGTCAACGGGACGCAGTCTGTTAAAAAAGTCCATACCGGACTTTTTTAACAGACTGAGAAGGG
>ERZ825896.643-NODE-643-length-43645-cov-5.551296_pt1 | contig 43645 bp, 45 predicted proteins | sample MGYA00519858_ERZ825896 | MGnify/ENA primary metagenome ERZ825896 (study PRJEB31778, sample SAMEA3449214) | human gut metagenome | biome: human gut; feature: human-associated habitat; material: faeces | place: United Kingdom | collected 2010/2012 ... | reverse complement strand
AGCAATATAATGCGCTGTTGCTTTTTTTCGCAACGTTGTAGGGGCGCGCATTGCGCGCCCGTTATCGGAATTTGTGCAAATTTGGGATTTTCTCATTTACTGTCAACAAGTTGAGGCCGCGGACGCGGCTGAACGGGTGGAGGGAAACGATTACATGGTGAAAACACACGGCCTGACGGGGCTGCTGCTGGCGCTGCTGCTGCTCGCCGCGCCTGCGCGGGCGGCAGAGGAAAACACCGTCGTCATCGGCTGCGACGTTTACGCGCCGTATACCTATAAGGACGGCACGGGCGATTTTATCGGGATCGACGTACAGCTTGCCCACGAGGCGTTCGGGCGGCTGGGGTACGACGTGGAATTCCGCGAAATCGCGTGGGAAAACAAGGATAAAGCGCTGGCCTCCGGCGAAGTGGACTGCATGTGGAGCTGCTTTACGATGAACGGGCGCGAGGATGCATACACATGGGCGGGGCCGTATCTGTACAGCAGGCAGGTCGCGCTGGTGCGCGCGGACAGCGATTATACCGAGCTGAGCCAGCTCAACGGCGGGCGCGCGGCGGTTCAGGCCTCGACCACGGCGGAAAATGCGCTGGTGAAGCGCAAATCGGCGGTCGCGCCGGAGCTGGCGCAGGTGCTCTGCTTCTCCACCATCGGGGAGGCGGTTTCGGCGCTGCGCAAGGGATATGTGGATATGGTGGTGGCGCACGAGAGCGTCATTCAGAGCGTCGTCCACGGGTCGCCGGAAAAGTATCGCATGCTGGATCAGGCGCTGTTTGCCAACGAGCTGGGCGTGGCCTTTGAAAAGGGGACGCACGAGGCGCTGGCCGCGCGGCTTCAGGCCGTCATCGACGACATGCGCGGGGACGGCTCGGCCGAGGCGATTGTGGCGAGCTACGGGCTGGACGCGAAAAAAATGCTGGAGGGGAACTGATGCGCCGGGTCTTTGAAAAACTGCGCGGCCTTTATCGCCTTTATCAAAGAAAGGTGATGAAGCGGTTCGCGTGGCTGCGTTTCTTTTTGGTGATGCTGGCGCTGGGCAGCGTGCTGGCCGTCATGCTGCATCAGGCGCTGACGGCTGTGGATACCCGGTCGGCGCAGCGCGCGATGAACGAATCGTTTGAGTTTGTCAAGGCGCAGTTGGTCAGGTACAACAGCTATGTTTCGGCGGATAAGGCCAAGAGCCTCGTGCGCCTGATGGATAAAACCGCCGAGGCCGCCCGCATTCTGCGCGACGAGCCGGGGGCAGGGGCACAGGAGCTGGCGGAATACGCCCGCCAGCAGCGAATCAGCGGCCTGCTCGTGCTGGACGAGCAGCTTCAGCCCGAGCTGGAGCTGATGCCGGATGACGACGCGCGCGCAATGTGCATGGCGATCATCGACAGCCAAAATGTGGCGGATATCTGCGATTATCCGGTGAAAAGCTACCTGACCCGGGTGCAGGAGCATGGGCGGAGCTACGACGTGGCTGTCGTCGCCCGGCAGGATCGGCGGGGCGTTATGCTGGCCTATGTCGAAAAGAACGACATCACGGACGAGGGCAGCGAGCTGACGCTGGAGAACCTGTTCACCGGCTTTCAATTCGATATGAAAGGCGTGGTGGTCGTGCTCGGCGAGGACAGGGTGGCGGCTACCAACGCCCCGGCGCTCGCCGGTCTGACCCGCGAGGGGGCGCTGGCGCTGAGCGACGAATACGCCCCATACGGCGCGGGCGGCTTGTACCGCGTTTCGCGCGGGAACAAAACGTGGCTGGGCGGCAAATGCCAAAGCGGCGGCTACACGATCTACGTCTTCTTCCCGGAGTCGAGGGTGTTCGGCGCGCGCACGATGATTGTGGGCGCGACGATGGCGCTGTTCGTGCTGATCTGGATGGGGTTCGTCATGCTGCGCTTCATCTCGGAACACGCGATTCTCGAACAGAGCCAAAAGCGGCTGAACATCATCAACGCGCTGGGCAAGGCGTATACCTCTATCCATGTTGTCGGGGTGCCCTGCGGCAAAATCGAGGTCGTTCTCGACCCGCACGACGGCTGCGGCCTCGGCAACGACGACGTTGAGGACAACATCCGCAACTATCTGGAGCGCCACATCGCGCCCGAGTACCGCGAGGAGGTTCGGGCGTTTCTGGATATGAGCACCGTGGAGGCGCGGCTCAAGGGAAACAGCAGCATCGGCTGTACCTACCGCTCGCGCTCAGGCCGGTGGTATCACTCCGGCCTGCTCGAAAAGGACCGGGATAAGAAGGGCAGCCTGACGTCGGTTCTCATCGCGACGCGGGATTGCACCGCCGAAAAGGAGCGCGAGCTGGAGCAGCAGCGTCAGCTTCGCGAGGCCGTTGCGCAGGCCAGACGCGCGGACGCGGCCAAGACGGATTTTCTGCGCCGCATGAGCCACGACATCCGCACCCCGATCAACGGGATTCGCGGCATGGTCGAAATCGCCCGCCATTACGTCGGGAACGAGGCCAAGCAGGAGGAATGTCGGGAGAAGATCATGGTGGCTTCCGGCTTCCTGCTCGAACTGGTCAACAACGTGCTGGATATGAACAAGCTGGAGAGCGGCAAGGTGCAGCTCGAAGCGAAGACGTTCTGTGTGCGCGATCTGGTGGAGGAAAGCGCCGCCATGGTCGAGGCGCAGACGGCGGAAAAGACGCTCACCCTGCGCCGGGATATCCGCTGCGACAGAAGCGACCGCGTGATCGGCAGCCCGCTGCACGTGCGGCAGGTGCTGCAAAATCTGTTGAGCAACGCGGTGCGCTACAACCGCGTCGGCGGCGAAATCTTTTTGAGCGCGCGCGAAACCGCGCGGACGGAGGAAACCGTCGCCTATGAATTTGTGGTGCGCGATACCGGCGTGGGCATGAGCGAGGCCTTTCAGCAGCGCGCCTTCGAGCCGTTTGCGCAGGAGGACGCCAGCGCCCGCTCCTCGTATACGGGCACGGGGCTGGGGCTGGCCATCGTCAAGGAGCTCGTGGAGAAGATGAACGGCACGATTCGCCTGGAGAGCCGGAAGGGTGCGGGCACGACCTTCACCGTCTGCCTGACCTTTACGCGGGACAGGCAGGCGCGGCGGGACGAGGACGCGGCCGCTGTGCCGGTCTCGATTTGCGGCGTGAACGTGCTGCTGGCGGAGGACAACGAGATCAACATGGAGATTGCCGAATTCATGCTCGCCAACGAGGGCGCGGCCGTTCGCAAGGCGGTCAACGGGCAGCAGGCGGTGGAGATGTTCAGCGCCTCCGAGCCGGGCGAAATCGACGTGATTTTGATGGATGTGATGATGCCGGTGATGAGCGGGCTGGAGGCGACGCGGCGGATTCGCGGCCTGAACCGGCCGGACGCGCGGACGGTTCCGATTTTCGCGATGACGGCCAACGCCTTTGCCGACGACGCGGAGCGCAGCCGAAGCGCGGGCATGAACGAGCATCTGACCAAGCCGATCGACGCGGCGGTGCTGACCCGCACGATTGCCCGGTATGTGCGCGGGCGGGAGACGAATCCCTGACCGCGCGGCAGGACGATAAACGGCGATTTCCGGCGAAACGCCGGATTCGAATAACGATTCCCCAAACGACCCAAACAAACGACCCGAACAAACAAACGAAAGGAAAGGATGACTCTTATGATGAAACAGATTCTGGCGGCGGCCTGCGCGATGGCCATGATGCTGACCGGCGCGGCGATGGCCGAAACCGACGTGCGCGTGACGGCGCTCAAGGGCCCGACCGCGATGGGCATGGCGGCGCTGATGAACGAGGCGGAGAGCGGCGCGGTGAACGGCAACGACTATGCGTTTACCATCGCCTCCGCGGTGGACGAGGTTTCCCCCAAGCTGGTCAAGGGCGAAACGGATATCGCCGCCGTGCCCGCCAATCTGGCCGCCGTGCTCTATAACAACACGAAGGGGCAGGTCGAGGTGCTGGCCGTCAACACGCTGGGCGTGCTCTACATCGTGGAGAGCGGCGAGAGCGTGAGCAGCGTGGCGGATCTGCGCGGCAGAACGATCTACGCTAGCGGCAAGGGCGCGACCCCGGAATACGCGCTGAACTACATCCTCTCCGAAAACGGCGTCGATCCGGAGAAGGACGTGAACATCGAGTGGAAGAGCGAGCACGCCGAGTGTCTGGCCGCGCTGCTGGCCGAGGAGAACGCCGTCGCCATGCTCCCCCAGCCGTTTGTGACCACCGCGCAGATGAAGAACGACAAGATCAAGGTGTGTCTTGACCTGAACGCCGAGTGGGACGCGGTGCAGGCGGGCAGCGACGCGCCGTCTCAACTGATTACCGGCGTGGTGGCGGCGCGCAAGGCGTTTATCGAGGAAAACCCGGAGGCCGTCGCGGCGTTTATGGAGAGCTATGCCGCTTCCGTCGAATTTGTGAACGCGAACGTGGACGAGGCCGCCGAGCTGATCGGGAAATATGAAATCGTGCCCGCCGCCGTCGCGAAAAAGGCGATTCCGGCCTGCAACATCACCTTCCTTGCGGGCGGGGAGATGCGGCAGGCGCTTTCCGGCTACCTGAATGTGCTCTTTGAGCAGAACCCGAAGGCCGTCGGCGGCGCGCTGCCGGGCGAGGACTTCTATTACGGCGGAAACTAAGCGCAGAGCGATGAAAAAAAGAAAGCTCCCGCTGTGGGCGGTGCTGCTCTGGCTGCTGGTTTGGCAGGCGGCCAGCATGGCGCTTGACAGCGATATCCTGCTGGTGTCGCCGCTCCGCGTGATCGCCACGCTGCTGGCACTGCTGCCCACGGCGCGGTTTTGGGCGTCGCTGCTGGGGTCGATGGCGCGCATCCTCGGCGGCTTCTTTCTGGCGGCGGCGCTGGGCACGCTGCTGGCCGCGCTGGCCGCGCGGTTTAAGCGCGTGGAGGAATGGCTCGCGCCGCCCGTACTGGCGATGAAAACGGTGCCGGTCGCGTCGTTCGTCATTCTGGCGCTGATCTGGTTCGGCTCGCGCAACCTGTCCGTGTTCATCGCGCTGGTGATGGTGTTCCCGGTGATCTACACCAACGTGCTGGCGGGCGTCCGCGCGGCGGATCGGGAGCTGGCGGAGATGGCGCGCGTGTTCCGGATTCCGCTCCTGCGGCGCATCCGCTGCATCACGCTGCCGCAGGTCGCGCCGTATTTCCGCGCGGGCTGCGCGCTCGGCCTCGGCCTGTGCTGGAAGGCGGGCGTGGCGGCGGAGGTTATCGGCATGCCCGTGCCCTCCATCGGCGAGCGCCTGCAGCAGGCGAAGGTCTACCTCGACACGCCGGAGCTGTTCGCGTGGACGCTGGTGATCGTGCTCATCAGCGTCGGCTTTGAAAAGCTGTTCATGGCGGCGCTGGGCGCGCTGGAGAGGAGGCTGACGCGGCTGTGATTGCGGTTCATAAGCTGTGCAAGGCCTTCGGCGGCAAAGCCGTGCTGCAGGATTTCTCCTGCGAGCTGGAGGAGGGGCGTGTGACGGCGCTGATGGCGCCCTCCGGCGCGGGCAAGACGACGCTGCTGCGCATCCTGCTGGGGTTGGAAACGGCGGACAGCGGCGAAATCACCGGCCTTTCGGGCAAACGGCTGGCGGCGGTCTTTCAGGAGGATCGGCTGCTGGATTTTATGACCCCGGTGGATAACATCCGCCTGCCCGAGCCGAAGCTCGAGCGCGCCGTGATCCTGCGGGAGATGGCCGCGATGGGGCTGACGGGCTGCGAAAACCAGCCGGTGCGGGAGCTTTCCGGCGGCATGCGGCGGCGCGTGGCGATTCTGCGGGCGCTGCTCTGCGGCGCGGACGTGATCGCGCTGGACGAGCCGTTCAAGGGGCTGGACGAGGCGACGCGGGCGCGCGTCATCGACGAAACGAAGCGGCTCTGCCGGGGGAAGACCGTGCTGATGGTCACGCACGAGGCGGCCGAGGCGGAACGCATGGGCGCGAAAATCGTCGGCCTGCTTGACAGCAAAGGTTAAAAATGTTATGCTATGCCCTGCAAAATCAAGAAGAAAGAGGTGTGCCCTTTATGGAAGATATGAACATGGAAATCACGACGAGCGAGCATCGCGCCATCGTCTTTAAGATGAACCGCAAGCAGGCCGCCGCCGTCGCGCGCTATCTCAAGGAACATTCCGCGTCCCCGGAGACGATTTTCGCCGTGGATGTGGACACGATGGAGCTGATCGTGCAGGCCAAGAACGCCGGCGAGGAGGATATCATCGTGCTCGACGGCGAGGAAGACGTGTTCGACGTGGAGGAAGAGGTCGTCGAGGAAAACGAAGAGGTCTGGGAGGCCATCGACGAGGCGCTCAGCAGCGACGAGGAATAATCTCTCCGCATCGGAAAAGAAAAACGCTTATAGAATGAACAAGGCTGTCAAGCTAATAAACCTGATATTTCAAGAATAAAAAGAAGGATTTGCGCCCGAAGGTTTCCAAAGGGCGACCGGAAAGCCCTTTGGTGGGGCGATGGGGCAAAGCCCCATATCCCAAAATGCTTAGATACTTGTTTCTTGAAATGTTTGGTTTAAGCTTGACAGCCCGTCAGGGGAGCGTGTTTTTTTGATGGTCAGAACATCCCGCATTCGCTTTTCGTCGGCCCTTCGCGGCCGGAGATATAGTGCGCGACATATTCGCGGTTGATCTCGCGCAGTTCCTTTTCCCCGTCGATATACGCCTGATACATCTCGATAACGCCCGGCGCGCAGCCGTCGCAGGCCGCCTCAATCTGGCCGACGGATTCGCTGACGATCCGTTCGCGCTCCTCGCGGGTGGTATCCTTAATGAGATAGCTTTTCATGCTCGTTTCTCCCTTTCAGCGTCATCCGCTCACAGCAGCCCGAACAGCCGCAGCAGAAAAATCCAAAGCGTCAGCGACACGGAGGAAAGCACCGTCGCCAGCATGACCACGTTGCCGGTCAGCACGCCCCTGTGCCCCATGTTTTTGGCCATCACATAGCAGGAAACCGTCGTCGGCGAGCCGACCAAAATCAAAATCGCGATCATCGCGCTGCCGGTAAAGCCAAACAGCGCCGCAATCGGCAGGAAGATTGCCGGGAGGATGAACAGCTTGATCGCCGTCGCCGCCAGCGCGGGCTTCATGCACTTGGCCGCCTCACTGCCGGAGAAGGACGCGCCGACCGCCAGCAGCGCAACCGGCGTCGCCGTGCCGCCGATGGTGCTGAGCGTCGAGGCGAGGATGCCCGGCAGCTTCACGCGCAGCAGCGAAAACGGCACGCCCAGCAGAATGCCGAGGATGATCGGGTTTTTTACCACGTTGACCAGCGCGCGCCTGACCGCCGCCGCGCCGTTTCGCTCGGGCGGAATCAGCCGCCCGTTTTCATCCGTATGCGGTGAAAATTGCAGAATCAGCACCGCGTACACGTTGAAAAACGGCACGGCCGAAAGCACCATCATCGGCACCATGCCCGCGTTGCCATAGATGTTGGTATTCAGCGCCACGCCGAGAATCGCCGCGCTGGAACGCACCGCCGCCTGACTGAATTCGCCGACGAGCGCCTTGTCCTTCATCAGCCTGCTCGTCAGCGCCCATACGCCGAGGAAGACGATGGCCGTCACCGTAAAGCAGAAAAGGCAGAACATCGGGTCAAAATCGCTGTACACATCCATCTTCGCGATGGAGAGAAACAGGCTGACCGGCAGCGCGCATTTGAACACGTATTGATCCGCAGGCTTGCAAAAAGCCTCGTTCAGCACGCCGACGCGGCGCAGAAACCAGCCCAGCAGAATCACCAGAAACACCGGCATCGTCGTGTCGAGGGCAAAGACAAAGCTATCCATGGGGATTCCCTTCCTTCCGGGCTTCGGCGCTTGCCGCCTCGCGACGCGCGGGAAAACGTTCCGCTCCAAAACCGCGTTTATTCTGTCATACTATAGCACAAAACAGGCGGACAGACAACCCGTTTCCGAGTCGCTTCCGCCTGCTTTGGCTTATTTTAAGCTCTCCTCCAGCCGCGAAACCGCGTCGCGATAGATCGGCGTTTCCCGAAGGCCGGCAAGCGCCTCTTCCTCCCGCAGACCGCGCAAAAGCATGGCGCGCCACTCCCGCGGCATTTGATTTTCCTGCGTGCGGGGCGAAATCGTCGGCGCAAACAGAATCGGGTTCGGCGTCATCGCCAGGCCGACCGCAACATCTGCCAGCCGTTTCAGGCAGCAGAGCGCCGCGTCCGTTTCGCCAAGCTTCAAATACTGCTCCATCATCAGTCCGTCGCTCATGCCGCCGCCCGCGGAAAAAATCGTCTCCACCTGCCGGTAAATCTGCGCGATTTGCAATGCGTCGTGCGCGTCCGTCTGCGCTTCCATCAGCAGGGTCAGCCGTTCGAGCGTCTGGGCGACGGCGCGATACAGCTGCTTCTGCACGACCTCCAGCGCTCGGTCGTCTTCGCCGCGCTTTTTCAAAAGCTGCACACGCAGCAGGGTTGTGTCCTCCCTGCTTTCCGGCAATGCGTCCAGCCGCGCCTGCGCCGCGTCGAGCCTCCCCTCCGCCAAATCCATCGAAGCCAGCGCGCAGGACGCGCTTTCCCGCTCGGCGACGTTTTCAGACAGCGCCGCCTCTTCATACAGCGCGCGCTGCTTCTCGTGCCAAGCCGCTTTCGTTTCTTCGCTCTCATCCGGGAAGCTCATTTCCAGCACACTGATCAGCGCCGCGCAGTTGAGCCGAAGCGCCGTATCGCCCGGATATTCCATCAGCAGGCGCGCCATGTCTTCCTGCGCTTCCCGCTGTCGGCCGTCGCGCACATGCCGCACAAATGTTTCCGAAAACGCCGTCAGTTGTTCGCGCGTCAGCCGCTGCTCAAAGGCCAAAAGCGCGTTGACGTTCGTGTGCAGGGCTCTGGCCAGCGGGCAGAGCAGCGTCACATCCGGGCAGGCCGCGCCCGTTTCCCACTTGCTGACCGCTGCTGCGCTCACGCCGAGCCGGTTTCCAAGGGTTTCCTGCGTCATGCCGCATGCGCGGCGCAGTTTGGCGATTCGCGCGCCGAGTTGGTTGTCCATCCTCCCCGCCTCCTTGCAAGCATTATATCAAAGCCCCGCGTCCTCCGCAATGGAGGTGTTTTCAACCCGCGCGCCCGTTTGCTCAACCGTCGCTCATCATCCGTTTGAAATATCCTCGTGCGGCATGAATCCGCACATCCACCGGCCATCCGCCGTTTCGACCATCACATACGCCCATTCGTCATTGAGGCTGCCCAGATAGAAGATATCCGTTTCGGCCTTGACCGTGCACAGCTTCGCGCGGCTGACCAGCGGATCATCCGTCAGGTAGGAATCCCGGTTGAACGCCACGGATTGATCCCCCGGCGCGACGCGGAAATTCAGCTCCGGCACGGTCGTTCCCTTCGGCAGGGCGCTTTTCTCGATCCAGCCAAAGCGGTAGTGGTCGCTGGAAATGCTGTATTGAATCAGAATCCAGCCGTCCTTCTGCCCATAGACCTCGATCCAGCCGTTCGTGCTGACCAAGCCCTTGCCGTTGCCGCTGCGCGCGTAGTTCTCGCCCGGGCCGGTATAGACCGGGTATTTCTGCCCGCCGGTGAACTTAACCTTCTGCGCCGAAAAATCGCCGGATTGCAGGTTCGGCGCAGTCGTCAGCTTCTCCTTTGCGTCGTCAATCCACATCGGCAGCGCGTTAAACGACACATAGCGGATATCGCGCTGAACGGCGCCCTGCACCGCGCCGCAGTAAACGCAGTTCGACCAGTCGATAAAATCCAGTTTGTCATCCGAAACGCGAATCCCCCTGACTTCCGTTTTGCGGTATCTGCTCAGGCGAAACATGCCGTTCTCCCAGCGATACACCACCATTTTTTCATAGCTTTCGCCCGCATCATCCAATTGGGTCACAGAAAAATACAGGCCGTCGTCGTAAACCTGTCTGCCCGTGAAATTCCCGACCCAATCCGTTTCTTCCTCCCAGCCCGCCGTGCCAACGCCAAACCACGCTTCTTCCTTTCCCTGCGGCACAGCGCCCGCATTCTTGAGCCAGTATTTCATTTCGCCGTCCACTTTATGATAGCCGACGAGAATCCGCTCGTTTTTGCGATGCACCAGCGCGAAGCCGTAATCGCCCTTCGACGTGCCGCGCACCTCGCAGTAATCCTCGAATTCGTAATCCGGCCAGCGGTTAGCCACGTGCTCGCGCACCTCCCGCGGCGGCTCGGTTTCGAAATACGGCGAATACGTTCCCGCGACGCAAACCGACGCAATCAGCGTCATCATCAGCGCGCAAACCCACAAAACGACTCTTTTCATGTTTTCCCTCCATCATCCATGCGACATGCAGTTGGTCGGGACAAAGCCCCAATAGCATTGTCCGTCGATCTCCACAACGATCATTTCCCATTCCGCGCCCAGAAAAGCGAGGTTCCAAACCTTCTGCCCCGTCTTTAGATGCGCAATCGCCGCGCCGCTCCCCAGCGGATCGTCCGTCATCACGCAATCCTCCATAATCTCCTGCTGATACGGTTCGTTCTCCCAGAAATCGCTTATTTTCAGCCGCTCGACCTTTGTTCCCGCAGGCAGCGCGCTTTTTTCAATCCAGCCGATTCGGTAATGATTCCCGTCGATATGGTATTGAATCAGCAGCCAGCCGTCGTATTGGCCGAACACCTGCACCCAGCCGTTCGTGCCGACCGCCGCCTTGCCGTTTCCCGCCCGCGGGTAATCCCTGCCAGGTCCCAGATAGACCTTTCGGCTGTGATTCGCCGAAAGCGGCACAATCTGCCCGAAAAGCGTATTCCAGCGCGGGCTGAAAAAGCTGAACCCCGGCGGCACATCGCTGTTTTCCAGCGCTTCCTCCCGCGTTTTTGGCAGATTGCCGTAAGCCAGATAGCGCATATCGTTCAGCAGCTCGACCTTCGCATCGCCCTCGGCAAAATGGATCACGCCGTCCGTGTCCACCCGCGCGCCGTCATACGCCGCCAGTCTGAAACCGCCGACAAACTGTTTCCGGTCCTCCAACGTGCCCTTCGGCTCGTTCGGCATCGCCGCGTCCCATGCGTAGGTGATCGTCCGCAGGCCGCCGTTCCCGTCCGCCGCCGAAATCGTGACGGATTCCCCATCCGTTTCCAGCCGCCCGCGTCCGCCCTGCGGCACGCCCTCCGCCGTCACAAACCAATCCGTCCAGCCGAATTCGCTGTCAAAATAAACCTTCACCATCCGCCTTTGCTCCTGCTTAAACAGGATGAAGGCAAACGTCCGCCCTGCCGTCTCGATCTCGGCATAATCCTCAATCACCGCGCCCGAATATTCCCAATAGACGGCTTGCGCCCGCTCGTTGTCCAGCCCGAAGCCGCTGTCGTCGGCCAGCGCGCATCCCGCCGTCAGCAGGAGCGCCGCCAGTACGATTCCCCATCTTTTCATGTTCTTCCTCCTTCCCGCGCGCAAAAACGCCGCGTTTCCTTCTGTCTATAAGACGAGAGAACCGCGGCGTTTGTTTCAGTTTTTTTCCAAAAGAATCGTTTTATTTTCGTCGCGCACAGGCCGCCCTCGCTGCATATGCAAACGGAGCGCCCGCCATGAGGACGTCAGTTGCTCTCGTAGCCCAGCGTGCGCAGGTCGTCCATGCGGTTGCGCCAATCCTCGCGAATCTTGACCCAGAGCTGGAGATTCACCTTCGTGCCCAGCAGATTCTCAATATCGTGCCGCGCCTCCGCGCCGATGGTACGCAGCATCGCGCCCTGTTTGCCGATGATGATGCCCTTGTGGCTCGCGCGCTCACAGTAGATCGTCGCGTGAATCTCGGTCAGGTTGTCGCTCAGCTTGTTGATCGCCATCATCTCCACGCCGATGCCGTGCGGCACCTCCTCGCGCAGATGCAGCAGCGCCTTTTCGCGGATGATCTCCGCGCAGATCTGGCGCTCGGGCTGATCGGTCATCATATCGTCCGGGAAGTATTTCGGCCCCTCCGGCAGATAGGAGACGATCAGCTTTTTCAACTCGTCCATGCCCTTGCCCGTGCGCGCGCTGATGGGCACAATCGCGTCGTAGCCCGCCTCGGCGAAGGACTGAATCGCCGCCATCAGCCGCGCTTCCTCGACGATATCGGTCTTGTTGAGCACCAGAATCTTCTTGACCTTGCGGGCGCTCATCTCCTCGACAATCGCGCGATCCTGCGGGCCGATTTCGTTTGCATCCACCAGCACCAGCAGCACGTCGATGCCGTCCATCGCGTCCTGCACGCTCTTGACCATGTATTCGCCCAAGCGCGTGCGCGGCTTATGCAGACCCGGCGTATCGAGGAAGACGATCTGCCAGCCCTTGTCCGTCGCCACGCCCATGATGCGGTTGCGCGTCGTCTGCGGGCGGTTGGAGACGATGGCGACCTTTTCGCCGACCATCGCGTTCATCAGGGTGGATTTGCCGACGTTCGGGCGGCCGACAATCGCGGCGAAGCCCGAAAGAAATTTTGCGGTATTCTCGTTTTTCACTGTTCTAATTCCCTTTGTCTTTTTTTCTTCTTCCATCTGCCTTCGCCAGCCAGCCTTCGGCATTTCATCCGCCTGTTTGGTCACAGACAGCAGGAAATGCTCCTCAAAAAGGGAGGTCTTGCTCTATCCATCGAATGGAACGGAATCAAGGCTCCCTCCTCGAGGGAGCTGGCACGACGAAGTCGTGACTGAAGGAGTTTACTTTCCCAGAGACGACGGGCCGAAGCCGTGCGGCAGCAGCTCGCCAAGCGGCGCGCGCGCCACGTTGCCATCCCACGTGACCAGAACCTCCAGCTCCGGCGCAAACTCATAGAGCGACTGACGGCATGCACCGCACGGATACGGCGCGGAACCGGCGGACGCAATCGCGATTTTTGTAAACCGGCGGCAGCCCTCGCTCACGGCCTTCACCAGCGCGGTGCGCTCGGCGCAGAGCGTATTGCCGTAGGCCGCGTTTTCGACGTTGCAGCCGGTGAAAACCCTTCCGTCCTCCGCCAGCAGCGCCGCGCCGACGGCATAGCCGGAATACGGCACATAGGCGTTTTTCCGCGCATCCAGCGCCAGCTCAAGCAGCTTTTCATCCGTCATGTTCGTTACTCCTCTCTGGTCAGCCCGATGGATGCGAGCGCCTTTTCCTCCATCGCGCGCATCACAGGCTTCTCGGCCTCGGTCATGTGGTCGTAGCCCATCAGGTGAAACAGCCCGTGTGTCAGCAGATAGCCGCACTCGCGCCGCTCGCTGTGGCCGTATTCCGCCGCCTGCGCGCGCACGTGATCCATCGAAATCACGATATCGCCGATGGCGCAGGCGTCCGTGTCGGGGTCAAATTCCTCGCGCAGAAGCGCCTCGCACGCGCCCGCCGTCTTCCCCGCCGGGTAATTCACCGTCGGGAAGGAGAGCACGTCCGTTGCGGCGTCCTTGCCGCGCTGCTCGCGGTTGATCGTGCGGATTTCGTCGTCATCCGTCACGCGGATGAACACGGACAGCGGCAGCGTCACGCCCTCCGCCCGCTGCGCGGCCTGCGAACAGGTCTGCATCAGCGCGCGGGTCTGCGCGTCCAGCAGCCCCTTTTCGTCTTCAAATTCGAGAATCATGGTTTTGCCTCCGTCTTCTGCTCCGCCTGCTTTTGTTCGCTGTGGTGCTGGGCGCGGCTCAAATCCACGCTGGGGTATTCGATGCGCTCGTGGAAAACGCCCTGCAGCACCGTTTCAAACGCCGAGCAGATTTTGCCGATATCGCGGAAGGTCAGCGTACATTCGTCCAGCTGGCCGTCCTCCATTTTGCCGCGCACCAGCTTGCGAATCAGCGCGGAGATCTTCTCCTGCGTCGGGTCGGGCAGCGCGCGGACGGCGGCCTCCACCGTATCGCTGAGCATCAGGATCGCCGCTTCGGCGGTCTGCGGCTTCGGGCCGTCATAGCGAAAATCGCGGATATCGACGTTCTCCTCGCCCAGCATCTTCACCGCCTTGGCGTAAAAATACATGACGGGCGTATCGCCGTGGTGCTGGCGGATCATGTCGATGATCGGCTCGGGCAGGCGGTGCTTGCGCGCCAGCTCCACGCCGTCGCGGGTGTGCTCCGTCAAAATCGCGGTCGAAACGCGCGGGTCGGTCTTGTCGTGCGGGTTTTCGCCCATCTGGTTTTCCTTAAAATACATCGGGCGGATCAGCTTGCCGATATCGTGGTAATACGCGCCGACGCGGGCGAGCAGCGCGTTTGCGCCGACCGCCTCCGCCGCGGCCTCCGCCAGATTCGCGACCACCATCGAGTGGTGATAGGTGCCCGGCGTTTCGATCATCAGCCGCCGCAGGAGCGGTTGATTCGGGTTGGAAAGCTCGATCAGCTTGGAGGGCGTGACGAGGTTGAACGCCGTTTCCAGAATCGGCTGCAAGCCGACGCAGAGCACGGCGGAAACCACCGCGCCGCCGATGGCGTAGGCCATATCCGACCACACGCCGCTCATGTCGCTGGACGTCAGCGCGCGGACGCAGACGAGGACGCCGAAATTCACCGCGCCGACCACAAGGCCGCTGACCACGACCATCACGCGGGTCGTGTTCTTGCGCATCATCCAGATGGCGACCAGCCCGCCCAGCGAACAGGTCAGCAGGACGCTCATCGTCTGCGACGTGACCAGCCCCGTGCCCTTCGCCGTCAGCAGGGTGATAATCAGCGTCAGCGCCATGTTGGTCACATACGCCGGGCGCGCGCCCAGCAGGTTGACCGCCAGCATCGCGCCCAGCGCGACGGGCATGGCGTTGATGTTCAGATATTCGCCCATCAGCAGGCACAGCAGCACCGTCAGCACGCCCGCAATCAGCAGCACCAGCGCGCTCGGCCCCATGCTCAGCATCGGCTTTGCGAACAGATAGGCGTACAGATACGCGCTCGCCAGAATCAGCGCCAGCGTGATCGCCGTGCCGATGTAGAGCGGGTAATCGAAGCTGTTGCCCTCCAGCAGGCCGAGGGATTCCAGCACCGCGATCTGTTCGGCCGTCACCCGGTCGCCCTTGACCACGATGTTTTGATCCTGCTTGTAGACCGTCGGCTCCACCGCGTCGCAGGCCTTCTGCCGGTTTTCCTCCGTCGCCGCCTGGTCGATCAGCATGTTCGCCTTGAGGCTGGCGCGCAGCGTCGGAATCGCCACGTTATACCACAGATCCGTCCGCGTGTTGTAGGAGACGATCTGCTGAATGTTGTTGATCGCGTCGTTGATCTGCCCCTCGGTGATGGTGGAGACCAGCGTCGTGCGCGTGGCGGAGACCAGCGACTGATACAGGCTTTCAAAATCGCTCTCGCCGGTGTTCATCAGCGTGCGGAGCTGGTAATTGCTCAGCGACAGCCGCGTGACCAGCCCGGAGGCCTGCGCATAGTCCGCTTCGGTAAACGCGCCGCCCTCGTCGCCCCATGCGTTTCGAATCTGCTCGCCCAGCTCGCGAACGGCGCGCAATTCGGAAAACACCGCGTCCATGTCGGAGAGCACGGTGTAAGAAACCGTGTCGTCTTTATAATAGACGGGGGAAACCGCGTCCGCCGCGGCCTGCCTGCGCCGCTCGGTCGTCAATTCATCGACGATATCCTTGCTGGCCGTGATCGTCTTGGGCGCGACGTCGCCCACGCTCAAATCGTATTGCTCCGGCGAAATCGCCAGCAGGCAGATCGCCAGCAGGATGAGGTAAGCCGCCGCCGCAAACAGCGCCTGCTGCACGCGAAGGCTCAGGCTGTCAATCCATTTGCGGGCGCTCTTGCGCGTAACGTCCATCGCTCCATTCCTCCTTTGCGCGGGCGGCGTGCTCGTCATACGCGCGCACGATGGCCTGCACCAGCTCGTGGCGAACCACGTCGTGATGCGTCAGCCGCTGCACGCTGATGTCCTCCACGCCTTCAAGCACCTCGACCGCCTCGATCAGGCCGCTGCGCTTGCCGCGCGGCAGGTCGATCTGCGAGGGATCGCCCGTCACGACGATGCGCGAGCGGAAGCCCATGCGCGTCAAAAACATTTTCATCTGCTCGGTGGTGGTGTTCTGCGCCTCGTCGAGGATGATAAACGCATCGGAGAGCGTGCGGCCGCGCATGTACGCCAGCGGCGCAACCTCGATCACGCCGCGCTCCTGCATGCGCTGGCAGGTCTCCGCGCCGAGCATGTCAAACATCGCGTCGTACAGCGGCCTCAGGTATGGATCGACCTTTTGGTTGAGGTCGCCGGGCAGGAAGCCCAGCTTTTCGCCCGCCTCCACCGCCGGACGGGTCAGCACGATGCGCTCGACCTCCTTGCTCTTGAGCGCGGCGACGGCCATCGCCATCGCCAGATAGGTCTTGCCCGTTCCCGCCGGGCCGACGCCGAAGGTCAGCGTGTTGCGGCGAATCGCGCGCACGTATTCCCGCTGGCCGAGCGTCTTGCAGCGGATGGGGCGGCCGCGGAAGGTCGTCGCCACGATTTCGCCGTACAGGTTATCCAGTTGATCCAGCTCGCCCTTTTCCAGCAGGCTCACGGCGTACTGCACCACCGCTGTGTCCACGCGCTCGCCCTTTTCGGCCAGCGCGCAGAGCTTTTTCAGAATTTCGCGGGTGTTGTCCACATCCCGCTCTTCCTCGCCCTCCACCACGATATCGCCGCCGCGCAGGGCCACGCGCACCCGCATCAGTTTTTCCAGCAGGCGGATGTTTTCGTCCCCCGTGCCGAACACATTCTGCAAAGCCCCGGATCCCGAGGCCAATTTCTGTTCCTCTGCCAAAGAAGCAGTCCTCCCACGCCCCGAAGGGCTAATCTGCGCCGTGCCGCGCGCCGATGGGCGCTTCGAAAACGAGCACCACAGTCGCATACACGAACTCATCATCTATCATACTATAATCTACCCATTTGTCAAGGATTTCGACCCCGCTCGGGCAGTTTAATTTGGCAATTTTTTCCGCCGCGCCCTGCGCCTGACTGCGCGCGTCGCTGACGGTTCGGCTGCGCGGCACGCTGACCGTGCGCGCAAGCGTCTCCACGCGCCGCCAGACGGGCAGATACAGCCCGACAATCGGCTGAAGCTCCACGCTGACGTCCTGCCGGTCAAAATCCGGCGCATCCCGCACAAGGCGGCTGCCCTTCGGGCTTTCGATGCGCACGCGGCGGCGGATTTCCCCGGTTTCCACCGTGCCCGTCACGTTCAGCCGAACGCGCGCCTCTCCGCGCGCAAAGCACCGCGCGATGATCTCCCCCTGCGCCCTGCACGCGCGCGTTTCACCGCCGCCCGTCCGCTCCTGCCCGCTGATGAGCGTCTGCCCTTTGCGGACGGCCTGACCGGGCTTCACCCTCGGCGTGCCGCTCTCCGCGCTGATGCGCACGATAACGCCCTCCCGCGCCGCGACGATCTCCGCCCCCTGTCCGGCCACGCCTGCCCGTTCGCCCTCGCGCGCCCGCTGACAATCCACAACCAGCGTGCTGCCCTCGTATCGCGCGGCGGCGTGCGCCAGCCCCGGCACGGCCAAAGCCAGCGCATCGGCCAGATGATCCGTCGAAACCCGCCGTTTCAGCCGCCCGACGCGCGCGTTTTCCGCTTCCAGACAGCGGCGCACCTCCGCGGCGTTTTCCCCCGCGCCGTCGATCTCCACCCGCCAGATCATTTCGGAGGACAGATAGACCCAAAAGATGCTGAGCAGCACGGAGAGCCCGAGCGTCCATCGCCTTTTTACGCCCCTTGCGAGCCTCAGCAGCCCGCCCGCCCGAATTTCCGCCATCTGCCAGCCGTATTTTTCGCAGAGTGCGGCCATCCTCTTTTTCTGCGCGGCCGGCACGACGACGCGCATGGTTCGCTCGTCCATCCGGCGGACGTTTTTCATCCGAACGCCGCAGGCTCCCGCCGCGCGGAGCAGGCGCTCCAGATTCAGCCCGGAAAGCTCCAAGGTCAGGTTCATGGCGCTCGCCCTCCCCCGGCGTAGGTCGCCGTCAGCACGTGCCCCTCGATGAGCGCCGCATCGACGGAGAGCGCCCGCAGCCGAAGCCCTTCGCCCTGCACGGTCAGCACCCCGCGCCCCGTCCGCAGGCGCACGCGGCTCTCCGTCAGCTCGATCACGCCGTGCTGCCCCTCCACGAGCGCCGCGCTCTGCCCGCTGAGCGTCACGCGCGCGCAGTCGCTCGTCGCGTCCTCCGGCAGTCCGAGCGAAAGCGCAAAGCCTCTTTTCCGCATGCCATCCCCTCCCGCTGGGGAAAGGTATGTAATTGGAGCGAAAGAAATACGGAAAGGACATCGAAACGCCGTCTCGAGCACTAGCAGAAACCTGTGATTCCTGCACCTCCCGACGATTTATCGCCGCGCGATAAATGAGGAAAACGCTTATTGGTACAATCTCGTCGGGGCGCGCATCGCGCGCCCGCGTGTTCATTCAAATCTATTTTTACGATTCTACCGTCTTCCCCGCAAACCCCCGATAATCCGCAAAGCTCGCTTTCAGCCCATCCAAACCGTTCTTCCGCCACTGTTTCACGAGATAAAGCATGCCGCACATACAGGCGTACTTTTCCTCATACCGCCCGCAGAAACCGTTGCGGAGATGTTCTTTCTGCCTTTTGGGCTCATTTTCTACAACAGCCTCGCGCATTTTCTCGCGGCTCATCTGTTCAATCTGTTTCCAGAAATCGGAATCCCAATTCACCTGATCAATCGGCGTATCTTCATATGCAATCAGATGGGCAAAGCCCTCGTGGAATGTCAGCGCGTCAAGCTTAGCCCGATAATCCGTACCATCCGACGCCGCATCCGCTTCGGGATAGCGCGCCGCAATAAAAGCATGCGTCATTTCGTGAGCAAGCAGGTTGCGCACTACGCCTTCCACATTCTTAGGCAGGCCGTAATCGCACCAGCGGATCAAATCCAGCACAATATGTGTCTGCCCTGTCGCGTCCTTCATCGTCACCGCGTCATACGGCTTGGGAAAGCCGACAATCAGGTCGATATGAACGGGAATCGACGGCCAATTTGAAAAAAGCGCATCCCATATCGTCCCATTCGCAGGTCGAAAATCTTGTGTGACGTTTTGAATCATTCGCCAAATCGTTTCAACGTTCTCCGCCATCTGTGCACTCCGCGACGGACATTCAAAGACATTCTTCCCCGCTTCCAGCGCACCGAAGAACCATTCGTCCCTGTATTTTTCCATACCTTCCGAATCGAAATATGCGCGCACAAGTTGATCGTTGATGGTCATGTCTTTTTCCTCCGTTCACCGTCGTTTGAATGCAGGGGCGCACATCGCGTATCCGCCCCAAATGTTGTCCTTTACATACTCGAAAAGGCTGTCCTCCATCTTTAGAGAACAGCCTTATCGTTTTCAGTTCAGTGCGCCGTCCTCGCCGCGTTCTCCCAGCTGAGGGCGTACAGGTTGTCATACGGCACGACGCGCTTGATGGTCAGCGTCAGCTCGAAATACTGTTCGAGATTGGCCTGACAGCTCGCCAGATGCGCCATCATCCTGTCGTATGCTTCCTCTTTGCTCATCTCCTCGCGCGGCGCGGCGAGCAGGCGCATGTGATGCGGGTTGATAATCAGCAGCACGAACGCCATCTTCGGGTCGCCGTTTTCGAAGATGTTTTTGAGCGCGTTTTCCAGCCGGTCGCGGCCATACCGCCAGACCTCGGAGAGGAAATAATCGCCCTGCGGCAGCCGGAAGGAAGAGGTGACCACCGGGCGCGCCGCATCCAGCGCGTCGAGCTTGAGCGACTGCATGCGCTCGTCGATCTTCGTGCAGTCAAAGGCCGCGCCGCGCAGCAGATCGCAGAAGAACTCCCCTTGCAGCGCCTTCGTGTAATCGTCCACTTGCTTGCTCTGCCGGCTCGCGTCCCGCGTGGAGAGCGCGCGGCGGGCGGTGCTGATCTCCCGGCGCAGATGCGTCTCGTCCCGCGCGGTTTCCATGCCGAGCATTTCCGGGCGACGAGAGAGATACGCAAAGAATTTCTTGCCCTCGCTCACGCTGAGCAGGGAGGAAATCGCATCATAGCGGCGATGGCTGAGCAAATCAATGCCCTGCTGCGCGTTTTCCGCGACGTCGGGCTGCTCAAAGCCGAGGGTATTCCACTCGGCATAACGGCGATACAGCGAACGGATTTCCTCTTTATCGGAAACCAGCAGCAATTTGTACATGACGCCTCCAAAGGCAAAGCCAAAAATCGTTCTCAATTTAGGCACAACGTTCATATTATTATAGATTAAAAAATGAAATGTGACAAGGCTGCCGTTTCTTTTTCCTCAAAAAACAGAAGAATCACCCAAGAAAAGCGTCGTTTCTTGGGTGATTCTGTTTATGATTTCTGCGATATTCCGTTATTTTTCGAGGCCGAGGCGCTTAAAAACCTCGTCCACATGCTTGTAGTGATAGGAAAGCTCGAAGCACTCGTCCAGCTCCGCGGGGCTGAGGTGGCTCGTGACCGTCTCATCCTGTTCGAGCATCTGGCGGAAGGGCTTCTGCTCCTGCCACGCGCGCATGGCGCAGCGCTGCACGCAGTCGTAGGCCGTCTCGCGCAGCATGCCCTTGTCGATCAGCGTCAGCAGCACGTGCTGAGAATTGGGCAGACCGTAGGACATGCTCATCGAGCGGAGCATATTCTCCGGATAGACGAACAGGTCGCCCAGAATACGGGTCATCAGCACGAGCATGTAATCCAGCAGCTCGGTCGCGTCCGGCAGGATGATGCGCTCGACGGAAGAATGGCTGATGTCGCGCTCATGCCAGAGCGCTACGTCCTCCATCGCCGCCAGCGCGTAACCGCGCAGCACGCGGGAGAGGCCGCAGACCTTTTCGCAGTTGATCGGGTTGCGCTTGTGCGGCATGGCGGAAGAACCCTTCTGCCCCGCGCGGAACGGCTCCTCCACCTCGCGCAGCTCGGTCTTTTGCAGACCGCGCACCTCGGTGGCGAACTTTTCCAAGCTGCAGCCGGTGATGGCGATGACGCTCAGCAGCTCGGCGTAGCGGTCGCGCTGGAGCACCTGCGTGCTGATCGGCGACGGCTCCAGCCCCATCTGCTCGCAGACGTATTTTTCCACAAACGGATCGACGTTGGCATAGGTGCCGACCGCGCCGGAGATCTTGCCCACGCGGGTGATCTTGTGCGCGTGCTCCATGCGCTCAAGGTTGCGCTGCATTTCGGCATACCAGAGCGCGAATTTCAGCCCCAGCGTCGTCGGCTCGGCGTGAACGCCGTGGGTGCGGCCCATGCACGGGGTCATCTTGTATTTGACCGCCTGAGCGGCCAGCACGTCGATGAACCTGCGCATATCGGCCTCGATGATATCCAGCGCCTGAGAGACGATGCTGGAAAGCGCGGTATCCACCACGTCCGTGCTGGTCAGGCCGAAGTGCAGGTACTTCGATTCCTCGCCCAGGCTCTCGGCCACGCAGCGGGTGAACGCCACAACGTCGTGGCGGGTGGACTGCTCGATCTCCTCAATGCGTTCGACGGTGAATTTCGCGTTTTTGCGCATCTCGGCGGCGGCCTCGGCGGGCACCTTGCCCAGCTTCACCCATGCGTCGGTCGCGTTCAGCTCCACCTCGAGCCACGTTTCAAACTTCTTCTGCTTGGTCCAAAGCGCCGCCATCTCCGGGCGGGTGTAGCGGTCGATCATTCCTCGTGTCCTCCCATCAGGCGGCGCAGGATCTCCTGATACGCATCCTCCACATGGCCCAGATCGCGGCGGAAGCGATCCTTATCCAGCTTTTCGCCGGTCTTGCTGTCCCAGAAGCGGCAGGTATCCGGGGAGATTTCGTCCGCCAGCAGGATTTCGCCGTTGAAGCGGCCGAACTCGAGCTTGAAATCAATCAGCTCGATGCCCAGATCCTTCAAATAGGCGGTCAGCAGCTCGTTGACCTTGAGCGCCATGGCCGCAATCTGCGCCATTTCGTCCTTCGTCGCCAGCTCCATCGCGGCGATATGGTAATCGTTAATCATCGGGTCGCCGAGATCGTCGTTCTTGTAGCAATACTCCAGCACGGTGGTCTTGAGCTTTGTGCCCTCCGGCAGGCCGAGGCGCTTGGAAAGGCTGCCCGCGGCGATGTTGCGCACAATGACCTCAATCGGCACGATGGACACGCGGCGCACCACGCTGTCGCGCTCGTTGAGCTGCTCGACCAGATGGGTCTTGACGCCGTTCGCCTCCAGCATCTTGAACAGATGGTTGCTGACGAGGTTGTTCACCACGCCCTTGCCCACGATCGTGCCCTTCTTGAGGCCGTTGAACGCGGTCGCATCGTCTTTATAATGGATCACCGCGAGGGTGGGATCGTCGGTCGCAAAGACCTGCTTCGCCTTGCCTTCATACATCATTTCGAGCTGCTTAGCCATGGTTGAAGTTCCCCTTTCTTTCGTCACAAGGACAACGCCTGAACATGTTGCGCTCCGTATTGTAACAAAAAAGCCCGAGGAAAGCAACCGATTTCCGATAGAAATTCATTTTCTTTTGAAAATCGTTCGGTTTTTAATTGCCGTTTCATATCCATAGCAAGCCGCGTGCGCCGCTTTACCGGTTCATATTCACCGCATCCGCATCCACAAACGCAAGAATTTGGCCGTCCGTATTTTTGCCCGAATACCAGAGGACATACCAGCCTTCGATTTTGTCAAGGCACACGACCGTTTCGCCCTCTTTCAGCTCCTTGATTTCCGGATAGCTTTCGCCGGGGCCTGTCCGCAGTTTGGTCGGATAGGCCACCGTTCCTTTTCCATAGCTCGACGTTCTTTCGGCCGCCTCAAACGTCGTGTCATAATGGCGGCAGCCCATCGGGATATACGCGCAGGCCGCGCCGCGGAAAGACACGATGTAGTAATCATCGTAGAACCCAATCACGCGGTAGCGGGTCATTTTGCTCAGCGAGCCGACCTTCTTGGCGTTCCTGTCCGGCGCGACGTAGGCCGGAACGTTGCTCTCCATCAGCACGATTTCCAGCTTGTTGCGCACGACATAGGATGCGTTGATCCAGCCGGTTTTGCCCTTGTAGTCCACCTGATAGAAGTTCTTTTCCATGATCGGCTGACCCGAATCATTCGTCGCGACGCGAAGCCCGTCGCCAAACGGTTCTCCGCCGAGCTGCTTGCTTCCCGTGCTCGGGCTGCTCCAAACGGTGGCCTTCTTGCTGATCACCGTCACCCACAGGCTGTCGTCCGCCTGACTGCCGCCGCAGCCATCCACATCGACATACCCGTTGTAGTCCCCCGCATAGGAGGCGAGCTGTAAGGAACCGCGGGTCGCGCTGTTCAGCCATCCGCTTCCGCCGTCCGCCAGCGCCGCCGCGCCAAGCAGCATCAGCCCCGCAAGCAGACACGCCGCCATCTTTTTCTTCATAACGACTCCTTCTTTCTACGCATGTTCCATGTGTTTTTTCCGTTCATGCGCCGCCGTTTCAATCCTGCGCCCGCATGCAATCCGCCCATCTTCAATATCCGCTGTTCCACGTCACCGTCGCCGCATCCGAATCAATGAACGCAAAGACCTCGCCATCCGTATTTTTATCCGAGTATGATATCACATACCAGCCGTCGATTTCGTTGATGCAGGAGAACGTCTCTCCGCCTTTCATCGTTTTGATTTCGGGATAGCTGTCATCCGGGCCGGTGCGCAGCGGGGTATCGTATTGGATGGTTCCGGCGGCATTCGGCGCCTGCCTATGCAGCAGCTCAAACGCGGAATCATAATGGCGACAGCTCATCGGGATATACGCGCAGGCCGCGCCGCGGAAGGAGACGATGTAGTAATCATCGTAGAACCCGATCACGCGGTAGCGGGTCATTTTGCTCAGTGAGCCAACCTTCTTGGCGTTCCTGTCCGGCGCGACGTAGGCCGGAACGTTGCTCTCCATCAGCACGATTTCCAGCTTGTTGCGCACGACATAGGCCGCGTTGACCCAGCCGGTTTTGCCCTTGTAGTCCACCCGATAGAAGTTGTTCTGCATCACCGGCTTGTAGCCTCCGTCGTACAGGCACAGCGCCACATCCTGATGGTTCATCGAGGCGACTTTCTTGCTGCCCGTGCTCGGTTCGCTCCACAGGGTTGCGCTCTTGCTGATGACGGTCACATATCCGTCGTCCGCGCCAGCCACGCCGCCGAGGCCGTCCGCCGAAACGTAACCATTGTAATCGCCGGTATAGCCGGTTAATCGCACAGAGCCGCCGATCCGGCTTTCGTGCCATTCCCCGCCGTCCGCCAGCGCCGCCGCGCCAAGCAGCATCAGCCCCGTAAGCAGACACGCAACAAACTTTTTCTTCATTTATTTTCCCTCTTTCTGCGGTTTTTTCCGCTTTTCCATATTCTGTCTATTCGACGGACGAGGGCGCATTTTTCTTCCCGATTTTTTTGAAAAAAAGAAAAACACCCGCCTTTTCAGACGAGTGTTGACATGGAGCGGTAGACGAGATTCGGACTCGCGACATCCACCTTGGCAAGGTGGCACTCTACCACTGAGCTACTACCGCATCGCTCACTTGCGAAGATTATTCTAACACGTTCCACCGCTGCTGTCAACCCTTTTTGCAAAAAAGTGGTCATTTTTGTCCTTTCCATGGCAGGACAGGCGGTTATTGTCAGAATATCGCGATTTATCGCGCGCCACAATAGGGCTGAACCGATTGGAGGTGAAACAACGAATGGCGAACAACACGAGCGGCGGCAACCGCATCAACGTGCCGCAGGCCAAGGACGCGCTGGACAACATGAAATATGAAATCGCGCGCGAGCTTGGCGTCAACCTCAAGCAGGGCTATAACGGCGACCTGACCTCCCGCGAGGCCGGTTACGTCGGCGGCTACATGGTGAAACGCCTCATCGAGCAGGCCGAACACCAGATGGCCGGCCAGAGCTGGTAACTCCTCCGGCTGTGCGCCCGCATCCGGCGCGCGGCTCCCTTTTGACGATTGAAAGGAGACTTGATTTCCATGTATCAGAATCAGAATAATCCGCAGAATCAGCAGAACGCGCAGCAGTCTTCCTCCAGCTCCCGCAGCGGCCGCACCGTCGTGCCGGAGGCCAAGGGCGCGCTGAACCAGATGAAATACGAAATCGCCAGCGAGCTGGGCATCAACCTCAAGCAGGGCTATAACGGCGATCTGCCGTCCCGTCAGGCGGGCTACATCGGCGGCTATATGACGAAGCGCCTATTGCCCGGACGAAGGAGTTCAAGCTGCTTTTCCGCAATTTTTCCGGTCACGAGGCTGATCGTCAGCTTCATCACATCGCCTTCTGCACGGATGTCGATTCTGTCGATGCAGTATTTGACGAAATCCTCCGTAATCATTGCGGGGCTGTTCAGCTCCGCCAGCCGTCCGAGCGAATCGCGAATCTGCTGAACCTTATCGCCCATGTTACTCTGCCTTTCAAGCTCGCTTTGGTATCTTGCAAGTTGAAGGTTCTTCTCATCAAGTTCAGACGAAATCGAAGCGTTCATGGACAGAAAATCGCGATCTGAGATTGCCCCCTGTACATTATATTCCAACAATTTATCTCTTTTCTTCGCCAGTGCTTCCATTTCCTTCTTAATTTCTTCGATTTTTCTTCCCACCTCGTTTCCGCTCAGAATCGCCTCATACGCCTTCATATACAGCTCAACGCAGGAATTTACATCGAACTTGTCTCCCCGAAATGTTTCATAAAGGATCGTCTTGATTTCGTTCTCGTAAATGTACCGTGACGGGCAGGATGCTGCGCCATATTCAATCTTTCCGGCGCACACCCACGCACTGTTGGGCATTCCGTTGTTGCTTTTAGACATTTTTCGATGGTACAGCCTGCCACAGTGCTCACAGTACATCTTGCCTGTCATCAGATTAGGACGATTGCACTGGTTTTGCCGTTGCTTCACGTCTCGACTGCGAACCGCCAGCACAGCATTGGCTTGCTCCCAGATTTCCTCGCTTACAATCGCAGGAACTATGCGCTCATCCTTAAACATCACCCACTCCGATTCAGGTTTGAAGACCATTTTCTTGGTAAACATGTCCTCCGTTCCAACTTTATTGCCACAGAAATATCCTTTGTATTTCGGATTTCTGATGATATGCGCCATCGTCGCGTGGGACAGTTTATTGCCATTATGGTTGCGAAATCCATCGTCATATAGAATTTTCTCAATCTGCTTCATGCTGTATTGATCCGTGGCATACAGCTCAAACAGCTTTCGAATGGCCGGGGCTTCGCTTTCGTCAATCTCCAGCTTTCCGTCTCTTTTTCGAAAACCGAACATGTTGTCAAACCCAAATACCGTACCGCGTTTGATGGCTTCCTGTTGTCCAAAGCGAACGGCTTCCGATTTTTTCGCGGATTCATCCTGCGCCAGTGCCGAGAAAATCGACAGACGAAGCTCGCCGTCCTTGTCCAGATTGAGGATGCCATCCGTATCAAACCAGATGCCAACCCCGACCTCAAGAAGTTTTCTCGAATACATCAGGCTATCCAGCGTATTTCTCGCAAAACGTGAAACGGCTTTCGTGACAATCAGGTCAAACTTGCCGTTTTCGGCATCCTCAATCATTTTATTAAATTGCACTCTGGCTTTGACCGACGTACCCGAAATGCCATTATCCACGTATTCGCCAACAAACGTCCACGCCGGAATACCCTGGATTTTCTTGCGGTAATGCTCAACCTGATTCTCAATCGACGTCGCCTGCTCCAAAGACTTTGTGGAAACACGGCAATAGGATACAACCCGAAGCGGAATATCAGTAATCGGTTTATGCTGAAGCATTTTTTTCACTTCATACACATTCATGTTTTTATAGCCTCCCGAATTGATATTCCAATTCTATCACGGTCGAGATTCCTGACGCAAACGATCCGGCGAATTGGTAATCTTTACCGCCATTTTCTGGTATTCCTGTTCCGTAATCAGTCCCATATCCAGCAGACTTTTATTGGCATAATTCATCCACGCTCTTCTGAACGCTTCATCCATCCACTCATCCATTTCGTTCACCTCTACCTGAAGTTTTTTCTAATTCAACATCTTTTATCCAACAAACACGCTGACTGTTGCGCCTTCATCTGCGCCGAACACGCTGCGAATTGTCGCATTTCCCTTCGTAGGAATATCCCAAGCCGCCTTCGGCAAAGCGGCTTTGTTCCACCGCGCCATTGATTGAGCAGCAAAAGCTCTCCTCTCATCATCGAGGATCCGCGAGGGAGTATCACGGCCCATGTTGTCATCGCGCTGACCACTCTCTCGCTCCTGCATGGGTTTCGTGCTTGGGATGACGGTTATGCACTTGTCAAAGATCAGTGGAAATGCCTTTTGATGTTTTTCCCGCATCAGCTCCTTTGCCTTTTCGATGATGCGAAAATGCCTTGTTTCACGTTCATCATAACACGTTCACATGATTTCCGCAAAAAATCATTTAATTATATTTTAATAATCATAAAGCTAAGGGGACAGTCTCCACACTTCGAAGAACTGTCCCCATCATGCTTCTCTTTTGAACGCAGCCCAAGCCGCTTTCGGCAAAGCGTCATAGCTCCACTGCACCATTTGGCGCGCGCAGCAGAAACTCCCCTCCAGTCATCGAGGGGCTGTGAAGAAGTATCATTATCCCCCACGCCATCGTCGCGTCCGATTTGCCAAATCGGGTTCAAGCCGCATGAATCGCTCCGGCTATGCCATCGTCGCGCTGCCCACTTTATCGCTCCTGCATGGGTTTCGTACTTGGGTTGCGGTATGCTGTTGTCAAGGTACAAAAGCGCTTCCTAATTAAGCCCTTCACCTATCACGCTTAAAACGGCACTTTTTCACCCTGTTTGGAAAGAAATTTCAAAATTTTCTTTTTAGCTGCATGAATCGACCTTGATACACTCTGAATGGATACATGTTCCATATCTGCAATCTGTTCTAATGTCATATTCATGACAGCATATAAATGCAGCCTTTTATACTGCCGTTCTGTCAAAACAGATTTCAGTTTATCTTCATTGATGATTTCTTCTTGTTTCTCCATCCTTTCCGACGCAGGAATTTTCCAACCTTCCAATCCATAAATCACATGGTCATAATCCCTGCGCATTGCTTTTTCCGTCTGCTTGTAATCTGCATCCGACCATGCTTTCCAGCGTCGAAACTCTTCTTCGCTTTCAAAATCACTTTGCGTCAGAACAACCTCGTCTGCCGCACCCGCATAAACAATCGCATCTGCCCGTTTCTTGTTACGAGCGACATCATTTTTTCTATCAAACATTGTTTTTCCTTTCTGTCGTGCGTAAAAATGGCAAGACAGAAAGGCGGCGGATCGCGACAGTGCTGATTTCTTTTGCACATTAAAAAAGCACTGAACGAGATTCATCCTCGCTCAGTGCAAATTCTGTTGTTGAAAAAGCTCGTGCAGCCTGTTTTCTGCACGAGCTTCGTAGCTAGTTAATCAAAAGTTCTTTCATTTGAATATCTGGAAACTGTGGATTTTCCGACTGTGTAACAAGCTCGAACACGGTATGTTCCGCTTTTAGTAATATACCCGGAAACATCACTTGCGACAAGCATATCGCCCGTCGTATCCGAAGGGATTGCATCATCCATAGAGGCCACGAACTCCCAAGTGTTTGTTCCGGCCTTTCTATAAAGATCGCAATAATTCACATGAACCTTATAACTTTGTTTTTTTACGACAACATCGAACGTTACTCTTTTTCTGGCAGACAGTGCGACAGATGCCGCATGTATTTCTTCACTGGCATACGGAACTATCACGCTTGCAATAGCACAATTAGCAATCATCAAGAGTATCAAACTAATTATTAAAGTACTTTTAATTTTTTTCATCATTTATACTTTCAACAAGTTCTTTAAGCTCATCTAAAGTATATTTTCCATGTACTGTATAGTTTTCTAATTTTTTATTCCATGTCGCTGTTAGTGTATCAATATTTTCAGTTAAATATACTTTCTTAGAGCCTATCAGTATAGTCTGACCGGCTTCATTCTGCTCCAATCCGCCGACAACCGAATCTGCATCGGAAAATGCAATGCATCTATACTCGATTTCATCCTTCTTATGGATATATCTTTCAACATAATATGTAGTCGAATCTATACGCTTATAGCTGTATTCCTCACAGACCCAACCGGACGGAAGATGTTCAGGATGAATACCTCGGACTTCAATCAGTCCGCTAAGCGCGCTAAGGTCGCTTGTCTTGATCTCAATATCTTCGTCTGTTCCATCGGCAATCGCCTTTTTCAGCATATCCAGCTCGACCGCTTGTCCGTTGAGCTGATAAACCTCGCCTCCATCCACCGTTTGTCCTTCAATCCATTTGCGGCTCAGCAGCGTCTGGCCAGCTATCGGCAACACAATCACCACGGCGACAAGGCAGAATACCGCTGCCAGCACCTTAGCCGAATGCCCGTGTCCATTCGCTGTCTGTTTTTCGCGCTTATGCAGCGCCGAATCCAGTTTTAGCCTTGCCACCTCCTTCTCGCTGGTATAATGCTCCCCTGTCGTGAGGAACCATTGCAGGTCAATACAGGCTTGAATCAGTTCTCTATCTCGCTTTCCTTCCGGCCGGGCGCTTTCGGCATCAACAATCGCGTCCAACCGATTCAGCATCTCCTGCTGTGAAAGTCCCTGCGTTTTCAGGCTTTCCAAAAGCTCTGCGCCTTTGTTAGTTGCCATGTACTGTTCCTCCCTACTTTATAATTTGACGAATGATCAAAAGCGTACCCAAAATACACAAAATAAAATAATTTTTTCCCTGTTCCACCAACCGTGCTTTCTTTCGGATTCTGCGAATCGCCGCTCGAATCCCTTCCAGCGTTCCGCCGTTGGCTTGCTGAATCTCTCGTGCACTTTTCTCGCACATAAAATAATCCTCAAAGATTTCCTTCTCGTTCAAAGAAAGCATCTTGAGGATCATTTCAATTTTCTCACGCTGTTCCTGCTGCTCATACCATTCTTCGAGACGTTTCTGTGCCCTTTTATCTTCAATCTGCATCAACGCCGGATCATCAATATCCGCCGCCTGTCGAGACATCTTCGTCGATGCGCGCATCCGAAGATTATCAATCTTGTTATAAACCGTTTGCGTGAGCCACCCCAAAATACATGGATGATGCTTGAGCTGCCCATACTTGCTCCACGCCATTTCAAATGCTTCGATCACACAATCCTCAATTTCATTTCGCAGAATCGGATCATTTTCCGCGCGCCGCTTCGCTCTTACGACCAGAATATCGTAGTTCTCGGCGAAACAATCGTGAATCCATTGATCCCTATCTTGTATGCTCATGGATTTTTCTCCCCGCGCATCGCTTCAATCAATGTCTGCATTGTTCGACAGACGACGTCTTTCTGGTTTTCATCACAGGCCATCAACATATTTATAACCTGTTCACACTTTGCATCTGCCTGATGCTTATCCATCTTGAAAAGGTAGTCTGCTGACATATCCAAAGCATTGATAAGGGTATACAGCGTTTCAGCCGTCGTGTTCACTTTTCCTTTTTCGATTTTTTCAATCGTTCGCTCGGATAAGCCTGTTTTCTCACTCAATACGCGTCGAGAATACCCTTTATGCCGTCTGGCTTCCCAAATACAGGAACCGATGTGCTCAATCACGTCATTACGCACTGTATTCACCTCGGTTTAATCCTATAATACCAGATTTTCAGCTTCAACCACCTTGTAGTTCCAACAATATGTAATTATAATTCCAAATTTATACCATTACGGTTCCAAACATCCTCTATCTAAGGATGTAACCATAAAAATCACCTTTCTTGCCTTTTCAACCACGCGCAGTTTTCTTCTCCGCATGGTGCTTTTAGAAACAAACTGGCCTTTTTCCCGCTGCATTTCAAACAACGTATCTATGGACTTTCCTTTTCCGTAATACTCCTCAATGAGCCATCTTTCTTCCATATCCATACTTTCAACCACAACATCATAAAGTTTCAGGTTCTCCCGCACCTTTTTGAGCCTCTCCTCCAAAAACTGCTTCTGTTCCTGTGCCTGAGTCCTTTCTTCTGCCGCCTTCTCGCGAAAGTCGCTTGCCGCTCGTTCGGTTTTACTACCAAACCTGGATTGTGCGCGTGGCATCCCGGCTTCCTGTATCGTTCCAAGTTCCATGCTTTCAATCACATCATTTTCATTGTCATCCATTTTCAACTGTTTTATCCTACGCTGCAAGGCTTTTTCCACACCCAGAAGTTCGCGATGGCTTTTAAGCAGCCATTCCGCGTCCACCATTTTGCTTTCCTCCCATACGTATGTCATCGTGTGCTATGCATCGAAATAACTTCTGATGCACCTTCTGATTCGATAATGCGCGTTTCTAATTGTACCCTGTGGAATACGAAGTTTTTCTGATATTTCAACAAGCGACATTTCTTCTTCATAAAAAAGTCTTATAATCTGCCAGTAGTATTCCGGCCAGACATTCGCCTGTTTCTCCAAAATTCTTTCTAAATCCATATGCATCAGGAGTTCGTTTTCAAACATTTCTTCATACTTCACCTCTCCAATTTCTGCGCACATCAGCCTTTTTCTTCGCTTCATCTCCTTCCACGCGCTCCGTTTCGCCACCGTGATAAGCCATGATAATAGCCTGTCCGACCTTCTGATCTTCTTCGCCTGAACCAACGCCTGCAAATACGCATACTGGACGCATTCTTCCGCAATATCCTCCGGACAGCACCTTGTTTGAATATAATGTACCAGCTTTCTATGTGTCTGTTCATCAATTTGGTTCAGCTCTTTCCGGATATCATCGGTAGTCATCAGTGCTTCCTCCGTGCAGCCTAACCCTTCATCTCCTCACGTCGGATTGTGGGTAGGTACTACACAGTGCAGAAGCGCATCTGATTCGTTGCAAAAAGGAGCTGAACTCTTTTTTCCAGCTCCAAACCGCCTTTTCTTCTTCCATCTTTTGTTCATTTCTCCAATGAATATGCTTTTTAGGGGCGTTGCCCCTCCATTACATAATTTGGAGAATTGAGGAAAATGGACTCCTTTCATCAAAAAAGGCATAAAAAAATCAGCGCTTGCCAAGAAAGCAAGCGCTGATTGTTATTCCTTATAGAAAGGACATCATTTTTTAATATGAAAGTTCATTTTTATTTGAATCAAAAAATCTCACGGGGCCACCATTAGATGCCTTTGAATTATCATAATAATAGTGTAGGCACTCATAACACGTTGCACACCTTCCAATTCTGATCATATATTCGCATCCGTTTTGAAGCAATCTACCAGACTTCGATTTGCCTGCACTATTCTTACTTCCTGCAACATAGTTTGCTTCAAAAATTGCTCCCTTATAGCTTTCCATCCACACATTGTGGACAGCCTCCATATCTTCTGTTACTTTCTTATTTTCAGAAATATAACTTGGTGCGTAAGCCTGCATTTTTGTTGTAATATCATATCCCATAGCATCGTTCTTAGGTACGAGCAAAAAATGCCATGTGTATGTTTTAATCGCCATATTAATTGCTTTTCGTGCTTCTCCATCAAATTCTTTACCCCGGCACTCACCCGCTGATACCGCAAGGATGTAGTTCCAGAAATTCAGCACTTCAATATTACTCCCCCCATTAAAATAATTCATCAATCGAACTTTATCAGTATCCTTAGGAATGGTTCTTTCATTTAGCACTGCTCTCCCTGAAGTTTTTGTTCCAATCAGTTCACCATTGCTGGTTCTAAAAATCCCATTTCTCCTGTCTTCCATATTTTTTACAGCGTATTTATAGTTTTCAGAAAAAACATACCCCTTCTGAAGAAGTTCCTCCGGTTCCGCAATTTGTATCATTTCTTCAATTTTCCATTCATCGCCATACTTTACAAACGACACCAGCTTAAAATTAATGCCATTTCCAAAATATTTCGTATTAGTTCTTGTCTGTGCTTCAAGTTCGAGTACGAGAACAACAGGTTCTTCACCATATTCATCGTATAACATTCTCTTTGCATCCTCAAATCGAATTTCATTAGTGTTTCGAATGAAAATGGTTTCGATGTTATAGACACCTTCATTTTCCATTGGTTTATCGGCTTGTCGCATCAATGCATTACAGGTAAGAGGTTCATAGCACTGCGCCGTCTCTCTATATTTCTTCTCATTGATGCTTGCACTCCATTTTTCCAAAAGTTGTTTAATTTGATTGTTCATTTTTATTCCTTCTTTCTGTTTCACTCTTTTGATTAATTTTCGCGTTATATTTTACGTCTAGTTTTATAGCAATAGAAAGTAATGGAAAATCGATACTTTAAGTCACATTTCAAATTTTGTCCCTCTTGAAAAAATCCAGACACTTTTGATATAATAATTCACAGAATATCAAATTCGAAAAGGGGGATCGAAATGGTTAAAAAAGCACTCTTTTTCTTAATCTTATTCGCTTTATCTGTGCTCTTTATGCTCACAAAACCCACTCTTCACATTTGGTCGTATGACAAGATTCAAATGCAGATTCCTTCAAATTTGGAAGTTCATGATACTTTTATATCCGATACTACAGGTAAAATTGTCGCTGAAATTGAGCCATCTGATTTCGACATGGAAAGGTTAGAATCTGAGTTTGATTATTCATCTGAAAAAGAATGTGCAGAGCGTTATTTATGGACTTCCCGTTTATATGTAGATGATGCAGCTTCCGAAACTCTACACATAAAAGATTCATTTAACGTTTATATCTATTCAGGTTATTTTCAGATCTCCGATACCGAATCTCAAAATGTGTACATTCTCTTAATACCGCATAACAAAATAAAACGTATTTATACTGTAACATTATATGCCGACTATTTCGATTTTGCTTCCGTCCTATCTATTGCCAACAGTATCTCATTGCTGGATTAAAAGAAGGTGCATTTCATTTCAACGAATTGCATCTCCAATTAAAGTATTTCATTCCTTTTTGACAGGCTTTCCCAGCACAATTTCCCGTGCTGCAATCGCCACGTTGTTTCTCTGCGTCAAACGCCCATCTACCGCCACAAGATCGCCCTGATGCAGATTCTCATTTGCCCAATCCGCCAAACGATTCCAGCAGTGGATGGTGTACCGTTCTTTCTGCCATTCGCCTGTCCGATTCTTGTGCCGTGTCTGGAGCTGGAATTCTGCATGAACGATCTGTTCGTTTACTTTGTGCGCAACTACCGGCTCCGCAATCAAGCCGGACAATTCAACATGATTCATAACTTTTCTCCTTTCTTTTTCTGTAACATTCATTCTTTTTTGATTAACCATATTTCATAGAGCACGCCTCCTTTTTCCCATCAAAAAAACAGCCGCTCTCTGCCGCTGTCTCTTATAACAACCATTTTCGTGGATAAGTTAATGCTTCTTTTGTTTGATCCCCGACAATCCCATCCACTTTTAGGCCAAACTGCGCACCACTGATCTTTTGAAAGCCTCGCACTGCCGCTTCCGTTTGTGCGCCAAATACGCCGTCAGGTTCACCCGCATCATAGCCAAGGCAGGCCAACCTTTTTTGCAGTCGTTTCACACGCGAATCTTTCGCCGCACGTCTTTTCAATATGCGTTCACCCAGTTCATATCCAGCAGTTACCCGATCTCGCTCATCTGCATAGTCCTCGGCAGAAAAATCGAACGCAATCTGCTCAATATGGATATATGTACACCGCGTATCATCACGACGCTTTACAGCATCAAGCTGGTCAACCGTATGTCCACAAACGACCAGTTGCCCCCTATCCGCATAATCGCGGCTTAAGATTACGACATGCGACGGATTCCGTTCAATATCACCGGGAACACCTTCCGCTACTGTAAAAACAAGATCGCCCGCTTTGAGACTTTCCGGCGTTTCTTCGCAGGAAAATTCCAATCGGGGCGATCCAAATTGCTGATAGTTTTTCAGCTGCTTTAAGAAGCTATCCACGCCGCGCCAGCTAAAGCTGCTTCCGCCACGCAATCCGTGCCACTCAAACCCATTGTTTTTGAAAGGCAGCCCTCCTGCGTACAGGCATTGCGAAACAAAATTCATACAGTCGCCGCCGCCCTTCGTGAAGTCGTTATACGCTCGATTTCGCGAAAGTGCCCATCGCCGGGCATACTGTACCGCATCCCGTCTGGCATACTGAATCACTTTCCCTTCCATCCAATCCCCCCTTTCTGCAAATAATCGTTTGACATTCTTCCATTTCCTATCTACAATACAGATAGAAACCAAGATTTACAGAAGGTGCAAATGAGGGCGCACTCCATTCCACAACCTACTGTAAGGAGGACAAGCACTTGAAAAAAACTTCACTGTTAGCGACTTGTTTTGCTCTGCTTCTCGCATTTTCTTCTCCAGTTTTGGCTGATGGTCACTATACCTCCGGCGATGATATGGGTGTCGAGGGTACTGGCGCTGGCGTTGTGATCTCCAAGAGTGCAACCATCCGCTCCACCCCTTCATACAGCGGCAAGAAGGTCACCAGTGTTCCCGGCGGCTCATTCATCCTCGCTTCTCCCAACGTCGAAAATGGTTGGCGTAAAGTGACCTATGTTGAAAATAGGAAAACTTACGACGGATGGATGCTGGATGATTATATGGTTCACGACCAGCTTATCCTCACCTTGAGAAAAAGCAATATTCCCGCCTATGCCGCGCCCACTTTGGAAGCGAAGAAGGTCGGCTCCCTCTCCAAATATACTCAGCTCAACGTAATCGGCACATGGGATGATTTCTACATCGTCAGTTTGCGTGACGCATCTGCTTTCATCCCAATGGATGCCGCAGTTTGGACATCCGCTGAATTAGACGAGTGGCTCTGCTTCACCAAAAACGGTCGGACAACGTGTGAAACGACTCTTCGCACCGGTCCGGGCGAGGATTGGCCAGAAGCCATGACTTGTAAAGCTAATACAGTCGTGAGTATTTCAGATATCTATGAAGAAGAAAACGGCTGGTACTTTGTTTGGTGCGATGATAAACCCGCATTTGTTTTAGGCTCGGATATTCAGTTCAATTAACCCGATGAAAAAGGCAACTACACGCTCGTATAGCTGCCTTTTGTGTTGATTGAGAATGTTCCTGCGTTAGTCCATCAGCGGATGGCGAAGAGCTTTCTTCGTGTTGTTGCCTTGACGCGCTCTCTGTCCTCTGCTACTAGGTAATTAAGGGCAGGTTTCCCTGCCCTGTGCAGACTGAGTTCTGCCAGACTTGTAAATGAATTTGCGCATAATACTTGACAGTACCTTTGAGATTGATGATCTGCTTCCCTGATCAAATGAAATGAAGTCGTGGTTCTCAGCAGTGTGAATACCAGAAACCACGACTTTTCTGTGCCGGGGAATTATTGAGCAGTTACCTTTATTCCGATATTCTCCTAAAACAAATTCTTACCATAATTTTGATGTACTCAGCACTATGGCAGGAATACTCCACTATGGGGCTATCTCGAAACTACCACTTCAAACATCTAGATAGCCAAATTCTTCCTTCAAAAAAAATAACCATTCTTCATCATTCTTTGCCTTATCAAGTGAAACTTTGTACAATCTTCTAAGTACGTCAGTAGGCAATTTTTTCAATCTTGATACGATATCCATTGCGCCTGGCCAGTTCAAATCTTGAAGCCATTCAAACATTTCTAGAGCAACCTCGATTATCTCTTTATCCGACCTGGCACAGATTACCCTGGCACAATTAGCCCAACAATCTTTTTTTCCAAATGGCATAATAAGCTCTTTAAGATCAATATCTCTGGAATTTGCTAACTCGGATACTGCTTTTTCTTGCTCGTCAATAGTATTCGACCAACTTAGTTTTTCAATTTCCATATTTCTCTCCTTACCAAACCAATCCTTTAAGCAAGACTGTATAAGGATGCGGTTTTTCATTTGCGGTTTCTCGAGAGTCAATCCAGCCTTGTAAGGTAGTCATATCAACTGGATAAACACTTACATGAGTTGCGGAATCCTTTACCGCATTCAGAATGCCCGTTGAGTTAATTGCTTCAATTGTTGTAGTAACATACTTGCCGGTTGCAGGAGGAACAGTAGAAAAAGACAAACCGTTAGTATCCTTCGGTCGAGGAGTAAGGCTCTGATAAGTTCCGCTAGCGCTTCGATAAATAAATGTCGATTTTTCTTCTTTGTCTGCTAGTGTTATCGCCTGACTCTTTGCTTTACTCTTTGCATTGCTTATTACAGAATACAATGCATAAGCAGTTCCAAGTAAGAGACCAATTACGTCTCCGCCCAAATATGGACCGTCTAATTGCGCCCATTGCTGATAGATAAGAAATGCATCAGTAGTTGGTGCCTGTCCCATGGAATCAGTAAAGAGCACGGGCACATTCTTGCAGTAGCAGAACATATTATTATCTAGAAGGTTTTGAATCTTCAGAATTTGATCTGCATTAACAAACTTCTTCCACACCGGATTATAATACCTGCTCCGCAGATAGTAAAGTCCGGTCTCCTCATCATACACATACCCACGATAGCGGAACGGATTCAGCGTACCAATCGTCGCTGCCAGACTGCCGGTTTTGCTGATCGGATAACCCCACGCATCATAAACATATTCTACCACCTGCGTGCCATTCGCGTCAATCAGCGCAACCACATCGCCCTGCAAATTGTAGACATAGAAGTAATCGACATCGTTATAGGTGACCATGCCGGGCTTCCCCTGCGCATCCCTCCTTTCTGTCGTTTTTCATCGTGTCAGAATTTCCCTACGCTTCTTTAACGCAGAAACGTTAGGGCTGTCGCCCTAAAACCCACTTGGGGACTTCATTCCCAAACCCCATCTTCCGCTTCGCGGCTGCTTAAACAAATGTTTTTAAGCTAAAACTGCGTATTCTTTTCAAAATAAGAAAGCCCGACCTTCCCCGTCTTCATCGGGAAAAATCGGACTTTCATATGATTGATGTTAAAATCAGTAGAGCTTCGCGCCCGCCGGGATGCGGTCGTCCACCATCAGCAGGTTCAGCTTTTCCTGACCGTCCTCGTGGTGGACGGCGGAAATCAGCATGCCGCAGGAATCAATGCCCATCATCGGGCGCGGCGGCAGGTTGGTGATGGCGATGCAGGTCTTGCCGACCAGCTCTTCCGGCGCATAGTAGTCGTGAATACCGCTCAGAATCACGCGATCCGTGCCGGTTCCGTCGTCGAGCACGAATTTCAGGAGCTTCTTGCTCTTCTTCACGGCTTCGCAGGCCTTGACCTTCGCGTGAAAAGTTCAATCATCGCAGGATACTGGTTCGAGACCGGATGGCTAAAACGATAAAACTGCGGCACACCCGAACTTTTATTGCAATGTTCATATCCCGCCTGTTTTACATATTCCCAGAATTTCTTTCCGAAATTCGCGTCAACTGCTTCTATAATCAGAACAAGGTCAATATCCTTTGTTGCTCGGAAATCCAAACCATCTTCCGTCATCAGAATGTCACACGCCGTTCCTCCAATGATGGCATATTGTTCTTCACTGCCCTTGAACCATTCCTTAAAACTGTCAATTCCTGTAACCATCTATCTTCCTCCACAGTTCGTTCAGCATTTCTTCTACCGCTTCTTCAACTCGTTCATCTGCATCTTCTCGCAATGCCAATGCCAGCGAAAGTTCGTCTACAATATTTCGTGTGGACAATTTTCGGGGATTGTATCTCCACATTTCTACGGCCACTTGCGCCTGCGAGTCTTGCAAGCTATTTGTCATAACATTCTTCCATTGAGAGATTCTTTCTGTCGCATAGCATTTGACATTCGGTGCGTTCAGCATGGAACGCTCTGCCAATGCCGAATATCCACTTTCCAACAGGTCTGTTCCCACCAATTCTTTCGGAATATAAACCGTTCGTTTGATTGGATTCAGCAACTTATCCCCTGCTTTTTGGAACAGCATTTCCGGAGAATCCTCAGATTGCAGAATCCGCTGCACGCCTAGTTTCTTTATATGCAGCAATCCCATTTCTTCAAGCTGTTTCGATGCCCTCGATATAGAAGTGGGTGTCAGTTCCAAGTCTTTCGCAGCTTGGCTTGTTGACAATTCCTGTGCGCCTCCATAAATGAAATGCAGCAGAAGCATCTGCGCCGATGGAAGTATTTCTTCCCGTGGCTCCCTTTCGGCATTACACCGTTCCTGCAAATACATCGCCATGAAAGGCAAATAAATCTGCTTTCCTTCTACGATAAATGGAATTTTCTCACGAATTAAGTATTCTTTCTGGCGAAAACTAAGTTCACTTAGCAAAAGCACAACAGGCAAATTTTCATTTTTCTGTATCCGTGCAATATGCTTTTTCAGCACTTCGACCTTCTCCAGTTCAGTTTTGGGATAAAGGAAAATCGCCCTTTGTCCATTCATAGCCACCATCTGTAAACAATACCTTGCGGCTATAAAATTAGGCAAATGCTTGAACTCCACATTCTCATAAGTCACTTCGATTCCAAGGACTTTATCAAGATATTTCATGCTCTCGCCCCATGTCTTAACTCTTTTTCTGTATTATAACCCTTTTTAAGTTAAGATGCAATATTAGAGTTAAGATAAACTGCAAACTCGCATTATCACTAAGTTTTTCATATTTTTAAGTTGTCCATATTATTACATTGCTGTTGATGTTATAACATGGACAACCGCTTGATGCTTTTCCCCTACAAAAGTGTGAGTAATACAATCAGGATACCAACCTTTCAAATTCTCGCTTTACGAACTCACGCTTCTTGTTCTGTGTCAGGCTGCTTTTCCGGTCACGAGGTTGATTCCAATTCTATCACGGCCGAGATTCCTGGCGCAAACGATCCGGCGAATTGGTAATCTTTTCTTGTTTTCACGTACTTCATCTGCTGGGTTACTTCGCCGCAGCTTTCGCATTCCATCCATCCGTCTGTTTCTTCTAAGTCGAGAGACTTATTGATTGTGCCGCAGATCGGGCACTTCACATCAACTGCGTTCAAACAAAACATCTCCTATCGAGTTAGATTATTTGTTTTAGAGAGCCTTAATGACGTGACGAGCCACACCTTGTACCTTAAAACTCCTCACCTTAATAACTTCTCCCGGATACTTTGCTTCATTCTCATAGGCGAGAAGATAGCATTCATCATCCTCGTCATAGCCAGCATAGCGTTTCAGCGTGTTCTGATTATCCGGATCAAGCGCAACGACTATATCCCCTTCCGATGCAGGGCAATTACGCTCAATCTGCGCGTATGGGTTACACCGTCCCACGATTCACGGCACAGTGCAGCCAGTGCGCGGCTTCGCGTGACCTTTTGTGGCTTGGCTGGTTATCGTCCGATTCCGCGAAGTACAAAGGTGCGTCCTGCGTACAGGGTATCAAATATGCCGACCAAAACCGCCAGAAACGGAAAAAGCCCTGTGCCGCGTTCAATACGCAGCATAGGGTTTTCCAGTGTTGTAGATTTCTGATTGCATTCGCACCGCTGTTTTTCTTGTCATGCTTTATGCAAGGTTGTCATTGAACACATTGCGGATCGCGGTAAACTCACTTTACTGTGCAAACTGACTCATATACAATGCTTCGTATTTTCCATGTTGTGCCATTAACTCTTCGTGGCTGCCATGCTCAAGAATATCACCATGTTCCATGTAAAGGATCATGTCAGCATCCCGAATCGTAGAAAGCCGGTGGGCAATCACAAAAGAAGTACGTCCGTGCATCAATTTTGCAAGTGCTTTTTGGATAAGCTGCTCCGTATGCGTGTCCACGTTGCTGGTGGCCTCGTCCAAGATCATGATTTCCGGGTCAGACGCCATCGCTCGGGCGATGGTCAGCAGTTGGCGTTGACCTTGTGAGATATTTTCCGCCCCTGTGGAAAGTTCAAAATCATAACCGCCTGGCAGGGTCTTGATGAAGCTGTCCACGCTGGCGGATCGTGCGGCGGCGATGATTTTTTCCTCCGGCAGATTGTCCTGCGCGTAAGCTATGTTGTCCCGGATGCTGCCTTCAAAGAGCCAGGCATCCTGGAGCACCATGCCAAAGCGATCCCGTAGCTCGTGACGGGTCATTTCCTTGGTGTCTACCCCGTCCACTAAAATACTACCGCCGTCCACATCGTAGAACCGCATGAGCAGATTGATGAGGGTGGTTTTGCCAGCCCCGGTGGGGCCCACGATGGCCACTTTCTGACCGGACTTCACCGTGATGTTCACATCATGCATCAGCTGGTGCTCCGGGGAGTAACCGAAGGACACATGGCGAAATTCCACCGCGCCCGTGCTGACCTGAGGCATCAGTCCGGGAACAGGGTCTGGTGTCTCTTCCGAGGCATCCAGCAGAGCGAAAATGCGCCCTGCGGCAGCGGACGCTGCGCTGAAACTGCCCGCCATCCCCGCAATGCTGGTGAAGGGCTGGGAGAACTGCTTGGTATACTGGAGCATGGCTTGCACGTCGCCGATCCGCATCTCACCACGCAATACGGACAGACATCCCAGCAGGGCGCTGACAGCGTAGCCAAGGTTATTTACCAGGTCGGTGATTGGAGTGACCTTACCAGATGCAATCTCGGCACTCTGAGCGGTACGCTGGAGTTCCCCATTGATTCGATCAAACTCCTCTTTTGCTCGATCCGTGTAGTTGAACACCGACACCAGCTCCTGCCCTTGGTACACCTCCTCGATGTAGCCGTTGAGCTGTCCCAGGAGTTCCTGCTGCCGGGCGTAGTGTATGGCTCCCGTTTTCATAACGCCTAGAGAGGCCAGCAGAGACACCGGCACCATAGCCACTGCGATGGCCGTCAGTATAGGACTGGTTGTGAACATCATCACCAGGATACCCACAGCGGTGACCACCTGGGTGACGATTTGGGTCAGGTTCTGGCTCAGGGCGTTGTTCACCGTGTCCACATCGTTGGTGATGGTGCTGAGGATTTCCCCCTGGGTATGAGAGTCGTAATAGTCCAGCTTCAGGTGGTGCATCTTCCGGTCAATATCACCCCGCAGAGTCTCCATAACGCAGGCGGTCAGCTTAGTCATGCTGAAGCTTTGGAGAATGGCGAAAAGCTGGGCCACAAGATAAAGGGCTATCAGCGTCACGAGCAGCCAGACGATCGTTTCCCAGTCGAAGGAGCCGCTTGCCACGCCATCGTACAGTTCCGAGGTGATGCCGCCCGTCACCGCTGGGGTCAAAACGGTAAACAGGGTACTCAGGACAGCGGCGATCATCACTAGAATCAGGCGGAGCTTGTACCGTCCCAGATAGTGGAACAGCCGTTTAAACGCATTCCAGTTCATGTTTCACTTCCTCCTCTCCCAGCTGCAATTCAGCAATCTCCCGGTAGAGCGGACATGTATGTAGCAGTTCCCGGTGCTTGCCTCTCCCCACGATCTGTCCGTCCTCCATCACCAAGATACGGTCAGCATCCAGGATAGAACCCACCCGCTGAGCCACAATGAGCATGGTGGAATCCCCCATGCTCTCCCGCAGGCGCATGCGGAGTGTTTTATCTGTTTTCACATCCAAGGCGGAAAAGCTGTCATCAAACAGGTAGATTTCTGGTTTTTTTACGACAGCCCGAGCAATAGCCATGCGTTGGCGCTGGCCGCCGGACAAATTGGTGCCGCCTTGAGCGATTTCGGCGTGGTAGCCGTCCGGCTTCTGTTCGATGAACTCGTCGGCGCAGGCGATGTAGGCCGCTTGCCGCCACTGTTCCTCACTGCTGTCCTGATCTCCAAAGCGCAGGTTGGAGGCCACGTCTCCGGAAAAGAGTACATTCTTCTGGGGGATATAGCCGATCAGATCCCGCAGCTCGTTCAATTTATATTGTTTTACATTCATATCGTCCACATAGACATGGCCTACCGTGGCGTCGTAAAGCCGCGGGATCAACTTGAGGATGCTGGACTTGCCGCAACCGGTGCGCCCGATAATGGCGGTGACCTCCCCGGCCCGGCACTCGAAGCTAACATCCTTCAACACTGGTTCGTCCGCCCCAGGATAGGTAAAGGTCACATGGTCAAAGGCCACACAGGCGCGGCCTTTGCGCAAGGCGGCACTGTATCTGCCGTCCTTGATGGAACTCTCGGTATTCAGCACTTCTGCGATGCGCTTAGCGCAGGCATAGGACACAGGAAAGAGCATAATGACCAATGCCAGCATCATGATAGCGGCAAGGATCATGCTGATATACTGGCTGTTGGCCACCAGGTCACCCACTGCCATCTCCCCGGCGGACACATACCAGGAACCCATGCCCATGACCGCTGCTGTAGTCACACCAAAGATCACCTGAATCACCGGCATCAGCAGTGCGGTCACCCGCCCAGAGAGAATGGTCATGGAGGCCAGTTCTCCATTGGCTTGGGAAAACCTTTCCATTTCTTTCCCTTGCCGATTGAAAGCCCGAATCACCCGTACCCCCTCCAGTGTTTCCAGAAAGATCTTGTTCAGTCGGTCAATCCGCTGCCGCAGGGTCACCGAGTAGCGGGAAACAAAAATCAGAATGACACCTACGCCAATGATGAGGGCGGGAATGGCCAAGCTCAGCACGGAACTGAGTTCGCCGCCGGTCAGAGAAGAGAGTACCAGCCCAGCCACCGCCATCAGCGGTGCAGTCACCCCCAGCCGCAACAGCAATGAGAGAAACATTTGGATGTTGGTCACATCGGAGGTACTGCGGGTCACTAGACTAGCGGTGCCAAACCGCTCCATTTCAGCGGCGGAAAAATCTTGCACCTGATGGAATATCTCACGCCGCAAATCAGCGGCAAATTTAGTGGACACCTTGGCGGACAGCACCGTGGCTGCCATGTTGAAAAGACAGCCCAGAATGGCCAGGGTTGCCATCACCGCCGCAATGATTAGGATGGTGTTTCGGTTT
>ERZ825896.639-NODE-639-length-43990-cov-8.766246_pt1 | contig 43990 bp, 36 predicted proteins | sample MGYA00519858_ERZ825896 | MGnify/ENA primary metagenome ERZ825896 (study PRJEB31778, sample SAMEA3449214) | human gut metagenome | biome: human gut; feature: human-associated habitat; material: faeces | place: United Kingdom | collected 2010/2012 ... | reverse complement strand
TCTACGGGTGAGTAAAGGGGGCGGCGCGAACGGCAGACACTCGGTGAGCCAGGCGGCGAGGGCGTTGGTGCCCTCGGGGCCGACGGCGTTGAAGGACAGGTCCAGCGCCTGGACGATAGCCTCTGACCGCGGCATCTTCTCCTTCAGTTCGTTGTACCAGGAGGAGATCACAATGGCGTAATCGATGTTGGCCCCCATCTGGATGGAGGTCACCACCAGATAGCTCACGAAGAAGATGGGCTGCTGGGTCACGCCGGGGAAGGAGAAGCTGATCCAAATGCTGCCCTGGATCACCAGGATCAGCAGGAGGGGCAGGCCCACCGACTGGAATGTGAACAGCAGGACGATAATGACAAAGGCCACCGACAGCACGCTGATCATCACATTGTCCCGGGCGAAGGACACAGACTGGTCGTAGTCGCTGGTGGAATTTCCAACCAAAACACTCTGACCGGAGCCATAATACCGAGCCGCCGCCCCGCGGATGGTCTGAAGAAAATCAAAGGTCTCCTGGCTCTCCTCAGGCAGCTCCAGGCTGATCAGCAGGCGGGAGTACTGCTCTCCCTGGAGCTGCGCTCTGGCCCGAGTCAGCTGAATATACATGTCGTCCAGCTCCTCTGACAAAGCGTCGTCCAGGGTAACATAGCCCTCCGACTTCTGATCATAGAGAAATAAAAACATGTCCATGAGTGGGACGGCATAGGTGTCCAGTCCGCTGACCACCTGGCCGTATTCCTCCTGGTCGGCAGCATAGGCGGCATAGAGCAGACGTATCAGTTCGTAATCCACATCCGTCATCTCTGAAAACTGGCGGGGTGTCAGCTTATCGGTCAGGGTATAGCCTTCCATAGCCTCTGTATTGGCAAGTCCCAGAACATAGTCAACCTCATCGTAGCTCTCCAGGTGCTTCAGCAGCGCCTTCTCACTGCCGTAGTTTCCCTGCGGCACCAGAAGCGCAAGCATGTTCTGGCTGCCAAAGATATCGCTGATGCGCTCTTCAGCGACCTGGCTCTCATTTTTCCGCGCAGTATCCAGGTTACTCTCTCCATAGGCATAGGGGCATTGAGAAGACAGGAAGAATCCGGCAACCAGAAGCACACAAAAAAGAGGCGCTACTACATATCGGGTCTTAATGACGAATTTTCCCCACAGGTCAATCCGGGGGACAAAGTTCCGGTGTCCGCTCCGGTCAATGGCGTTGGAGAAGAGCAGCAACAGGCTCGGCATCAGGGTAAATACAGAAAGCATACTGAACAATATGGCCTTAATAAGCACCAACCCCAGATCGAAGCCAATGCGGTACTGCATGAACATCATAGCTGCCAAACCCGAAATTGTGGTCAGACTGCTTGCTGAAATCTCTGGAATAGCCGCTTTCAGCGCATTGATACAGGCGCATCGGGGGTCGTGGAGCTCCCGTTCCTCGGTAAAGCGATGGAGCAGTATGATGGCATAGTCGATAGACAAAGCCAACTGCAGAACCACTGTTACTGAATTGGAGACAAACGAGATTTCCTTCAGCCAGTAATTGGTTCCCATGTTGAGGAGCGCTGCGGCGCCGAAAGTAAGGATTAGCACTGGAATTTCAGCATAGGTCCGGGAAGTCAAAAGCAGCACCAAGACAATGACGGCGGCGGCCACCGCCATAATCAGATTCATCTCCTTTGCCAGCGTTTCTGCCCCGGAACTTCCGACCTCACTGGAGATGTAGCAGTCGTAATCCGCCAACGCCTCCCTCAGCGCGTCCATTGCCGCCAAACTCTTTCTATCCTCCGCCTCCCCATCAAATGTAACATCAAAGAGGGCATTCGTCCCCTTAAAATGTTCAGCGCCGCCGTCAAAGTCTACGAAAGCTACGCCACTGATGCCCCCCAATTCATCTGCCAGCTGTTCCGCGATCTCTGCCGTCACGTTGGATACCATTACCCGAGCAGTACCGTAGGTAGTAAACTCCTCCTCCATCAGAGTCAGTCCCCTGCGCGTCTCCGTGTCGGCGGGCAGATAAGCCGTCAGATCGTTGCAGACCGCCACCCATCCCTGAGATACCACTGAGAACATCAGCGTCCCAATATACAGAAACAGAATCAGATTTCTCTTGTCTACAATAAATGTAGCCAGCCGCTCAAAAAAGCCTCTGCTTCCCATGTTCTGCGCCATTTGTGTCATCTCTCCTGTCTGGGCAACTGCCCTATCCCGTGGTTTACACTTTGGTCTCCATCAGGGTACCGGTCCATTCCATTTTCCCCTTGCTGGTATCCGCTGTACCAGACAGATCACCGGCAATCAGATGAAGTACCGAGTCACAGGCGATCGCTCCCATCACCGAGTCCAGCCGGCAGGACAGACAGAGCTCCTCCGGCCCGGTCCGACGCCCCGTAACAGAATTGACATATCCCAACAGCGAGAGCGTGCCCCTCACCAATTTTCCGCAATAGGTCATCTCCAGCCGTCCTTCCCTGGGGCCCATGGGGCTGTGAAGGGTAACTGTATAAATCTCCGTCATGATGCCCTCCCCCTTTCCGGGTCATGTTAGGCCGATCGGCCGGAAAACACAATATACAATCTCTCCCCATTTGTCGTGAGGGCAGCCTCCCCGTACAGATGATTATGCTGGAATTCGCTTCCCCGACATGGTATACTTAAGAAGAAACGAGAGGTGTGCACATGGAAAAAAAGCCTGCCGCCGCGCCTGATGCCACAAAAATGGCCCTCACGGCCTCCCTCAAACGCCTTATGGCACAAAAACCGCTGAACAAAATCTCAATTAGGGAGATTACGGAGGGCTGCGGCGTCAACCGGCAGACCTTCTACTATCACTTTGAGGATATTTATGATCAAGTGAAATGGATGTACCAGCAGGAGGCCATCTCTCTCCTGGCGCAGCACGAAGGTGTTCTGGTGTGGCAGGACGGCCTGCTCCAGCTCTTCCGCTATTTGCAGAATAACCGTGCTGTTTGTCTTTGTACATTGAAGTCGATGGGACGGGATCATCTCAAGCGGTTTTTCCTCGCTGATATCCATGCTATCATCCACCGGACCATCGACAGTCTTTTCGAAGGGATGCCTCTTTCCGCTGAACAGCAGGAGCTTTCTACCCACTTCTACGTTGTGGCACTGGCCGGTATGATTGAAAGCTGGCTGCTTGGAGAGATAGACCGTTCTCCGGAGGAACTGGTGTCTTTTGCCGACGATATGATCCAGGATCAGATGGCAGGCGCCAGGCTGCGACTTGGAATCGCATAGGGGGCAGCAGGGGCATGCGCTGAGTTCTTACAGCGCATGCCCCTGCTGTCATATCAATCTGCCTGCAAAATATTTCAGATATATCTTACCTTTCAAATATGAATCTGATATAATAAAAGACATCTCAGAATCATCTTTGAACGGGAGGTCTTTTTATGCGCACTGTAATACTAGGTAGAACAGGGCTTCGGGCATCAGCGGCCGGACTGGGTACCGGCGGTCATTCCGCCCTCGGTCTGAAAAAATTTGGCCAGGATCATGCCGCCTATCTTGTCCGAACCGCCTTTGAAGAGGGGATTAATTTCTTTGACACCGCCACAAAATACGGCACAGAGGGGGCCGTTGCTCAGGGTTTGGAGGGTATTCCCCGCGATCAGTACATCCTCTCCACTAAGTTTGCCTTTAATAATAAGGACGGCACCATGAAAAGCGCCGTCGAACTCACCGCCGCTCTAGAGGAGAGTCTCAGGACCCTGCATACTGATTATTTGGACATCTATCAGATCCAGGGAATTTTTCCCCACCTGTATCAGCGGGCCCGTGACGAGCTGATGCCCGCCCTGATTAAGGCGCAGGAGCAGGGGAAAATTCGCTTTTCAGGCGCCAGCGAGGACTTTCCTGGCGATACCGGCCATAAGATGCTGAAAATGGCTCTGGCCGATGACTGCTTCGACGTATTTATGTTAGGCTACAACCTGCTTAATCCATCTGCCGCCAAAACCATTCTTCCCCAATGCGAAAAGCAGGGAGTAGGCACCCTCTGCATGTATGCCGTGCGCAATGCCCTCTCCATTCCCGAGCGGCTGCGGGCCAATATTGAGCAGATCCTCTCCAGCGGTCAGGCCGACCCGGCCCTGCTCCACCCCGACGAGGATCTCTCCTTCCTGCTGGAAAACGGCGCGCAGCTGCTCTTCGGCTCCGATACGAAGAGTATGGACCCCATTGTCCCGGGCAATATCTCGCTCGGCTCGGTCACCATCAGCAACGCCGCACTGCTGACTATCCTTGTGACGATCGTTGCCATGGCGGCCCTGACGCTCATCGTTCAGAAGACCAAGCTCGGCAAGGCCATGCGCGCGGTCTCTGAGGATATGGGCGCGGCCCAGCTCATGGGCATCAGCCTGAACCGGACGATCTCCTTTACCTTTGCCATCGGCTCCGCGCTGGCCGGCATCGGCTCCGTTCTGTATCTGTGCGCCTACCAGCAGGCATCGCCCACCATGGGCTCGATGCTCGGCCTGAAGGCGTTCGTCGCAGCCGTTCTCGGCGGCATCGGCTCGATCCCCGGCGCGATGATCGGCGGCTTCGCCATCGGTCTTCTCGAGGCGCTGGTCTCCGCGGTCGGCCTGTCCGTGTGGAAAGACGGCGTTGTGTTCGCCATCCTGATCGTCGTGCTGCTCGTCAAGCCGACCGGCATTCTCGGCCGTCCGCAGACGGAAAAAGTGTAAGGGAGGGGAGTCGGACTATGAAAAAGAATCGATCTGCCATCCGCATTCCCATGCCGCTGCGCTATGTGATCAACCTGATCCTCATCGTCGCGGTCTGGTTCGTCCTCAATTCGCTGATCCAGAGCGGCGTCATCACCAACTACTGGAGCGGCATTCTCATCACCGTCGGCATCAACATCATCCTTGCGACCTCTCTGAACGTCGCGACCGGCTACCTTGGCCAGCTCCCGCTGGGCCATGCAGGCTTCATGGCGGTCGGCGCTTACGCCGGCGGCATCTTCATGAAGGCTATGCCGGTGCAGGAGCTGCTCAAGGCGGGCAACACGGGCGCTGCGATCCCGTACATCCTGCTGGCACTGCTCATCAGCGCGATCGTGGCCGGGATCTTCGGCGTCATCATCGGCATCCCGGCGCTGCGTCTGCGCGGCGACTATCTGGCCATCATCACCCTGGGCTTCGGTGAGATCATCCGCGTCATCCTGACGAATATCGACTCCGTCATCGGCACGGACTTCACCTACGGCGCAGCCGGTCTGAAGCGCATCCCGAAGTATTCCTCGTTCACGCTGGTCTTTATCTGCGTGGTCGTCTGCTGCTACATCATCCACACCGTCATGAAATCCCGTCACGGCCGCGCGATCCTCTCCATCCGTGAAGATGAGATCGCGTCGGAGAGCGTGGGCGTTCAGACGACGTACTACAAGACGTTTGCGTTCGTCCTGTCCGCCATGATGGCCGGTATCGCCGGCTGCCTGTACGCGGGCTATCTCGGCTCTTTGTATCCGTCGACCTTCAAGTTCATGAAGTCCATCGAGATCCTTGTCATGGTCGTGCTCGGCGGCATGGGCTCGATGCTCGGCTCGATCCTCTCGGCCACAGTCCTGACCATCCTGCCGGAGCTGCTGCGTTCGTTCTCTGACTACCGCATGGTCGTCTACTCGCTGGCGCTGGTCGTGATGATGATCTTCCGTCCGAAGGGTCTGCTCGGCAGCTACGACTTCTCGCTGTCCCGCAGCCTGGAGAAGTTCCTGAACCGTTTGACCGGACGCACCACAAAAACGCAGAAGGAGGCGGCAGAAAATGAGTAACAAATGGGTCAACCCGCAGCCGAAGCTCGTCCCGCAGCCGTACACCAACCTGCTGACCGAGCGTGATATCGGTCGGCCTCCCATCCTGGAGACCCGGCACCTCGGCATTGATTTCGGCGGTCTGACCGCTGTCGCTGATTTTAACCTCGCCATTGGCCGCACAGAGATCACCGGCCTGATCGGTCCGAACGGCGCCGGCAAGACCACGATCTTCAACCTGCTCACCAATGTCTATAAGCCCACGCGCGGCTCCATCCTGCTCGACGGCGTTTCGACGGCAGGGAAGAGCACGATCGAGGTCAACCACATGGGCATCGCCCGTACCTTCCAGAATATCCGCCTGTTCCGGAATTTGACCGTGCTGGATAACGTGCTCATCGGCCTCAATAACGAGATGAAATATTCCGCCGCTTCCGCCATCCTGCGTCTGCCGGAATACTGGAAGCGCGAGCGCATCGCCAAGGAGCGTGCGCTGGAGCTGCTGAGCATCTTCAACATGGAAAACGTCGCCGATCATCTGGCCGGCAGTCTTCCGTACGGCGCGCAGCGCCGGCTGGAGATCGTCCGTGCGTTGGCAACGAATCCGTGCCTGCTGCTGCTCGACGAGCCGGCCGCCGGTATGAACCCCTCCGAGACCAGCGAGCTCATGGAGAACATCGTCAAGATCCGCGACACCTTCGGCATCGCCATCATGCTCATCGAGCATGACATGAATCTCGTCATGGGCATCTGCGAAGGTATCTGCGTTCTGAACTTCGGTAAGATCATCGCAAAGGGCATGCCCGATGATATCCAGGCCAACCCGGCCGTCATCGAAGCGTACCTCGGCAAAAAGAAGGAGGGCTGAGACATGCTGCTTTCCGTCAATGATATTCACGTCTACTATGGTGCGATCCACGCCGTCAAGGGTGTTTCCCTTGAGGTCAACGAAGGCGAGGTCGTTACGCTGATCGGCGCGAACGGTGCCGGCAAGAGCACCGTCCTGAATACGATCTCCGGTCTTCTGCGCGCAAAATCCGGCACGATCGACTTCATGGGGACGCCGATTAATACCATGGCCCCCAACAAGATCGTGCAGCTTGGCCTGGCGCAGTGCCCGGAAGGCCGCCGTGTGTTCGCGCACATGACCGTCGAGGAAAACCTCGAAATGGGCGCTTATACCCGCCCCAACAGCACCATTGAGGGCAATCTGGAGCACGTCTACGAGCTGTTCCCGCGTCTGAAGGAACGCCGGAAGCAGGTCGGCGGTACGCTCTCCGGCGGCGAGCAGCAGATGCTTGCCATGGGCCGCGCAATGATGTCCGAGCCGAAGCTGCTGATGCTGGACGAGCCGTCCATGGGCCTGGCTCCGATCCTGGTCGAGCAGATCTTCGATATCATCCGCGAGCTGCACAAGTCCGGCGCCACGATCCTGCTCGTCGAGCAGAACGCGCAGATGGCGCTGCAGGTCGCTAACCGCGCCTACGTCCTTGAGACCGGCAAGATCACCCTCGCTGGCTCCGGCAAAGAGCTTCTGGAAAGCGACTCCATCAAAAAAGCCTATCTGGGCGGTTGATTTTCAAAGCATACAAACAGACAGTACACAGTTTCCGCTGTGTACTGTCTGTTTTTCGATATCCATTGTGTTTCCAGGAATCTATGCTATAATAAAGCAGGGTCAAAAACGATCCAAATGCAAAACAGAAAGGGTGGTTTTTTATGAAAATGAAACGTGTATGGAGGGTTCACGCTTCCTAACCCTCCGAATCATTTTTTGGAGGAAACAACATGAAAAACCAGATCACCATCCGTGAAGCGATCACCGAGGCCGACATCGCAGCCTTTTGGGAGCAGCTTCACACCTATCACATGCGGGACATTTTTCCCGATCCGGAAAACGAAAATCGCAAACATTTTCTGGACGATAGCGAATACCGTGCGCAGATCCAGCGCGTGCACGACCGGCCGCAGGACCGCTGCTATTACCTGTTCTTTCATCGGGACGGGCAGGACATCGGCTTTGCGCTGCCGGCGATCTTCACCTCGGAGGACGGGAAATGCTTCATTCTGGAGTTCTGCGTTTTCCCGGCGTTCCGGGGTAGCGGAACAGGCCGAACCTGCGCCGATGCACTTCTAAGCTGGGCAAAGATGCGCGGCGCGCGCTATGCGGAGCTGAACTACGGCGGAGATGAACGCCGCCTCCGGTTCTGGAAACGCGTCGGTTTCGTTGAAAACGGCGCTGACGAGTGGGGAGAGCCGCTGATGCTCCTGCCGCCCGCAGATCCGGTGCCGTTTACCGTGGAGGTTTTGGAGGACCCGGATGATTGGCAGCTGCGGAAGCTGGAAAATGGCTTCAAGCGTGAGATCGGCGAAGACGTGCTTACAAGTTCCCAGCAGAAACGGCTCCAGCAAGCCGTCAAAGAGGGGAGCATCACGTTTTTTATCGCCAAACGCGGCTATCGCGCCGTGGGCATGTGCAGCGTTGCTGCATACTACTCGACGTTCTCCTGCGCAAACACGGGCGTATATGAGGATTTTTATATCGAACCTGCCTTCCGGGGCAAGGGCATTGCGCGAAAATTGGCAGAAGCGGCGCAGCGCTGGTGCCAGGAACATGGGATCGCGAGCTTAACGGTATGCTGCGCCCCGTGTGACGAGGCGATGTATCGGGCACTCGGCTTTGATACTGACCTTGGAAAGACCCTCGCACATATCGAATAACTAAAATAATAACAAAAAATGGACAGCATGCATTCCATTGCATGCTGTCCATTTTTATATTTTCAGCTTGGAGAGGGGATTGGCCTCTGCGGCGATCTTCTTGTCCGTGTTTTCGATGTGGGTGTAGATCTGCGTCGTGTTCAGGTTTTCGTGTCCCAGAACTTCCTGCAGCGTTTTCAGATCGACGCCGTTGGCCAGCATCAGCGTTGCCGCTGTGTGGCGGAGCTTGTGCGCGGAAAACTGCGTTGCATCCAGTCCGGATTCCAGCAGGTGCTTCTTGACCAGCCGGTGGACCGCGGAGACGCTGATGCGGTTTTTGTCCCGGGAGCCGAACAGCGCCTTATTGTCCGTGAGGACGATGTTGTTCCGTTCTTCCAGATAGCGGTCGATGGCCCTGCGGCAGGACGAGCCCATGTAGACGATCCGTTCCTTGTTGCCTTTGCCGACGACACGGATACGGTCTTCATAGACGTCTGTCAGATTCAGCCCGACCAGCTCCGAGCGCCGGATCCCGCAGTTGAGAAACAGCATCAGGATCGCAAAATCCCGGTTTTTGTTCGGGCCGTCGACAGCTTTCAGCAGCGCGGTAGATTCTTCCAGCGTCAGGTATTTCGGCAGGCTGCGGCGGATCTTGGGGAACTCGATATCCTTGACCGGGTTGTTTGAGATCTGCTTGGTGCTGACGGTCAAATATTTGTAGAGCGCTTTGATCGCCGAAAGCTTGCGCGCGCGGGAAGCGGCCGCGATCCCGGCGTCATTCGGGCCTTCGCGGTTCTGGCGGTCGTTCGTCAGGTAGGACAGGAAATCAAAGATCTCCGACGAGGTAACGGTGTTCAAAACCGCCGCGTCGATCCATTTGATATCGATGGAATCCAGCGGCGTATTGTACGGCAGCTCCCGGCGCATCAGCGTCAGGAAGCGAAGGAACATACGCAGATCCAGATGATATTCCTCGACGGTACGTCTGGACTGGCCCTTGATCGATTCATGATACGACAGAAAATCCCGCAGTACCTGCGGGCACTCAGCATAGCTCTGCATCCCAAAAACTCCTTTCGCCGCCATCCAGCGGCCCGGTTGTCTTCATTATAGCACATCTCCACTTCAAACGCAACAAAATCTTTATTTTGTTGCGTTCATCATGCGGGTCTCTCATGCATCGGTCTGACAAGCATCCGCGGCTGGGGGTCTCCCCTCTGGGGCTCGGTCTTTCTGGGGGCTGGGTCAAATGTGCTTTTTTCTGTTGGGTCCTGAGCTTCATCAAACCTTAAGGTTTCCTTCATTGGATGTTTCCGTCCGGTTGCGGGCGGGCGTGATATACTAAAAGCGCAAGAAATCACAAAGGAGAAAGATTTATGAACGCGGCAGTTACTGTGTTTTTTCTGATTATCAAGGTGTTTTCCTTATATTTTCTGGCGGTGTCGCTGTTTGGCCTGTGCAGACGGCGCACGCCGGAGCCTGCTGCCAGACTCCGGCGGTTTGCGGTCCTGATCGCGGCCAGAAATGAGGAAAGCTGCATCGCCGGGCTGATCGAGAGCCTGTGGGCGCAGCACTATCCCCCGGAGCTCGTTGATATCTGGGTGCTTCCGAACAACTGCACCGACCGCACCGCGGAGGCCGCGCGCCGTGCCGGGGCCCAGGTACTGGAAATGCCTGCCTCCGTCCGCTCCAAGGGAGCCGCGCTGCACACTGCGGCAAAAGCGCTGCTGCGCAGCGCGCGGAATTATGACGCTTTTTGCGTGTTTGACGCGGATAATGAGGCGGATCCTGCGTTTTTATCGGAAATGAACCGCGCACTGGACCGTACAGCGATCGTCAAGAGCCGCATTCTCGCCAAAAACCGGACACAGGCCGGGATCAGCGCCTGCTATGAGATCTACTTCTGCAGCGCCAATCATTTTCTGAACCGCGCCAGAGAGGCCGTGGGCCTGTCGGCCCGCGTGATCGGCACCGGTTTTGCGATCCGGCGGGATCTGCTGGAGGCGCTGGACGGGTTCCCCTGCCGCACGCTGACAGAGGACGCCGAGCTGTACGCGGCCTGTCTCTGCCGCGGCGCACGGATCGGCTACTGCGAAACGGCCGTTACATACGATGAAGAACCGGTCACATGGCGTGCGTCTCTCGTGCAGCGCAGACGTTGGATGAGCGGTATTCTGCAGGTCGCGCGCCTGACGCTGCCGGAGCTGCTCGCGAATTTCCTGCGGCAGCCAAGCCTCAACTGTCTGGACGGGCTCCTGCAGCTCAGCTTCCCCTTTCTGCAGGCGCTGACGCCGTTTTTTGCGCTCGAGGCGCTGCTTGCCGGAAGCATGTCCCTGCAGGGGCTGCCGGTCAGTTTGCTGACAGCTTATGCCGGCTGTCTGGCCGCGGCTGTCGCCGCGCTGGCACTGGAACGGCGGCTGGATCGGAAGCTGGTGGGCGGGATGCTCCTCTACCCTGTTTTCATGGCCTGCTTCCTGCCGCTGCAGACGCTGGCTCTGTTCAAAACGCAGACCATCTGGCATGAGATCCGGCATTCCGGCGTACGGCTTGCCGCGGAGGTCGATCTGCGCCGGGGAAAGATCGCCTGAAGCGGCGATCATCCCAGCGCGTAGATCACGCGGTATAAGAACTGCCGCCAGAAGCGCTTGTCGGCCAGCAGCTGTTTGGTCAGCTGGTCCGCATGGTCCTGCAGCGGCTGCAGCTCTTCCCTGCTCAGCTTATGGTGGCTGAAGCGTGCCTTTTCGGCGACCTCCAGAAATTCTGCTGGGACCTCCGTTTTGGTCCGCCTGGCCAGCCAGCAGATATGGTGATACAGCGTGACCGCGCGGCGATTGCCGGAGCCCCGCCCGATCGCAGCCCTGCGGATGCTGAACAGCAGCGCCCGCCAGATCAGCAGCGCCGCGGCGGCGGCCAGAATTGGCCAGAGATAACGGAAGAAATGGAATGTTTTTGAACTCTCCTGGTTTGTTCCGGTCGGTTTATCAGACGTTTCCGGAGAAACTTCCGGCGCATCCGGCGTTGTTTCTGTAGTCGGTGTCTCCGAAGGCTGAACTTGGTCTTCCTCCTGCGTCGGGGCCGGATCGGTTTCCGACGAATTATCTGGCTGCAGGGTAAGAATGTGAGAGTCCTGCATAGCGGGCGTCGGGTCGAGCACGTACCAGCCTAGGCCGTCGACATAGTATTCCACCCAGGCGTGCGCGTCATCGGTCGTTACGGTCGTCCAGCTTCCGGCGGTCACATTCGTGGAAAAGCCGGTCACATAGCGAGCCGGGACGTCCATGCACCGCAGCAGGATCGCCGCCGCAGTCGCAAAATGGACACAGTAGCCCGTTTCACTCTCGTGCAGGAACCAGGAGACAAAGTCCTCCCCATCCGGCACGGTGGGCGTATTCAGATCATACCGCGCGCTGGACGACACATAGCTCTGCACAGCGGCAAGGATCCGATGTGGATCGTCACCCGGCTGTACGTCAAGCTGCTGCAGGATATCGGCAAGCGCCTGCCGCGTCTGGTCCGGCACTTGCGTATAGGTTTCGTGAACAAAGGCCTCATAGGTCTCATCCGGAACATCGGTATGTGCGTCGGTATAAAGGACCGCGTAGCTCGTCCGCTGCGAAGAATTCCTGATGTATGCATCGTGATACGGGGCGGCTCCCTCCGGAAGGGTCAGCGGATAGTACGGCGTATAATAGACACCGGATTTCATCTCTGTCTCGATCGACATGCTGTAGGCGGCGGAGACAGCAGAGAACCCCGCCTCCTCTTCCTCACTGGCTGCGATACGGACCGCCCCTGCCGTCAGGGCGGACACCGCGTCTCCGGCTTCTGCATAGTCCCGTTCAGACAGGGCCTTCCAGCGGTTCTCTTCGTAGACAGCCAGAGAATCCCCCCGCAGATGACACAGGCCGCTTGTCTGCCCCTGCACGCGCATGACTGTGCGGCCGTACTGCCGCTGCGGGCCGACGCGGTTGAGATTCACGCCCGTGACGCTCGAATCCCAGAGGTAGCTGCCGAGCGTGCTGGGGCTGATCGGCGAGGTGAAGCGCACCTGCCCGGTCTGCGCGTCGCGGCGGAAGAGCGTGAGCTTGTCTGCCGCATCCGCAAGCGTCTGCTGCAGAGAATCCGACCACTTCGCACGCTCGTATGTCTTTGCCGGGAACAGAACGGCCAGCAGCCCGACCAGCAGCGCCAGCGGCACAGCCAGCAGCAGGGCCAGTCGGTTGCCCTCGCTCTCCTGCCGCGCGCGCAGCAGCTGGCTGAGCAGCAGCAGCGCCAGGACGCCCACCACAAGCAGGATCGCCCAGGCAGCCGGCGGCGTCTGCAAAATGACCAGACACAAAACCAGCACCGGCAGCACGCCTGCCAGCAGGTAGGCCAGATGCTCCCCGCGCATGACAGTCCAGCTGCAAAGCAGTGCGTAGAGCGCGGCGATCAGGATCAGGACCAGCGTCGCATCGACGCCGGAGGCGTCCTCTGTCAGGCTGACAGCCTGCAGGCCGGGGATCGCATCGGCGTAGTTGCTGCTGACGGCATACACGAGCGCAGACAGGCTCTGCCGCAGCTCCGCGCGGAGCAGATATCCGCCCGCCCCTGCCAGAAGCAGGACGACAAGCAGCCAGATCCAGCTCTTTTTCAGCAGAAATACCGCGGAAAACAGCGCTGCCGCGAGGAAACACGCAAGCAGCAGCCGCACCGGGTCGACCGGGACGGCAAACGACGTGATTACGCAGAAGCACAGCCCGATAGATAGTCCCGCGGCGCAGAGCAGCGCGGCCGGGAACGCGTATCTGGATGGTCTCATACGGACACCTCCTGCGCGGCCGGCTGGATGTGATAGCGCCAGTCCGCGTTCGGATACAGCCGCTGCGCGATCGTCGGCGTGTCGCCGGTCAGGTGCGTCTGCAGCAGCGCCCGGAGCAGCTCCTGCAGATCCTGCGGCGCGCGGATCTGCTTTGTCTGCGGCTCGAGGGTATCGGGGTCAAGCCAGTCGATCTGATGGACGACTTCCCTGTCCGTCAGCCAGCCGGACAGCCACAGCAGCTGCCGCAGCGTACTGTCGAGCTGCGTCCGGCTGCCGGAAAAATCGAAGCTCAGGACGATCAGCCCGCGGTTCGGCTCCTCTGCCTCGCGGACGATCAGCTTGTCCGTCTTGGCTGAGAGCTTCCAGTGGATCTCATGCAGGCTGTCGCCCGGGCGGTATTCGCGCAGATCGTGGATCTCAGAAAAGCCGCCGCCCGGCTTTGGATGATAGGAACGGTATTGGAACTGGCTGAGATTCGGCAGCTCCGCGGGTTCCAGCGGCTCCGGCTCGACCGCGATGCTGCACGCAGTCGGCAGCTGCAGCGGCAGGCCGACGAGCCCCAGCGCGTCATAGACCCGCGCCCGGTCGACACGGAAGGTCTGCTGGCCCGCATGGCGCGTATCGACGCGCAGGGAGAAGCGGAGCGTCCCTGCAAGGGTCAGCCATTCGGCCTGCTGCGTGCCGCCCACGGCGTCACAGACCAGCAGATGCAGCCTGCAGCAGCTGACCGGCAGCCGGGAGGCGGACGAAGGCTGGAGCGCGAACTGTGCGTCCTGCCCACAGAAGCAGCGCAGCGGCAGCTGCGGCGTATAGGCGGCACGGAGCATAGCCGGGAGGCTGACGAGCAGCGAGAAAACCGGCAGCAGCACCGAAAACAGGAGCAGAAAGAAGGAGAACCAGCCGGTATAAAAGCTGTGAAACACGACGGCTGCCAGCAAGAACAGCCCGTAAAAGATCCGGTTTCTGGCCATCGCTCACAGCCTGGGGGCCGGGACCTGGCGCAGGATCTCCGCAAGGATCTGCTCCGGGCCGATCTGCCGCGCGTCCGCCTCCGGGGCCAGCAGCAGGCGGTGCGCGATGACCTGCGGGAACGTGACCTGAATGTCCTTCGGCACGACATAGTCCCGCCGCTGGACGTAGGCAACGGCCTTGGCCATGGCGGTCAGCGACAGCGTCGCACGCGGGCTCGCGCCGCGCAGGATCAGTGGATGGCCGCGCGTCGCGCCGATCAGGGCGACGATGTATTCTACCAGCTCTTTTTTGATGTAAACCGCGGCGGCTTCGTCCTGCATGGCAACGAGCTCCTGCCGGGACAGGACCTGCTCGACTGTCTGCAGCGGGTTGACGCCCTGCCGCGCGAGCACCATGCTGCATTCGTCCGCCGGCTCCGGATAGCCGATGGACAGCCGGACCGTAAAACGGTCCATCTGCGAGTCCGGCAGCAGCTGCGTACCGGCGGCACCCGTCGGGTTCTGCGTGGCGAAGACGATAAACGGCTGCGGGATTGGATGGCTGACGCCGTCAACGGTGACCTGCCCCTCCTCCATGGCCTCGAGCAGCGCAGACTGCGTGCGGGATGTCGCCCGGTTGAGCTCATCCGCGAGGAACAGATTGCAGAGCACCGCACCGGGCTGATAGACGAGCTTGCCGCTCTCCTTCTGATAAACGGAATAGCCGGTGATATCGGACGGCAGCACGTCCGGCGTAAACTGCACGCGCCCGTAATCGAGCCCCAGCGCGCGGGAAAACGCCAGCGCCATGGTCGTCTTGCCGACGCCCGGAATATCCTCGAGCAGCACATGGCCCCGGGCCAGCAGCACCGTCAGCACCCAGACCAGAACGCGGTCCTTGCCGCATACCGCTTTTTTGACTTCTTCCAGAATTCTGCTTGTCTGATTCAAGCCTCTGCCTCCTTTTCGCGTGGAGATGGTAATAAATAAAGTATAGCACACCCGCGCGGAAGAAAACATAAATTTTTCCTGAAGATTTCAAAACCCCGTGACCCTGCGTACAGCGGGCATAAAAATTCGGCCATTTCGTGCAAATGCCTGTTTACATTTTTTTAAAACTGCGGTATGATGGGAAAAATCAGATTTGAAAGGAAGCTATACCATGGCAAATGCAGTCAAACGGATCGGTGTGCTGACCTCCGGCGGCGATGCGCCCGGCATGAACGCGGCCATCCGCTCTGTCGTCCGCGCCTGCACGTATATGGGCATTGAGTGCGTCGGCATCCGCCGCGGCTACAACGGCCTGATCAACGGAGATTTTACCGTCCTGCAGAATGACAACGTTGCGCATATCATCAACCGCGGCGGCACCATGCTCTACACCGCCCGCAGCGACGAATTCCGCACGCTGGAGGGCCAGAAAAAGGCCGCAGCGACCTGCAAGCTGCTGGGGCTGGACGGGATCGTCTCCATCGGCGGCGACGGCTCGTTCCGCGGTCTGGTGGAGCTGGCCAAGCAGGGCATCTCTGTCGTCGGCGTCCCGGCGACCATCGACAACGATATCGTCTGCACGGATTACACGATCGGCTACGACACCGCCGCCAATACGGCCGTGGAGGCCATCGATCGTCTGCGTGACACGATGCAGTCCCACGAGCGCTGCTCCGTGGTCGAGGTCATGGGCCGCAACGCGGGCCATCTGGCGCTCTATGTCGGTCTGGCTACGGGCGCGACGGCTGTTCTGGTGCCGGAAAAGCCGGTCGATTTTGACCGGGACGTCATCGACCGGATCCGCCAGGCGCGTCTGGCCGGCAACACGCACTTCATGATCATCGTGGCCGAGGGCGCGGGCAGCGCGATTGAGATCGGCAAGGGGATCCACGAGGAGCTGGGGCTCGACCCCCGTGTGACCATCCTCGGTCATATCCAGCGCGGCGGCACGCCGTCGGCGCGGGACCGCGTCATGGCCAGCCGCATGGGCTATCACGCCGTCAAGACGCTGGCCGACGGCAAGACGAACCGCGTCATCTGCGCGCGGGCCGGTCAGATGGTCGACATCGATATCACCGAGGGCCTTTCCATGAAGAAGGGGCTCAACGAGCAGCAGTACGAGGTGCTGCAGGCGATGACGGGCATCGACAACTGAATCCGGAGAAAAAATCAGGGCGTGCTGCACTGCAGCACGCCCTTTTTCTATCCCGGAGCAACTGTTCAGGCACCTGACATTCCCCTCTCTCTCATAAAAAACGCAAATGCCGCTCTCATGGGATGGGTCAGACTAGGCCTTCGGGTGATATTTGTTGTACACCGCTTTCAGATTCTGCTTCACAAGCTGCGTATAGACCTGGGTGGAGGAAATATCGCTGTGGCCGAGCATCTGCTGAATGGAGCGCAGGTCTGCGCCGTTTTCCAGCAGGTGGGCCGCAAAGCTGTGGCGAAGCGTATGCGGGGTGATATCCTTGTCGATATGCGCCTTTTCCTGATAATACTTGATGATCTTCCAGAAGCCCTGGCGGCTCATGCGCTCGCCAGAGACGTTCACGAACAGCGAATGCTCGGTCGGCACGGCGATCATCTTGGGCCGGACCGAGTCGATGTATTCATGCAGCGACTGCAGCGCTTCCGGATAGATTGGGATGATGCGCGTCTTCTCGCCGCTCTCGCAGCGGATGAAGCTGCCGGGCAGGCTGACATCGTCGATGTTGAGGCCGATGAGCTCGCTGACACGGATGCCCGTGGCGTACAGGACCTCGAGCATGGCCTTGTCGCGGCAGCCCTTCATCTCCGTGACCTTCGGCTGCTGCAGCAGAAGCTCGACCTCTTTGCCGGTCAGGATCTGCGGCAGCTTTTTTTCTGCCTTGTCGATCTTGATGTTGTGGATCGGGTTCTCCTCGATCTCACGGTTCTGGACGGCAAATATGTACAGACTCTTGATGGAGGCCAGCGCACGGGAGATCGTCGCGGCGGATTTTCCGTTGGCCTTCATGCTGTTCATGTAGCCGGAAACCACGTCCTGATCGGCGTCCAGCACATCGATGCCTTCGGAGCCCAGATATGACGCATACTGGCGAAGATCGCGCATGTAGGATGCGACAGTATTGTCAGACGCGTGTTTGGTGTGGATGAGGTAATCCTCATATCGCATAATAATGTTACTCATGCGAAGGTCCTTCCGAAAATGATCGATGGGAGCTTTGTCGCATATTCATGAGAATCCAGAAAAACCAAACGGAAACCGGAAACTTCAGAATTCTTAAGGAATTATGCGAGCAAAATTATTTCTACCTGCGCTTCAACAGGAAGTGTTGTTACTATACCGCAAACATCGGAAGATTTCAAGGAAAAAGATGCATTTTCGAAATTTTTGTAAATTATGACTAGGAATTATGTTAATGATATTATGTCAATAAAGTAACTGCGGTGCCGCGAGTCACCCGTACTTTTCGCAAAAAGCACAACATATAGTGCCGGAATTCATGCGTAAAATCGAAATCTTGAAATGACGGCAGTCCTGCACGTTGATGCATGAAATGTAAATATAATTTACTTTTTGACGCATGCAGGAACGCCGTCATCTTCTTCTGCGCCGGGCAGGCTTTCGCTGCGTGCTCCCTGCGATCCCGCCCAGAGCCGCCGCGGCAAGCATCGCAAGCATCCCGGGCAGGATCTGTGCCTCCCGATCGCCAAAGAACAGCAGCCGGGCCAGCATACAGACCGCCAGACAGCACACGCCGACCACGATGGCCGCCGGCAGCTTCTGCCCGGCGGCATGCCGTGCCGTCAGCCAGGCGCCGGGAAAAACGCCGAGAAAGCTGATCACCACAGCGGCCGCCGAAAGCTGCTGCTGGCCGATCACCCCGCCAAGCGTCAGCCCCGCCCCCAGCGCCGACAGTGCGAGCAGCGCTGCGCATGTGACCGCCAGCCCCTGCAGCACCGTCCGCAGAAAGCCGCCGTTCCAGAGCTTTGATTTCATAACCGCTCCCCTCCTCTATTCACTGTTCACTTCGTTACTCCAAGCGTATGTTTGTCCGGGCATAAAAAGAACCGGCTGAAGTCTAAGCTTCAGCCGGTCAGTATGCAGGTCCGGGCCGGAAGGGTTACTTTTCCTTCTTGGCCTTTTCTTTCTCTGCCTTGCGGGCAGCCAGAGCGGCAGCCTTCTGCTTGGCAGCTTCCTTTTCCGCCGTGTTGTTGGTGGAAACAGCGAACTTGGCGAACTCCACGCGGACGCGGTCGGTCGTGGTCTCGATGACGATGGAATCGTCCTTGATGGAGACGATGTCGCCGATGATGCCGCCGATGGTCGTGATGTTGTCGCCGACCTTCAGGGAATCACGCATCTGCTGGGCTTCTTTTTTGCGCTTGTTTTCCGGGCGGATCATAAAGAAGTAGAACACCGCGATCAGAACGACGAACATGAGAATCATGGACGCGCTGCTGCCGGCGGCGGTCGTACCGGCTGCCGACTCTAAGAAAAGGTACATGGTCTTTCCTCCAAAATTGAATTTCATTTATTATATCGTGCCGGCGGCAACTTTTCAAGTCAGCCCGGCAGGATTTCTGAATTTTTTCGTAAGTTTATATTTTTTCCGACAGTTTCGCAGAATATTCCGCGCGGAAATCGCCGAAGGTCCCCGCGTCGAGACTGTCGCGGATGCGTTTGGTCAGCGTATTGTAGAAGTACAGGTTGTGCATGACCGAAAGCCGCATGGCGAGCATCTCTTCCGCTTTGAACAGGTGGTGCAGATAGGCACGGGAATAGCGCCTGCAGACCGGGCAGTCGCACTGCGGGTCGATGGGGCCGTCGTCGCGGGTGTACTTGGCGTTTTTCAGGTTGATGCTCCCCTGCCAGGTAAACAGCTTCGCGTGCCGCGCGTTGCGCGCGGGCATGACGCAGTCGAAGAAGTCCACGCCCCGGGCAACAGACTCGATGATATTCGACGGCGTGCCGACGCCCATGAGGTAGCGCGGCCGGTCCTTCGGCATGTAGGGCTCGACGGCCTCGATGATCTCGTACATGACCTCCGTCGGCTCGCCGACGGCAAGCCCGCCGATGGCATAGCCCGGCAGGTCGAGCTTGGCGATCTCCTTCATGTGCCAGATCCGCAGATCCTTGAAGGTCGCACCCTGGTTGATGCCCCAGAGCTGCTGGCCGGGATTGACCGCGACCGGCTCAGCGTTGTACCGGGTCAGCGCTTCCTTGCACCGCGCGAGCCAGCGGGCCGTGCGCTCGCAGGAGGCCTTGGCATAGGGATACGTCGCCGGGTTTTCCACGCACTCGTCAAAGGCCATGGCGATATCGGAGCCGAGGTTGGACTGGATCCGCATGCTCTCCTCCGGGCCCATAAAGATCTTGTGCCCGTCCAGATGGGAGGCGAAGGTCACGCCCTCCTCTTTGATCTTCCGCAGACCGGCCAGCGAGAAGACCTGAAAGCCGCCGGAATCGGTCAGGATGGGGCCATCCCACGTCATGAACTTGTGCAGGCCGCCCATGTCGCGCACCACCTCGTCGCCGGGACGCAGGTGCAGATGATAGGTGTTGGAAAGCTCGACCTGCGTGCCGATCGTCTCGAGATCGGCGGCCGACAGTGCTCCCTTGATGGCCGCCTGCGTGCCGACATTCATAAAGACCGGCGTCTGGACTGTCCCATGCGGGCAGCTGAACTCTCCCCGGCGCGCCGCGCCGTCCGTTTTCAATACTTTAAACATCGTGTTCCTCTTCCATCAATAAATATACATCGCGTCGCCGAAGGAGAAGAAGCGGTAGCGCTCCTGGACGGCGATGTGGTAGGCGTTCAGGATCTTTTCCCGGCTGGCGAACGCGGAGACCAGCATGACGAGCGTACTCTCCGGCAGGTGGAAATTCGTGATGAGCGCATCCATGGCCTTGAATCGGTAGCCGGGATAGATGAAAATATCCGTCCAGGCGGAGGACTCATGGAAGAACCCGTTCTCATCCGCAAGCGATTCCAGCGTCCGGCAGGATGTCGTGCCGACGCAGACGATCCGGCCGCCGGCGCGCTTGGTCTCGTTGATCATATCTGCCGTCTCCTGCGAGATCATGCAGAACTCGGAGTGCATATGATGCTCGGTGATCTCCTCCGCCTTGACAGGCCGGAAGGTCCCGAGACCGACGTGCAGCGTGATATAGGCCTCTTTGACGCCCTTGGCTGCGAGCTTGTCCAGCAGCTCGCGGGTAAAATGCAGACCGGCTGTCGGCGCGGCGGCAGAGCCGTTCACCTTGGAATAGACCGTCTGATAGCGCTCGCCGTCTTCGAGTTCTTCCTTGATGTATGGCGGCAGGGGCATTTTGCCGAGACGCTCGAGCACCTCAAGGAAGATCCCCTCATAGTGGAACTGCACGAGCTTGTTGCCGTCTTCCTTCTCTCCGACGACCGTCGCGGTGAGCTCTCCGCCGCCGAAGGACAGTTCAGTGCCGGTATGGGTCTTCCGTCCCGGCTTCGTGAGGCATTCCCAGACGCCGCTGCCCTGATCCTTGAGCAGCAGCACCTCGACGGCACCGCCGGTCGGCTCCCGATGGCCCAGTAGCCTCGCAGGGAGCACGCGGGAGTTGTTCATCACCAGACAGTCGCCAGGCTGCAGCAGGTCGACCAGATCATAAAAATGCCGGTGTGTGACCTCACCGGTCTTCCGGTCGAGTGTCATCAGGCGTGACGCGTCCCGCCGCTCCAGCGGCGTCTGCGCGATCAGTTCTTCCGGCAGATCATAGTAAAAATCATGAGTTTTCAACAAACAACAGCCCCTTCTCCGCGCTGATTTTTTCTGCGATTCACATTGACAGGCCAATTGGAATATGATATGATGAGGCCGTTGGAATTCGCGGACATTTGTTCACCGTGCAGAAACATTTTCTCCTGCACAGACAACTGTATTATATTACATTCCAAAGTGACATGCAACCGGAACTTTCCGGCGAGTTTGAAGATTGGAGCTTTCATCATGGAAAAATTCAGAGTCGGTATCATCGGCGCTACGGGTATGGTCGGCCAGCGGTTCATCCTGCTGACGGCGAATCACCCCTGGTTCACGCCCGTCGTTCTTGCAGCCAGCGCACACAGCGCAGGCAAGCCCTACGCCGAAGCGATCGGCGAAAAATGGCACATGGCGGATCCGATTCCGGAGAGCGTCCGCTCCATGGTCGTGATGGATGCAGAGGCCGACGCAGAGGAGATCGCAAAGCAGGTCGACTTCGTGTTCTGCGCCGTCAATATGAAAAAAGACGAGATCAAGGCGCTCGAGGAGCGATATGCCAAGCTCGAATGCCCGGTCGTCTCCAATAATTCGGCTCACCGCCACACCCCGGACGTCCCGATGGTCGTGCCCGAGATCAATGCGGACCACATCCGCATCATCGATGCCCAGCGCAAGCGCCTCGGCACCAAGCGCGGCTTCATCGCCGTCAAGTCCAACTGCTCGCTGCAGAGCTATGTGCCCGCGCTGCATCCGCTCATGAAGTACGGCATCGAAAAGGCGCTGGTCTGCACGTATCAAGCCATTTCCGGCGCTGGCAAGACGTTCGATACGTGGCCTGAAATGCTTGACAACATCATCCCCTATATCGGCGGCGAGGAAGAAAAGTCCGAGCAGGAGCCGATGAAGCTCTGGGGCCATATCGAGGGCGATCAGATCGTCAACGCAGCGGAGCCGAACATCACCGCGCAGTGCCTGCGCGTGCCGGTCTCCGACGGACATATGGCTGCCTGCTTTGTCTCGTTCAAGGGTGAGAAGCCGTCCGTCGAACAGATTAAGGCTGACTGGGCCGCGTTCTCCGGCCGCGCGCAGGAATTGGAGCTGCCGTCGGCACCCAAGCAGTTCCTGCACTACTTTGAAGAGCCGGACCGCCCGCAGACGAAGCTTGACCGGATGATCGAAGGCGGCATGGCGGTCTCCATCGGCCGTCTGCGGCCGGATACGCAGTACGACTACAAGTTCGTCTGCCTGTCTCATAATACCCTGCGCGGTGCAGCCGGCGGCGCGGTTTTGCTGGCGGAGCTGCTCTGCGCGGAAGGATATATCACAAAGAAATAAGCCCGAAGGGAGCGATTCTTTGAAAGATCCTGTGTTTGAGGGCGTTGCGACCGCGATCGTCACGCCGTTCAATCAGGGTACGATCGATTTTCCCGTCATGAACCGGCTGCTGGACCTGCAGCTCGCGGCTGGCGTCGACGCCATCGTCGTCTGCGGCACGACCGGCGAGGCCTCCACCATGACGGACAACGAAAAACTCGCGCTTATCGCGCACACGGTCCAATATTGCGCCGGACGATGCAAGGTCATCGCCGGTACCGGTACGAACGACACGGCTCACTCGCTGCAGTTGAGCCGTGTCGCTGCGTCTATGGGCGCGGATGCCGTGCTGATGGTCACGCCGTATTACAACAAATGCACGCAGGCGGGGCTCATCGCGCACTATACCGCGGCGGCGGATACGCTCCCCTGCCCGGTCATCGTCTACAATGTTCCGAGCCGGACGGGAGTGGATGTCTCGGTCGAGACCTGCCGGGTACTTGCCGGGCACCCCAACATCGGCGGCATCAAGGAGGCCAGCGGCAGCGTGCCGAAGGCCGCGCACATCCTCGACGCCTGCGGCGACGAGCTTCCGCTCTGGAGCGGCAACGACGATCTGACGGTCCCCCTGCTTTCACTCGGCGCGAAGGGCGTCATCTCCGTTCTGTCCAACGTCCGGCCGAAGCGGACGCTGCAGATGGTGCGCGCGTGTCAGGCCGGAGACTATGCCGCAGCCGGGCGGATGCAGGTCTCGCTCACACCGCTGATCGACGCGCTGTTCAGCGAGATCAACCCCATCCCCGTCAAGCAGGCGCTGTCACTCATGGGGATCCCGGCCGGGCTGCCGCGGCTGCCGCTGACGCCGCTCAGCGCGACGCACCTGCCCGCGCTGGAGCAGGCACTCTCCGCCGCGCCGGAGCCATAACCGCAGATCAGTTCACCATAATGATAATAAAAAAATCTGCGCAAGTAGTTATTCACACTGTCAACAGAGTTTTCAACACGCGAAAAAGCTACATATTTCGACAAAAACACGGATTATTGTTAAATGATGACAGGGTCGAAAAATGAAGAACTTTCACGACGCAACGCAGATATTTTGTTGACATAACACCTTTTATGCAGGAGATTTTGCAGCTGTCGGCTGTAAAAACCCGCTTGCAGACGGCATCTGCAAGCGGGTCCTTTTATCCGTTTTCGAGGCTCATCGTGGCGTAGGCGTTGAGATCCTGACCAGCGCGTTTGCCGGAGCAGTACTCATAATAGCCCTGCGCACCGATCATCGCGCCGTTGTCGCCGCACAGACGCAGGGGCGGCATGCACAGCCGGATGCCGAGCGCCTGGGTCCGGCGGGTGAATTCCCCGCGGATGCGGGAATTTGCCGCCACGCCGCCCGCGATGGCCAGCGTCCGGTAGCCAGTCTGCTCCAGGGCCTGCATCGTCCGCGGCACGAGCATATCGCTCACCGCCTTGGAGAACGAAGCGCAAAGCGACGGGATATCCAGCGCCTCGCCGCGCTGCTCATGTGTGTGGATGAGGTTCAGCGCCGCCGTCTTGAGGCCCGAGAAGGACATATCGAGCGGATTGCCGCTGAGCTTGGTGTGCGGCATGGGATATTTGTTTTCGTCGCCGGTCTTTGCCGTCTGGTCGAGCGCCGCGCCGCCGGGATACGGCATCCCGATCACGCGGGCGATCTTATCGAAGCATTCCCCTGCCGCGTCGTCACGCGTGGTGCCGAGGATATGGAATTTCGTGTAGTCCTGCACGTCGACAATCAGCGTGTGCCCGCCGGAGACGACGAGGCACAGAAACGGCGGTTCCAGATCCGGGTACGCCAGATAGTTGGCCGCGATATGCCCGCGGATATGGTGCACTGGGATGAGCGGCACGCCGAGGCTGTAGGCCGCGGCCTTGGCAAAGTTGACGCCGACGAGCACCGCGCCGATCAGCCCTGGCGCGTAGGTGACGGCGATGGCATCGATGTCCTGCCGGGTCAGGTGCGCCTCGTCAAGCGCCGTATCCGCCAGGGCGTAGATGGCCTCGATGTGCTTGCGCGAGGCAAGCTCGGGCACGACGCCGCCGTAGAGCCGGTGCAGGGCGACCTGAGACGCGATGCAGTCGGTCAGGATGGTTCTTCCGTCCTCCACGACGGCGACGGCAGTCTCGTCGCAGGAGGATTCCACGGAGAGGATCTTCATAGCAGTTCCTTTCTGAGGATGCGTGCATCCTCTTTTGGATGTTGGTAGTAATTTTTCCGCAGACCGATCTGCGCGAAGCCGAGCGAGGCATAGAGCGCGGCGGCGGGCGCGTTTGAGTCCCGGACCTCCAGGGTCAGGACCGTCGCCTGCATCTTCTGCCGCAGCGACTCACACAGCGCCAGCACGAGCGCACGGCCAAGCCCCTGCCGCCGGTAAGCCGGGCTGACAGCGAGGTTCATCATATCCGCCTCGCCCAGCACGGTCTGGCTGCCGACGTAACCGGCAACAGTGTCGCCGTCCATCGCGCAGAGCCAGAGGCTCAGCGGATTCTCCAGTTCCTGCTGCAAAATCGATTCCGGCCAGGGATCTGAAAAACAGGCGGCTTCCAGCGCGGCGATCTGCGCCGTGTGTTCCTGCCGCATGGGAACGATCGTCACTTCCATCACTTTGCCTCATACCAGCTCGCGCCGACCTTCGCCTCCGCCAGCAGCGGTACGCGCAGCTGCGCGACGTTTTCCATCTCGGCCGTCACGATCTTCTTTACCTGCTCCGCTTCCTTCACCGGGCATTCCACGATCAGCTCATCGTGGACCTGCAGGACGAGCCGGGCCTTGAGCTTCTGCTTTTTGAGCGCCGCGTCGACGCGCAGCATGGCGAGCTTGATGATATCCGCGGCCGTCCCCTGGATCGGCGTGTTGAGCGCAACGCGCTCGCCGAAGGAGCGGATATTGAAATTGCTGCTCTTGAGCTCCGGCAGCTCGCGCCGGCGGCCGAAGAGGGTCGTGACATAGCCGTCCTGCTTTGCCTGCTCGACGATATCGTGCATATAGGTCCGGACGCCCGCATAGTGGGCCAGATAATTGTCGATATACTGCCGCGCCTCCTTGCGCGTGACGCCGATGTCGTCCGCCAGCGAGAATTCCGAGATGCCGTAGACGATGCCGAAGTTGACGGCCTTGGCGTGGCGGCGCATCAGCGGCGTGACCTGCTCCGGCTCCACGCCGAAGACCTGCGCGGCTGTCGCCGTATGGATATCGGTGCCGGAGCGGAACGCCTCCTGCATGGTCTGATCATCCGCGATATGGGCCAGCACGCGCAGCTCGATCTGGCTGTAGTCCGCGTCGACAAAGACGCAGCCGTCGCTTGGCACGAACATCTTGCGGATCTCGCTGCCGAGCTCCGTGCGGACGGGGATGTTCTGCAGGTTCGGGTCGGTGGAAGACAGTCGGCCCGTCGCCGTGACCATGTTCTGGAAGGTCGTGTGGATGCGGCCGTCGTCCGCGATCTGCTTGACGAGGCCGTCGGCATACGTGCTCTTGAGCTTGGTCATGGCACGGAAATCGAGGATGGCGTCGATGATCGGGTGCTTGCCACGGAGCTTTTCCAGCACGTCCGCGTTCGTGGAGTAGCCGCTTTTCGTCTTCTTGCCCACAGGCAGGCCGAGCTCGTCAAAGAGGATCTGCCCGAGCTGCTTGGTGGAGTTGATGTTGAATTTCTTCCCGGCATAGCCGAAGATCGTCTGCTCCGCGGCCTCGATCCGGCTCTGGAGCATATTGCCGAAGGAGATGAGCGCCATCTGGTCCGCCTTGACGCCCGCGGCTTCCATTTCGGCGAGCACGCGGCAGAGCGGCAGCTCGATCTCGTAATAGAGCTTCTCCATGCCGTTCTTCGTGAGCTTTTCCGGCAGAGCTTCATAGAGCGCGCCGACGGCCGCGGCCTCCGCCAGGCGGGAGCAGACGCGCGCGGCGTCTTTTCCGACCTGCTCGCTGTCCGCGCGGCCGATGGCAAAGCCCAAGTGCTGCTGCACGACGCTGTCCAGGTCGTAGCTGCCCCGCGTCGCGTCAAGATCATAGGCGGCCAGCGCGGTGTCGAAGATGAAGCCCTCCGCCGGGTATCCCTGTTCCAGCAGGCGGCGCATCAGCGGCTTGCAGTCATGCGTGACCTTTTTGACGGAGGCGCCGAATATAGTTAACATAAAGTCATCACTCAGCGCAAAGTCAGAGAAATAGTATCCGCTTTCCCCGGTCTCAACAGCGATCCCGGAGAGGTCCGGCTCTGCGATAATGTTAACATAATGTTCTTTTTGGAACGCTGCGGCCAATTCTGCCGCCCGGGCGGCATCCGTCACCGTCTCACTGGTGCAGGTACCCGCAAACGCCCCTGCCTCCACAGTTTCCTGCGGGGCATGCAGGCCGTAGCGGGCGATCTGCCGGGTAAATTCAAGCCGGGTGAAGAGCTGATAGAGCGTATCGTTGTCCGGCTGCTGCACACGGCAATCCTCCGGAGAAAAATCGATCGGCGCTTCGCAGCGGATCGTCGCCAGATCATAGGACATGTAGGCGCTTTCCCTGCCCTGCTCGAGCTTTGCGCGGAGCTTGTCCTTGATCGCGTCCAAATGCGCATAGATCCCGTCCAGCGTGCCATAGTCCAGCAGCAGCTGCGTCGCCGTCTTCGGGCCGACGCCCGCGACGCCCGGGATGTTATCGGAGCTGTCGCCCATCAGGGCTTTAAGATCGATCAGATGGATGGGGTCAAAGCCGTATTCCTCACGGAAGCGGGCAGGGTCATAGTTGACCGCGACGGACTGCGAAAGCTTGGAGGACACCAGCTTGACCGTCACATGCTCGTCGATCAGCTGCAGAGAGTCCCGATCGCCGGTGACGATCACGCAGTCCCAGTTCGCCCTGCCGCACTGCTTGCCGATCGTGCCGATCACGTCGTCGGCTTCCCAGCCTTCGCATTCAAAGATGGGGATGCGCATGGCGCGCAGAATATCCTTCATCATCGGCAGCTGCATGGCAAGCTCATCCGGCATCGGGTGACGCGTCGCCTTGTAGCCGTCATAGGCCAGATGGCGGAACGTCGGCGCCTTGAGGTCGAACGTCACGCACAGGGCGTCGGGCTGCTCCTCCGTCCGGAGCTTTTCGAGAATATTCAGAAAACCGTAGATCGCGTTTGTAAAAAAGCCGTCTTTCGTCGTGAGCGCCCGCACGCCGTAGTAGGCGCGGTTGATCACGCTGTTTCCATCGAGAACCATCAGCTTCATGGGCAGAACTCCTTTGCATTTCTTCGCTTAGTCTACCACAATTCCCGCCCTGTTGCAAGGAAGCCGCCGCGTTTCATTGACAGTTTCCGTGGGAAGCACTATACTGAAGACAGATTACGATAAAAGGAGTTGTTTCCCCATGATCTATTCTTCGGAAGATATGCAGACCCGCGCCGTTCTGGATACGGCCGCGCGCATGTGCGCAGCCGCCCGCACCGCGCCCAAGACGCGGGGCATGGACGGTCTTGTCACCTGCGTCGTGACCGGCGAAGACAAGGACCGACTGGCCGCACATATGCGCGAGCTTGCCGGGCGGCTTGACTACGCCTTCTTTGCCCGTGACGCCGACAATGTGGACTACGCGGATGCCGTTGTCCTCTTTGGCATGGAGGAACAGCGCCGCGGGCTGAACGGCGGCTGTCAGTACTGTCATTTTGCCGACTGCGCCGATTGCGCGGAAAAGAATGGCCTCTGTGCGTGGGACGCTATGGACGTCGGCATCGCCATCGGTTCGTCTGCCGCCGCGGCGGCAGACGCCCGGGTCGACAACCGCGTGATGTTCTCCGTCGGCCGTGCCGCCCGGAGCCTCGGTCTGCTCGGCGCCTCCGTCACGCTCGTCCTCGGCATTCCCCTCAGCGTCAGCGGAAAGTCCCCGTTCTTTGACCGGAAGCCGAAAAAGTAAGCGGAAAAGGACACGCGGAGCGGATGGCATAATTATATTGTCATGATATAGATCTGACAGGGGTTCCATGCGTCCCATAATGTTGGGAAGACCTCAAATTCCTGGAATCCGAGGGAAAGATAGAAGCGATTTGTATCGTCGTATTCCTCATATTTTCCCATCTGTACCGTTTTTACCTGCATAAAGGAATATCCGGCTTCGCTTGCCGCTTTTCTGGCGCTGCGGAACAATTCCCGTCCAATCCCCTGCCGATGATATTCCTTCAGTACGCCCATCACATATAGCTCGACCGTCGCTTTTCCCGTTTCTTTCAGATATAAAAAGCCCACAGGCTTGTCCGCAGCATAGGCGCAGAAAAACAATTGATCGCGGCTTTCTGAAATATAGTTCTCCCTTGCTTCCGGGATACCAAACCATTCTGGAAGCGCCTCCAGAACCTGCCGTGTTATCCTCTGTTTTTCTTCGTTACTTGTTACCTGACATATTTTCATTTCGCTGATTTCTCCCACAAGTTCAACTTTTGTTCTTTTGACGCGCAACCCCGGAGCAGGAGCTCCGGGGTTGCGTATATTTCAGATATGCTTCCACTTGGCGCCGCCGGGGATGTCGGTGATCTCGATGCCCTGGGCTTTGAGTTCGTCGCGGATGCGGTCGGCCTCGGCGAAGTTTTTGGCCTTTTTCGCGTCGTAGCGCGCCTGGATCTGCGCAGTGACGGCGGGATCGTCGCTGCCATCCTCGCAGAAGATAGAATACGCACCGGACGCCGGCTTTTCCGCGGCATTGCGCTTGCGGATCTCCGCGGCCTTGCTGCAAAGGTCCAGACTCAAGACCTTGTCGAAATCGTCCAGCACGAACAGCTTAGTGGCGTCGTTCGTCTTGTACTTGAGCACGTCGTAGAGCGCGGTGATGGCCAGCGAGGTATTGAGGTCGTTGCCGAGGGCTGCGTTGAATTTCTCACGCAGGGCCGCGACGGCGGCCTCGTCGATCTCGCCGTCGCCTGGCTTCAGGGCGGCGATCTTGGTCAGGAGCTTCTGGTAGGTCCCGGCTGCGTTGTCGAGGTTTTCCCACGAGAAGACCAGATTGCGGCGGTAATGGCTCTGCAGGCAGAACAGGCGGTAGCACAGCGGGTCATAGCCCTTCTGCTCCAGCAGCGAGACCGTCAGGAACTCGCCCTTGGATTTGGACATTTTGCCGCTGGCCGTATTCAGATGCATGACATGCATCCAGTAGTTGCACCAGTGGTGGCCGATGTAGCTTTCCGACTGCGCGATCTCGTTGGTGTGGTGCGGGAACGCATTGTCGATGCCGCCGCAGTGGATATCCAGATCCTCGCCCAGATACTTGAGGGAAATGCCGGAGCACTCGATGTGCCAGCCGGGATAGCCGACGCCCCAGGGCGAATCCCACTTGAGCGCCTGGTCCTCAAACTTGGACTTGGTGAACCAGAGCACAAAGTCGTTCTTGTTGCGCTTGTTCGTGTCCTCTTCCACGCCCTCGCGGACGCCGACGGCGAGGTCTTCTTCCTTGTGCTCGTTGAAAATGTAGTATTTTTCGAGCTTGGAGGTATCAAAGTAGACGTTGCCGCCCTCGATATAGGCATAGCCAGTATCGAGCAGCTTCGTGATGATCTTGATATACTCGTCGATGCAGCCGGTCGCGGGCTGGACAACATCCGGCCGCTTGATGTTGAGCTTGCGGCAGTCGTCAAAGAAGGCATCGGTATAGAACTTGGCGATCTCCATGACGGTCTTGTGCTCGCGGCGGGCGCCCTTGAGCATCTTGTCCTCGCCCTCATCGGCATCGGAGGTCAGATGGCCGACGTCGGTGATGTTCATGACGCGCTTGACCGGATACCCGGCGTAACGCAGATACTTTTCCAGCACATCCTCCATGATATAGCTGCGGAGGTTGCCGATATGGGCAAAATGATAGACCGTGGGGCCGCAGGTGTACATTTTGACCAGTTTCGGGTCGTTGGGGATGAATTCTTCTTTTTTATGGGTCGCAGAGTTGTACAGGTACATATCAATTCTCCTTTTGGACGTCGTTGATCTGTTGTTCCAGCAGCGCCATGCGGCGCTTGAGTTCTTCGATTTCCAGCATGACCGGGTCCGGGGTGTGGATGTGGTCGAGCTTGTCGCCGCACAGCCGGACGATCCGGCCGGGGACGCCGACGACGGTCGCGCCGGGCGGCACCTCGCGCAGGACCACGGCGTTGGCGGCGATGCGCGCATTGTCGCCGACACGGAAAGGCCCGAGGACCTTTGCGCCGGAGCCGACCATGACGTTGTTGCCGAGCGTCGGATGGCGCTTGCCGACGTCCTTGCCGGTGCCGCCGAGCGTCACGCCCTGATAGAGCAGACAGTCGTCGCCGATCTGGGTCGTCTCGCCGATCACGATCCCGGTGCCGTGGTCAATGACCAGACGGCGGCCGATCTGCGCGCCGGGGTGTATTTCAATTCCGGTCCACATTTTCGACCACTGCGAGATCGCGCGCGCGATAAAAAAGCAGCGATGCCGGTAAAACCAGTGCGCGATGCGGTAATCGATCGTCGCGTGCAGGCCGTTGTACAGCAGCACGACCTCGATTGCCGAGCGCGCGGCAGGGTCGTTTCTTTTGTATGCCCGGATATCCTCCAACAGATGCAAAGACAGCTCCTCCAAATCACAATAAAACCCGCCTCTTTTTCTCAAGAGGCGGGTCATCAAACTCGCGGTTCCACTCTGATTTCTCACTCAGGCTTTGACGTAAGCCCAGACGGGGTCTCCCCTCGCTCACGAACGCACGTTCCCGCAGAAGCTTTTGCTCCCGTTTGCAGCCGATGGCGGAAGCTCTCTGAAAAAGCGGATATGCGGTACTCTTTTCGGTCAACGCGATATTCATTTTTCTTGGGAAATCATATCATTGGAATACGAAAAAGTCAAGCTTTCTTACCGAGACCAAGGCAATGCCAGTTCTTGACGAAGTATTCTACGCCGGAATACACCGTCGTGACAAGGATGACCACGTTCACGACCGTATCGAGGACCGGCACATTCGGAAGGACCATCATGGCGATCAGACCGACCATGGTGCAGGAGGTCTTGATCTTGCCGCTCCAGCCGGCGGCGATGACCGTACCGTTGTTGGCGGCGACCATGCGCAGGCCGCTGATGGCAAATTCCCGCGCGATGACGATGAACACCAGCCAGGACGGCATCCGGCCCCAGCCGACGAAAATCATCATGCAGGCCGTCACGAGCAGCTTATCTGCCAGCGGATCGAGGAATTTGCCGAAGTCGCTGACCTGATTGTAATGCCGGGCGATATAGCCGTCCAGGAAGTCGGAAACGCTGGCGATGATGAACACAGCCACAGCCGCCCAGCGCAGCCATTCCGCCCCACCGGCCGACAAAAGCATCAGGACCATATACACCGGGATCAGCACCACACGGACAAGGGTAATTTTACTCGCAGTCGTCATTGTATTCTTCCTCCAGCACACCGACAAGCTCACCGTCATAGGCGTCCACCACACGGACGTCGGCAAAGTCACCGGTCTTGATATGTTTTTCCGCCGTGAACCAGATCTTCCCGTCGATATCCGGCGAGTCGGCAAAGGTCCGGCCGTAATAGCTCTCTTCATCGGGATCGTAGCCCTCGCACAGGACCTGCATGGTCTTGCCGATGCACGATTCGTTGTAATCGTCCATGATGCGGGACTGGATCTCGGCGACCATGTCCGCGCGCTGCCGGGCGATCTCGGTATCAGGATATTCCATCTCTGCCGCGCGCGTGCCCTCCTCCGGGGAGAACGCAAACGCACCGACGCGCTCGAGCTTGTATTCCTTCAAAAAGTCACAGAGCTGGGCAAATTCCGCCTCGCCCTCGCCGGGAAGGCCGGTGATAAGGCTCGTGCGGAGCACAAGGCCTGGGATCTCGCGGCGGAGCTTGGTAAACAGCTCCTTGACGTATTCGCCGTTTCCGCGGCGGTTCATGCGGCGGAGGATATCGTCGTTGATGTGCTGGATCGGGATATCCAGATACTTGACGATCTTCGGCTCGTTCGCCAGCACGTCAATCAGCTCCTGTGACATCTCATCCGGATAGAGATAGTGCACGCGGATCCAGACAAGCCCGTCGATCCGGCACAGCTGCCGCAGCAGCTCCGCGAGCTTCCGCTCGCCGTAGAGATCGAGACCGTAGCGGCTGGTATCCTGCGCGACGACGATCAGCTCCTTGACGCCGTCGGCCGCAAGCTGCTCCGCCTCCTTGACGAGCTCCTCGATCGGGCGGCTGCGCAGCTTGCCGCGCAGCTTCGGGATGATGCAGTAGGCACAGTGGTTGTCGCAGCCCTCGGCGATCTTCAGATAGGCATAATACTCCGGCGTGGTCAGGATACGGCCATCCTCCGACTGGTCTGCATTGATATCGTCGAAGCGCTTGTAGCGTTTGCCGCTCAGCACCTGCCCGACCGCGTTGGCAACGTCAAAGTAGGAGCCGGTGCCAAGCACGCCGTCGACCTCCGGCATTTCCTGCAGAATCTCCTCCTGATAGCGCTGCGCAAGACAGCCGGTGACCAGGATCTTCTGGATCCGGCCCTCCGCCTTGAGCTGCGCCATGGCGAGAATGTTGTCGATGGCCTCGGTCTTTGCGGACTCGATAAAGCCGCAGGTGTTGACGATGACGAGCTCCGCACCGTCGGGGTCGGGGCTGATCTCATACCCTGCCTGCCGCAGCAGCCAGAGCATATGCTCGGCATTGACCTGATTTTTGGCGCAGCCAAGCGAGATCATGCCTATCGTGTGGGTCATGGTATGTAGTCCTCCGTGTTTTCCTCCAGCTCCAGATCTGCGCGGTAGCGCCGCAGACCCGCCTGGATATCCTTCCAGCTGTGACCGCGGCGAATGAGCGCGTCCACAGTTCGTTTCACTTCTTTGTCGTCCGGGTCCTTCCCCTGCCAGCGGCGGGCCAGAAAACGGTCGATGGCATCGTCCATCTCCGGGAGGTCGGCGAGCGCGTCGTCCCAGAATTCCTGGGGGATCCCCTTCTCATACAGGATATTTTTGATGCGGCTTTTGCCATAGCCTTTGGCGGCGGCACTGGCAACGAGCTGCCGCGCCGTCTCTCCGTCGTCGAGCAAATGCAGCTCCTTGAGCCAACCGACAGCCTCTTTCGCGTCGGCCGCCTCTTCGCCCTTCTGCACCAGCCGCTTCTGCAGCTCCCGTTCGGACACACCGGCCGCCGCGACGATCCGCACGGCCCGCGCCCTGGCCGAAGCCTTCCCGGCCGCGGCCAGCAGTGCCTGATAGTCCTCCTCCGACAGCTCCATCCCGCTGTAGAGACCGAAGTCCGCGAGCAGATAGGGCTGCGTCTTGAGGACGGTCTCGTCGTCGAAGACGAGCTTCACACGCCCGGACTGCGGCAGCTCCTGGATTGAGAGCAGACGCATCAGTCGTCGTTAAAATCGTCGGCAGAGACACTGACGGGCTTGGCCGCGGCAGACGCGGGCGGCTTGGCGTTCTTGCCCTGCAGCTTCCACATGTTGTCGCGGATCTCCTGCTCGATGCGGTCGGCGACGTCGGGATGGTCGATCAGATACTGCTTGGCAGAATCGCGGCCCTGGCCGATGCGCTCATCGCCGATGGAGAACCAGCTGCCGCTCTTGTTGATGAGCTCGAGCTGCACGGCAAGGTCGACCATTTCGCCCCACTTGGAGATGCCTTCGCCGTACATGATATCGAAATATGCCTCTTTGAAGGGGGGCGCGCACTTGTTCTTGACGATCTTCGCGCGCGTGCGGTTGCCGATGACCTCGGAGCCGTTCTTGATGGCCTCGGTGCGGCGGATGTCGATCCGGACGGACGCGTAGAACTTCAGCGCGTTGCCGCCGGTGGTCGTCTCGGGGTTGCCGTACATGACGCCGATCTTCATACGCAGCTGGTTGATGAAGATGACGACGCAGTTGGTCTTGGAAATGTTGCCGGCAAGCTTCCGCAGCGCCTGCGACATGAGCCGGGCCTGCAGGCCGACGAAGGTGTCGCCCATCTCGCCCTCGATCTCCGCCCGCGGTGTCAGCGCCGCGACAGAGTCGACGACCACGACGTCGACTGCGCCGGAGCGGACCAGCGCGTCGGTGATCTCCAGCGCCTGCTCGCCGGTATCCGGCTGGGAGACGAGCATGGAGTCGATATCGACGCCGATCCTTGCCGCGTAATCCGGATCAAGGGCATGCTCCGCGTCGACGAACGCGACCTCGCCGCCGCGCTTCTGCGCCTGCGCCACGATATGCAGCGCCAGCGTGGTCTTGCCGGAAGATTCCGGGCCGTAGATCTCAATGATCCGCCCCTTCGGCACGCCGCCGATGCCGAGCGCGGCGTCGAGCGCCAGCGAGCCGGTCGGGATGGCGTCGACCTGCAGATCAGGGCGGTCGCCCAGGCGCATGACCGCGCCCTTGCCGAAGTTTTTCTCGATCTGCCGGATGGCGGTATCGAGCGCCTGTTTCTTGTCGTTATTGGGAGTCTGATCGGCTGTTTTTTTTCTTTCCATCGTCTCAGTTCCTTCCTCTTTGGTGTTTGCAAACACTATACCACAATGTTCGAATAAAATCAAACGTTTGTTTTATTTTTTCGTACCGCGGGCTGCGCGGATCACGCCGCGCAGGTCCTTGCGCAGGACGATATCGGTGTAACCGTATTCCTGAAGGATCATCGACACGGCCACGTGCTGGCCGAGACCGAACTCAAAGCAGAGATAGCCGCCGCTGGCGATCAGCCGCGTAAAGTTCTCCGCCACTGCGCGGTAAAAATCCAGCCCATCCGCCCCACCGTCGAGCGCCAGCGCCGGTTCGTAGTCACGGACAGAGGGCTCCAGCTGGGTCATCTCCTCCGCGGTCACATACGGCGGATTGCATACCAGCGCGTCGAGCGTGCCGACAAAGGACGGCGCGGGCTTTTTCGCGTCGAGGCCGATGGCGGTCACGCGGTTCATGAGCTTCAGCCGCTTGATGTTCCGCTTGGCCACGGCCAGTGCCGGGCGAGAGATATCCGCCAGCGTCACATGCGCATCCGGCAGCTGATGGGCGATAGCCAGCCCGATGCAGCCGCTCCCGCAGCAAAGATCGAGCACGCGCGGCGACGGATGGCCGGTCCGCAGCACCTCCAGCGCCAGATCCGTGACGGCCATCGTGTCGTCACGCGGGATCAGGACGTCCGGCGTGACGTCGAGCGAGATCCCGTAGAAATCCCATTGCCCGAGGATATAGGGCAGCGGCTCATGGGCGAGCATTCGGTTTACATAACCGTTCAGATCTGCTTCGATCTGCTCGCTGGCATACAGGTTGGCATCCGCCAGCACGGCGGCGACGGATTTCCCGGACGCAAACGCCAGCAGCTCGCGCGCGGCGGCTGCGGCATTCTCACCTTCTGTGGGCAGCAGCGCCCGCCGGGCCTGCAGATACAGGTCTCCGTACTTCTTTACCATCGGTCGGCCCCTGCCTCGTCCGGCAGGACGAGCTTCAGCGCCTCGATGCCGACCTCCAGCATGGAATCATCCGGTTCGTTGGTCGTGAAATTCTGGAACCACATGCCGGGGGCGGTCAGGATCCGCGTCAGCCAGTTGTCATGGCGGCCGACCAGGCGGTTAAACTCATAGCTGATGGCCACCACGAACGGCAGAAGTGCCAGCCGGACGACCAGCCGGACGAGCATATTGCTCGTCGGCAGCACCGCGCTGACCAGCGCGAAAAGCAAAATGGAGATCATGACGACGACGAACAGGAAGCTCGTGCCGCAGCGCGGGTGGAGTCTTGTCATGCCGCGGCAGTTTTCCACGGTCAGGGGCAGCTGTGCCTCATAGCAGCGGATGGTCTTATGCTCCGCGCCGTGGTAGGAGAAAACACGCTTCATGTCCTTCATTTTGGAGATCAGGATCATATAACCCATAAAGATCGCGATGCGGATCACGCCCTCGATCAGGCTGCGGATCACGGCGCTGTGGATCACGCGGTCAAACAGGCCGCTGATCAGCGTCGGCAGCAGGAAGAACAGGCCGACGGAAAACAGCACACCGAGCACGACGGAGAACGAGATCACCGCCTTCTCCATCTTTTCGCTGCCAAGCTTTTTTTCCAGCCACTCGTCAAATTTGGAGGGCTTGGCGTCTTCCTCCTCGGGGAAAAACTCCGCCGAGTACATGAGTGCCTTCACGCCCGAGACCATCGACGAGGCGAAATTCACCACGCCGCGGATGAGCGGCCATTTTGCGATGCCCGTGCGCTTTTTGAGCGGCTCGACCTTCGTGACGATGCCCTCAGGCCCGCGCACGACGATCGACCGCTTGTCCGGCCCCTGCATCATAATGCCCTCGATCAGCGCCTGACCGCCGATGAGCGTCTTGAATTTTTCCTGGATGACAGATTCGTTCTCTTTTTTCATGAAAGCCTCTTATTCCTCCCCCGTGGGGATACAGATCGTGACGAGCGTGCCGCCGCCCTCTGCATTTTCGAGCGTCAGCGTGCCGCCGTGCATGGTGACGATCTCCTCGCACACGGCAAGGCCGATGCCGCTGCCGCGGGCTTTGGAGCTGCCCTTGTAAAATTTGAGCTTGACGCGGGGAAGCTCTTCTTCCGGGATGCCGGGGCCGTAGTCCCGGATGCGGATGACGACGAAGCGGTCTTCATGCGCGATGGAGGCGTCGATGCGCTTGCCCTCGCCGCCGTGCTTGGCCGCATTGTCGAGAATGTTGAGAAACACCTGCCGCATCCGCGCCACGTCGCAGGGGATCTCGGGAATGTCTTCCTCGCAGCCGTCGTAGTGCAGGCAGATGCCCTCCTGCTTCAGCCGGTTGCCGTACATGAAGACGGTATCTTCAAACTCCGCCAGGATATCGGCCGTTTCGACATGCAGTGTAAAGCGGCCGTCCTGCATCCGCGTGAATTCCAGCAGTTCCTCGACCATACCGGTCAGGCGCTTGGCCTCCCGCGCAATGATGACGACGCCGCGGCGCGTCTCCGCGTCCAGGTTTTCCGACGTCAGCAGCGTCTCGCCCCAGCCGGAGATGGCTGTGAGGGGCGTCCGCAGCTCGTGCGAGACAGAGGAAATGAACTCCGTCTGCGTCTTTTCGGCCTGCCCGATCTTGACGGACATATCGTTGATCGTGCTGACCAGCTCGCCGATCTCATCATCGTACTGCCCGGGGATCTGCACGCCGTAGGAGCCGGCGGCAATGCGCTTGGCCGTCGCGTTGATCTGCGAGACCGGCACAAGGATGGAGCGGATAAAAAAACTGCTCAGAAAGAAGATCGAGCCGATGAACAGAAGCCCGACCGTCACCGCAATGAGCGCGATCATGAGGACCTGCAGGTCCGCGTTGCGCAGGCTCGTCACATAGCGCAGCACGCCGATGACCTCGCCGTTGGTGTAGATCATCGGGCTGGACACAGCGAGGATGCGCTCGCCGGTCAGGGGGTTGCGGCCCTTGTAGTGCCGGGTCTGCTGGCTGTCGATGGCCTGCTGGATCTCCGGCGTGGAGGGCGATCGGCCCGCGAATTTCCCGTAGGAGGAGGCGACGATTTTGCCGCCCGGCGAGATGAACTGCAGCTCCAGCCGGTCTTTATCTTCAAACGTCTTGGCAAATTTGATGCAGGACTGATAGTATTCGTTGTAGCTCTGGCCAATATAATTGCTGAAAAAATCGGTTGTCGTCTTCGCCCTGTTTTCAAGGCCGGAGCGCAGGTTCGTATCGTAATAGGCCGCCATGTAGAGCACGACGCCAAGCACGCACGCCAGCACCAGCAGCATGATGACGCCCACATTGTTCACGAACCAGCGCCGCTCGATGCCGGACAACCGTTTCTTTTTCTTCAAGCGTTTTCACCTCGTGCGCCGCACCGGCGCTTCCCTGCTTCTTCTCAGGCGCCCCATTTGTATCCGAAGCCCCAGACCGTCGTGATGTAGGTCGGGCTCGCGGTATCGTCTTCGATCTTGATGCGAAGACGGCGGATGTTGACGTCGACGATCTTGAGCTCACCGTCATAGTCGCGGCCCCAGACCGCCGCCAGAATGTCCTCGCGGGACAGCGCCCGCCCGGGATTCTGCATGAACAGCTTCACGATGGCATATTCCACCTGCGTGAGCTTGATGCGGCGGCCGTCTTTGTCGAGCGTGCGGTTGCGCGTGTTGAGTACGAACGGGCCGTGCTTGAGCTCGATCTGGTTGGACGAGCCGTCCGAGTCGATGCGGCGGTAGAGCGCGTCGATCCGCGCCGTCAGCTCCGCGGGGCTGAAGGGCTTGGTCATATAGTCATCCGCACCGGTCATGAGGCCGGTGATCTTGTCCATCTCCTGGCTTCTCGCGGTTAACATAATAATACCGATTTTTTTATCCGTCGCCCGGATGCTGCGGCAGACCTCAAAGCCGTCGATCCCGGGCAGCATAATATCCAGAATGGCGACGCCGACGTCCGGATTGGCCTTCAGAAGCTCCAGCGCTTCCTCACCCGTCCCGGCCTCCACGACTTCGTAGCCGGCGCGCTTGAGGTTGATGACCACAAAGCTCCGGATGCTGACCTCGTCTTCCAGAATCATTACTTTCTTCATTCCATTACGCTCCTCACGTCTCTCCCGAATTCCAGTCAATATGAATAAAGTGGAACATGCCTCTGAGCGTCTGCTCGGAAAGCTCGCCTGCCCACTTCCCTGCTGCAAGCTGCGCTGCGTATGTGATATCGCCCTTCTCGGCAAGGAGGAACCGGCCGTCAGACGAAGCGAGCTGCGCCCGGTCGTCGCCGGAGAAGGCATAGATGGTGAAGATCGGCTCCGTGTGCGTCTCATCCTTCCACTCGGAGAAGACGTAGCCGCGGACACCGCCGACCTCTTCGCTGCGGGTGATGCAGAGCCGGTTCTGCCACCGGTCCGGCAGGGATAAGAACCAGCCGCCGGAAAAGCTGTGATAGGTCGTCATCTTCGGTGTGCTGCGGCCCTGCAGGTCTAAATTATACCAGCTGATGACGCTGTAGTTCTCCTCCGAGCCCGCAGCCGACGGCAGCGGAAGGATCTGCGGCAGCTCGATGAGTCCGTCGCTGTCCACATCGGTGGCGTAGACGTAATAGCTGCGCACGGTGGAAAGCGCGCTGCCCGGGTCGGCAGCGGTAATGTTGCGGAACACGCCGTCCCGGAAGGCAAACACGTCGGTCGCAAGCCCGTTCTCTTCATAGGCGCTCGCCACAAAGACAGCCGGGACATCTTCCATCAGATCACCGGACACAATGCGCTTGACCGGCGACGCGCCGGCCGTCAGATACGCCTCCGGCTCGCGCTCCATCTGGTCGCCCTGCCAGCGGTAGAGCTCGGCCACGCCCTGCGGCTGCTCCGCGTCAAAGCGGAGGACGAACAGATCCGTCCGCCCGTCTTCGTCGAGATCGACGCAGCGGTATTCCGAGTAATTCGTGCTCAGCAGCTCGACCACGTGCCCGCCGGTGTACGAATACGCGCACAGCGACTGCAGCACGTCCGTGGAAAGCTGCCGCCCGATGACCAGCTCAACACCGGGGCCGCCGGTCAGCGGCACGTATTCCACGCTCGCAAAGCTGGTGCCGTCGCCCTCGATCACGTCCATGAGCTGATAATCCTCATCGACGCGGGAAAAGATGCAGGCCTTGAGCGGCTTGTCGCCCGTCGTTTTCAGGAAAGCGACCGCCTCTTCCGTCCCGTCGCCGTCCAGATCGGCCAGCTGGACCGACTGCTGGTTCATGCCGGAGACCGGCGCGGCGTAGGACGCGTTCTGGCTGGACATGACCTGATCGATGGCCTGTTCCAGCCGGTTATATTCATCAGAGTGCTTAGGGAGCGTGTACAGCTCGTCGACGGTCTTGACAAAGCAGCCGGACAGGACCAGCGACATTGCCGCGGCCAGCACGGCCAGCAGCATCCGTTTCATCCGCAACCGCAACGCAAATCCCCCTTTTCCCATAAAATATAGTATAACATGCCAGGTTGCAAAAGTGTAGCGAATTTGTAAAAAAGCGACTACTTTACGATCACATTTTTTTCGCCGAGCAGCTCGCGCATCTCGCGGAGCATCCGCTCATCGATCGCGCACTTGCCGCCCATTCTCGCGCCGGTATCCGCGTAATAGACCACGGCCTTCGCCTTGCCCGGGAACATTTTCAAAACCGGGAAGACTTTCCGGGCGCTGCTCTGCGCCGAATCCTCGATCCGAAGATACACGGTATGTGCCTGCGCGGCAGCCTGCCGCGCGGCCTGGGCCACGTCCGCATCCTGCATATCGGCGATCGGCAAAACCCGGTTGACGACCAGCTGCGGCGGCTTTTCATCCCGCACGGAGATGCGCCCGTTCAAAATCACCGCCGAATTTTCATACAGCATCGAGCCATATTGGCCGAGCACGCCCGAGAATACCAGCAGCTCCATCGAACCGGTGTCGTCCTCGACCGTGACGTAGGCCATCATGGAGCCGGATTTCGTGGTCTTCATCTTGACGGCCTCGACGATCCCGGCGATGTTCACGGTCTGCTCATCCTGATAGGTATCCTCGCCGTTTTCAAAGCATTCCAGGATCTCACCGATCGGCACGACGTCCATTCCACGCAGCAGCGGCCGGTAATCGTCCATCGGGTGGCCGGAAAGATACAGGCCGGTCGTCTGTTTTTCCAGGCTCATTTTCTCCTGCGCGCTCAGCTCCGGGATATTCGGCACCGGGATGGCGGGCATGGCCGCAGGTGCATCCTCACCGGAGAGCAGGTCGAACAGGCCCATCTGGCCCTCGACATTTTTGCTTTTCTGGTTGGCTGCGGCGTCCATGATGAGCTCGTACATGCGCAGCATCTGCGCGCGATTGAGCCCGAAGCCATCGCAGGCGCCGGCCTTGATGAGGTTTTCCAGCGCGCGCTTGTTGAGGTCTGTGCCGTACATGCGCAGGGTGAAATCCTCAAGGCTCGTGAATTTTCCGTGCTGCTCGCGCTCGTCCATGACCTTCAGGATGAAGCCGCGCCCGATGTTCTTGATGGCGGCCAGACCGAAGCGGATGCCGCCCGGCACGACGGTGAAGTTGTCGTTCGATTCGTTGATATCCGGCGGCAGGAGCGCAATGTCCATGGCGCGGCATTCGGCGATATACTCGGAGATCTTGACAGAGCTGTCCAGGACTGAGGTCATGAGCGCTGCCATGTACTCACGCGGATAATAGCACTTGAACCACGCCGTCTGGTACGCGATGACGGCATAGCAGACGGAATGCGCCTTGTTGAACGCGTAGTTCGCGAAGTCATACATCTCGTTGTAGATGGACGCCGCGACGTCCTCCGGGATGCCGTTGGCCACGCAGCCGGAGATGTTGCGGGATGCGTCGCCGCGGATAAACGCGCCGCGCTCCTTTTCGATGTCCTTGACCTTCTTTTTGCTCATGGCGCGGCGCACCATGTCCGCCTGCCCGAGCGAATACCCGGCAAGCTTGCGGAAGATCTCGATGACCTGCTCCTGATAGAGGATGCAGCCGTAGGTGACGGAGAGGATGGGCTGCAGCATCGGGTGCTTGTATTTGACGAGCGACGGATCCTGCTTGCAGGCGATCAGGCGCGGGATCGATTCCATCGGGCCCGGCCGGTAGGCGGCGACGATGATGGACAGATCTTCGATCGACTGCGGCTTCAGGCCCATGCACACGCCCGTCATGCCGGTCGATTCCATCTGGAACACACCGGCGGTCCGGCCCTGCGTGAGCATGTCCATGACCTTGGGGTCGTTGTCAGTGACGCGGGCCATGGAGAAGTCCGGCTCGGTCTTACGGATATCGCGGATGGCATCGTCGATGACGGTGATGTTGCGCAGGCCGAGGAAGTCCATTTTGAGGAGCCCGAGCTCCTCCAGCGTCGTCATGGTGTATTCGGTAACGATCGTGCCGTCGTTCGTCGCCAGCGGCACATAGTCATAGACCGGGAGCTTGGTGATGACGACGCCCGCGGCGTGCGTCGAGGTGTTGCGCGGCATGCCCTCGATGGCCTTTGCCGTGTCGACCAGTTCCCTGACCCGTTCGTCAGAGTCGTACATCTGCCGCAGCTGCGGCGACTGCTTCAGCGCGTCCGCCAGCGTCATGTGCGGCGTCGGCGGCACGAGCTTGGCCACCGCGTCCGTCTCGGCGTAGGTGAAGTTCATCACGCGGCCGACGTCGCGGATGGAGCCGCGCGCAGCCATGGTACCGAAGGTGACGATCTGTGCGACATGGTCCTCTCCGTATTTGCGCCGGACGTAGTCGACGACCTCGGCGCGCCGGGTGTCACCGAAGTCCATATCGATATCGGGCATCGTCACGCGCGCCGGGTTGAGGAAACGCTCGAAATAAAGCCCGTATTTCATGGGGTCGATCTCGGTGATATGCAGGCAGTAGGTAACCATCGAGCCCGCGGCGCTGCCGCGCCCAGGGCCGACCGGGATCCCGGCCGATTTGGCAAAGCGCACGAAATCCCACACGATGAGGAAGTAATCGGTAAAGCCCATCTTCTCGATCATGTCGATCTCATAGTCGAGCTGCTGCATATATTCCGGGTGCTCCGTCCCGTAGAGCTCGTCAAAGCCCTCGCGGCAGAGCTGCTTAAGATACGAAAGGCTCGTCACGCCCTCCGGGAGCTTGAATTCCGGCAGGAAATACTTGCCGAACGTAAACTCCACATTGCAGCGCTCCGCAATTTTTACTGTATTGTCAAACGCCTCCGGCACATCCGGGAACAGCTCGCGCAGCTCCTCTTCGCTCTTGAGATAGAATTCCTCCGTCTCAAATTTCATGCGGTTCGGGTCGTCGACGGTCTTGCCTGTCTGGATGCAGAGCAGCACGTCCTGCATTTTCGCGTCCGACTTGCGCAGATAGTGTGCGTCGTTCGTCACGACGAGCGGCAGAGACAGTTTTTCGGCGAGCTTGCGGATCTGTGCGTTGACGGTCCGCTGCTCCGGGATGCCGTGATCCTGCAGCTCCAGATAAAAATGGTCCGGCCCGAAAACTTCGGCATACTCGCGCGCTGCCTGCTCGGCGGCCTGCAGGTCGTCCTGCATGATCGACTGCGGGATGCGCCCAGCCAGACAGGCGGACAGGGCGATCAGGCCCTCGTGATGCTCGCGCAGCAGCTCCATATCCACGCGCGGGCGGTTATAAAAGCCCTCCGTGAAGCCGAGCGAGACCATATAGCTGAGATTGCGGTAGCCGGTCTCGTTTTCACACAGGAGGACGAGATGGTAGGGTTCTTTGTCGACGCCGTGGACCTTGTCGAAGCGCGTGCGGCGGGCGACATAGACCTCGCAGCCGACGATGGGCTTGATCCCGGCCTTCTTTGCTGCGCGGTAAAAGTCGATCGTGCCGTACATGACGCCGTGGTCGGTCAGGGCGATGGCCTCCTGGCCGATCTCCTGCACACGGTCCATCATCGAGCCGATACGGCAGGCGCCGTCAAGCAGACTGTATTCGCTGTGGACGTGCAGATGCACAAATGCCATGGCGGGCGCTCCTTTCTCAGCTCTCGTTCGCAAGCGCAACGAGCTTGCGCATACGGTGGTTCATTGCGGATTTGGAAACAGGCGGATCCTGCATGGCGGCAAGCTCCTGCAGCGTCGCCTCAGGGTTCTCCAGACGGAGCTTCGCCGTCTCGCGGAGCTTCGGCGGCAGGTCCTTGAGCTGGCCGCGCTTCTGCAGCTTCCGGATGGCCGCGACCTGCTCCATCGACGCGTCGACGACCTTGGTCAGGTTCGCGGTCTCGCAGTTGACACGGCGGTTGACACCGTTGCGCAGGTCCTTTTCGACCTTGGCCTCCATCACGCCCATCGCGCAGACAGGTGCGCCGATGGCGG
>ERZ825896.637-NODE-637-length-44075-cov-3.656474_pt1 | contig 44075 bp, 32 predicted proteins | sample MGYA00519858_ERZ825896 | MGnify/ENA primary metagenome ERZ825896 (study PRJEB31778, sample SAMEA3449214) | human gut metagenome | biome: human gut; feature: human-associated habitat; material: faeces | place: United Kingdom | collected 2010/2012 ... | reverse complement strand
GCTTTTTCATTATTTTTCCACGGTGAGTTATAATTTCCGGCACCGGTTTACAGAGCGGAGGGTAGATCAGGTATTCCGCTGGATCCTGGAGGAAGTGGCGGAGGTGGGATACCTTTCGCCCTCTGTATTGATTTTCTGGCGGTGGGCGTATTTCTGGCCTGCGGCTTGGGCCGTTCCACCCTGGTATTTGCTGTTCTGCGCAAGATTTTGCTGGAGATTCCCTTGCTGCTGCTGAACCGGCTGTTCCCCCTCTATGGTCTAGCCTATGCCCAATTCTGCGCCAAAATCGTGCTGGCTTGCGCCGCCATTTTGGTGCTACGGCGGCTCTTTGCCCGGCAGGCCAGGGAGCGAAAGGGTTCATACCAAATAAAAGGTTAGGGCTCCCGTTCTGTTGGACTGCCCGGTCAATCTGGAGTGCAGGGGTATGGCCTCCATGACGCCGTGGGACCGTGACCACGAGCTGTTCTTCGCAACGCTGGAGGCCGCCCATTGTGATGCGGGCTATTTGATTCCGAATGGGAATATTGACCGGAAGAAGATGGATACCATTTCATAAAAGGCTCAGTTCTGACCCAGATGGTGTCCCCCCTTATTCAAACGCCATGCAATTCAGGTACGCTTCATTAAACTGTGGCAGGCCGGACAGCTCCAAATAGCGGCATTTTTCGGTGGTGACAGCCAGCGCTGTTCCGCCTCTGCGGACAGCAGAACCGCAGGCGCACCGGCACTGGCGCCTCTGCGCCGGCGGCGGCGCCCAGCTCTTAGTTGTCGGCAGGAGCCACCTGTCCAAATAGCGATTGGGATGTGAAGGGGGCGACGGCAATGCTGCCCGGAGAGAGGCAAGCCAGGAGGTGCTCCATGACCGTATTGCCCGCAATGGACAGGGCGGTGACCTCCTCCAGTGCCCGCCCGGTAGCTTCGCATACCTGGGCCAGCAGTACGTGCAGCTAGCCCATGGTCTCCATAGACAGGGGTCCAGCCCGCCCGGGTGCTCTACGGTGTACTGGATGCGTGAGATGGCATCGGCTCCGGCCCAGCGCTGGGCGTTTGTCCCACTGGCCGTGGCCAGGCGGCTACCGCTGTTACAGCCATAGAGGTAGAGCACCACCGTAGTGGTTCCGATGTCCACCGCAACCCCCAGTCCTGTCCTCCTCCGGTCCGGGCGGAAACGCAGTGTATCGGCCTCCACCGCCGCCCGGGCGGATGCGTTCGGAAGAGAAACCGTTCAGTCCCCCGTGATACGGACTCTGACAGGCCAGCCGCCTGGGATCTCCCGGTGTGAGAAGCGGCCGCGCCCGCTCTCCAACAGTGGAGACCGCGCCTGTCACCTCAACCAGGCAGCGCCTACAGCGCCCAGAAACGCCGCAGGGGGCTTCCACATATGGGAAGCCCCCTTGCCGCAGCCCCTCTAACACGGTGATCCCGGCAGGCACTGTGATGTGTTTTGTTACAGGCCCGCAGCATATTGTCAGAGCAGGCATTACTTCTTCTCCTTTGAGGTTACGCACCGTAAAACTCGTCCACCGCCGCAAAAAACGCGTCGATGTTTGCCCAGGGGGATACCGGCGGAATGTCACAGCCGGAGGAAGGAATGAAGTTTTTGTATTCGGAGCAGCGCCCCAGCAGGTTCAGCGTGTCCGCGCGGACGCTCTCCGGTGTGCCGTTGCGGAAGGATGAGACCGGGTCCACATTTCCCATGACGAGCACGTCGTCCGGCATTTGTTTCAGCATCTCCAACAAGTCAATGGCATTGCCGAAGTGGAACGCAGAGGCGCCAGTCTCCAGCAGCTGGGGCACCAACTTAGCTACCGCAGGGCCGCAATTGTGGTAGATCACCAGGAAATCGTCGTCCTCCACCGCGTCCACAATTTTGCGGATATAGGGGGAGGAAAACTCACCGCACAGCTCCGGGGAGAGCAGCCCGGCGGCTGGCTCCGCGATGACGACGCCGTGAGCGCCAATCTTCTTATACTCCTGGATGTATGCCAGAAGGAACTGAGTGGCCTTGTCCAGCGTGGTGTGCACCATCTCCGGCTCCTCGTAGCAGTTGACCATGATCTCTGTCATATCCATCAGACGGCCGGCCAGAGAGAAGGGACCAATGACACCGGCAAAAATCGGACGATCCGTCACCAGCTTCAGAGCCTTGGAGATAGCCTCCACATACAGGCCGGTGCGGCCCGAACCCACGGCCGGAACCTGCAGCTTGTCCGCATCCTCGGGCTCCGACAGGACAGCGCCAATGACAGTTGGCACCTCGTCGTCCGTCACCCGGATCTGCGCCCCGAAGCACTCTGCCTCCACAGACAGATCCATCATGGAGACTGCGGCGGCGGTGGGGCACCGCTTGGCGATGGCCGCCATGCCGCTTGCCTGGGCATCGCTGCTGGAGATCAGCTCCCGAACCGTAATATTCTGCAGCTGAATGGAGGGAAAAGAGAGGACGGGGATCGACTTCTTTTTTTCAGCCTGCATCATATCAGAGAACCACTGCTTCATATTCATCTTAAAAAGCTCCCAATCTATGTATTATTTATTCTGCGAGCAGTTCTATAGCCTTCTCAGCGGCAGAGGCCGCATCCGGCGTATAGGCGTCTGCGCCGATTTCGTGACAGAATTGGTCGGTGACAGGGGCGCCGCCAATCATGATTTTGACCTGATTACGAATGCCCGCATCTTTTACCGCCGTTACCACCTCGGCCATAGCGGGCATCGTGGTGGTCAGGAGGGCAGAGCAGGCGATGATCTTACAGTCGTTTTCCATCGCGGTTTTCGCAAATGCTTCGGGGGCTACATCCACCCCAAGGTCAATCACTTCCAGGCCTTTGCCCTCAAACATCAGCCTAACCAAGTTCTTGCCAATGTCGTGAAGGTCGCCCTTCACCGTGCCAAGGCAGACCTTACCCTTGGTCTGTACGCCGGCATCGGTCAGAGCGGGCTTCAGCAGCTCAGCGCCGGTATTCATCGCGCGGGCGGCAACCAGCACTTCAGGCACAAAGACCTCGTTGTTTTTAAACTTCTGGCCAATGATCCCCATGCCAGCCAGAAGTCCTTCCTCCAAAATCTGCTGGGCGGGGATGCCCTCCTCCAGAGCCTGAGGAACCAGCACCTTGATCTGCTTGGCGCGCCCCTTCTGCAAAGCCTCGGAAATTTCAGTCAATACGCTCATGATCTTTACTCCTTTCTAAAATCCTGATCGAACACTCAGACGGGATCACGTTCTTTAGAGGAATCAAGCCGTCCCTGCTTCTTGCGGAAGCGGGCGGGCGTTACCCCGGCATATTTACGGAATACCTTAATGAAGTAGCTTTGGTCCTCGTAGCCTACCGCGGCGCAGACTTCTCCTACCGAGAGCGACGTAGACAGCAACAGGGATTTACTGTTGTCTATCCGCAGACGGCTGAGATAGGTATTAAAGGTGACGCCGAGCTCATCTTTGAATATTTTGCTGAAATACGGGGCGGAGAAGCCGGCATGGCGGGCGGTATCTTCCAGCGTCACCTTGTCCTTCAAATGCTTTTTCATATAATTGATGGCAGCATAGATAATATCTTTCCTCTGAATGTTGGCCCTGTCGAACACAAGCGTGGTATATTTGACAATGACTTGTGTCAGCCAAACAGTGAGATCGTCGGTAGAGCGCAGGTGATCGCTTTCAGATAAAAATGCTTGGTTCAAAGAGAGAACCTGTTCCAGATCCGCGCCGCCATCTGCTGCGGCGCGGGAAAGCAGCGCCATCAATTCCAGCGACCTCGCGCGCATCACAGAAAAGTTCCCACCTGTGGAGAAAAAGATGTGGCCCAGCAATTCGTTCAATAGACGGCGGGCTTCTGCCTCATTACCTTCTTTGATGGCCTGAATCAAGGCGCGCTCCTTCTCCAAGGGGTAGCGCGTGGAGGCGTCCCGCAGCTTGATCTGCTGGATATATTCACCAATATCCTGCTGCTGTGCTTCGGACTCCTGATATTCCAGCAGGGTACGGCTGCTGTCGCCAATATACAGCGCGTCTGCCAGCAGCTGCAGGGACATATAGCTTAAATCCGAAGGGTTCCGCCGTGGAAAGCGATGTAATATAGACGTAACCTGCTCTAAGTTTTTGGTGGACATACTCTGCTGGAGCATGGGGGTGCTGGCGATATAATCCTCCAACTCCATGATCATGACTGGACCGGCAACCAGGGCGCCGGCCATCTGTCCGCCAATCAGGATTGGAACGGAAATCCAGCCCATTCCGGCGGGACATAAATAGATATACCGGCCGCCCAAGCGTTCCGCCTGGTAGGCACCGCATATATGTAAGTCCTCGCAATAGGGGATGTCCGACACGATGGCCCGATACTCCTGGCAGAGGTTTTCACCAGAGAGCTGATGATAAAGCACTGTACCGTCTCCAGAGATCAATTGACAGGCAACCCCACAGGAATACGAAAAGGCGTCTACTATTTTAACCGCCTCAGGAATGTTGATTGTATGTTCACCATCTATAATTTTTTTCATCGGAAACCCTTCCCGTATGTGAAAGTATACAGCATCTGCATCGCCCAAACTATAAATAATTTGCGAAAAAAGGTGTTTTTTTCATCTGTTGTACATGGGATATCGCGGCAGTCCCGATCCAGGTGTGATTCCGCGTTCCAGATCGTATCTGCACAAGCAAGCGAGCAGAGACAGGGCGATGCCCTCCGGGATGCCTGCGTACCGTATCCGGCTGCCGGGCGGTGCGCTTTGGGGGCCGTTATCATAAAAAATGGCAAAAACTTCAGAAAAAATGAGAGCCATTTCCGGACAGTCTGTTGTATTATATCAATATATCAATCACCATACCGACCGTTTCACTGCCGGCACAATTAGAGATGGAGGGGGGCAGACAAACGGTAGCTTCATCACGGACAAAAATATTCGCATTCTCCGTGAGCTGGTACGCTACCACTACAAGTTCACCTCTATGAAAAGCAGCGAGAAAACCTCTTTCAGAACGCTTTTCCTGTTTGCAATGTGGCGCTGGATTCCATCGTGTCCGATATATTTGGCAAGTCCGCAACCGCTATTACGGACCACCTCACATCCGACGGGGATTTTGACGCCAAGCATTGCGTTCCCCCGTTACAGCATCCTCTCAAGAATAAGGCGGAGGAGATTCCCGAATCGATTGCAGGATATGAAATCACAGCCGAACAGAAAACTCGCATTGGAATCGTCCGGGACCATCTTCACCACATTGATATCTTGATTGAGCGGGTTGATACCTGCATCATACCATGGTCGATAAATACAAAGGCTACATCGAGCTTCTTTCTACGATACCAAGTGTTGACCGCAGCAGTGCGCTCACCATCCTGTCTGAGATTGGTGTTGGTATGACACAACTCGGTTCTTCTAACCGACTATGCTGTTGGGCCGGTCCGTTCTTCCGTTCTGCCTTGGAAGCTCCGATGCTGACAGGGCTGGTTTTGCGTACCTTTTTATTTGCGCTGGACCGGTACTCACTTTCACCCTACACTAAAAGAAACCGGATCAAACCGGCCGCTTCAGACGGCCAGAAGGAGAAAGCCACATGACAACCCAGGAGACCTATCAGGCCCGATTAAAGCGGGTGAACGACGCCATCCGCCTAGAGCAGGTTCCCGACCGGGTGCCAATCGTACCCGCGGCCAGCGCCCTGCCCTTTTTTCTCACCGAGGACACCACCTACCGGGATGCTATGTACGATTTTCCCAAGGCGGCCCGGGCCATCTACGCCTTCTGCCGGGACTTCCAGCCTGACGCTTTCAACGGCCCCGCCCTGACCAGCGGCCGATCCAACGAGCTGGCGGGTTCCACCATGATCGACTGGCCGGGCCGCCCGGGTACCCGGGTGCCTGACTGGTCCACCCACCAGTGCTTCGAATTCGAGTACCTCCAGGAAGATGAATACCCGGAGCTGCTGCGGGATTTCACCGGCTTTATGCTCCGCAAGTACATCCCCCGGGCCTTCCCGGGACTCAAAGGGCTGGAGAGCGTCCGCTTTGTGCCGTCCATTGTGCTGAGCACCGGGGTTTTAGAGGGACTTTACACCCCCGGAGCCCTAGCGGCTTACGAGACGCTGAAGGAAATCGGCAGGCACGACGGCGAGGCGGGGATGGTGTACGCCCGGCTCCTCGCCTCTCTGCAGGCGGAACTGGGCCTGCCCCTCATGTGGGGCACCTATGCCGAGGCCCCCTTCGACATCCTCAGCGACTACTACCGGGGCACCATGGGGACCTTCCAAGACCTGATTGAGCAGCCGGAGCACATCGCCGCTGCCTGCGACCTGTTCGCCGATCTCCAGATCGAGAAGTTCCGCAGTCTCACCGAGTCAGATCTGCCGGTGCGCCGGATCAACTTCCCCATGCACAAGGGCATGGACGGTTTCATGAGCCCCCAACAGTACGAGGAGCTCTATTGGAACCCGCTGAAAAAGGTCCTCAACGCCCTCATCGAGCTGGATATCACCCCCATTCTCTATACCGAGGGGCCCTACGATACCCGGGTGGAACAGCTGTGCGACCTGCCCCGAGGCAAGGTCCTGGTCCACTTCGAGCAGGCCGACATGGCCCGGGCCAAGCGTATCCTGGGGGGCACCTGCTGCCTCAGCGGCAACATCCCGGTCTACCTGCTGGAGTACGGGACCCGTGCGCAGGTGGCCGACGCAGTCAAAAGCCTGCTGGATACCTGCGCCCCCGGCGGCGGCTATATCCTGGACACTGACTGCTGCATTGAGAACGCCAAGCGTGAAAACCTGGAGGCCATGTTTGAAACCGCCCTGACCTACGGCGTCTATTGATGCCCCTCTTAATCCTCCGGCGCCAAACAGAGGACCGCCCCGGAACTGCTCCGGGGCGGTCCTCTATCATATCGGGGGAATTACTTACCCAGGAGCGCCTGAGCAGTATCGGCGATGCCGGGGGCGTCCAGGTGATAGTACTTGTAGACCTCCTCCGGGGAACCCAGAACGGCAAACCGGTCGGGCAGTCCGGCGCGCTTGAACTTGCAGGGCAGGTTGGCCTCGGCCAGGACCTCGGCAACGGCGCCGCCCAAGCCGCCGTTGATGCTGTGATCCTCAACGGTCACGATGGCGCCGGTCTCCTTGGCGCACTTGATGACCATCTCGGCGTCGAAGGGCTTGATGGTGTGCATATCCACGACGCGGGCGTGGATGCCGCGCTTCTCCAGCTCCTTGGAGGCCATCAGACTCCAGTACACGCTGGGGCCGCAGCCGATTAAGGTCAGGTCATTGCCGTCGCGGACAGTGATGGCCTTGCCGATCTCGAAGTCGTAATCGTTGTTGGCGTACACGTCGGGCTCGCCGCCGCGGCTGATGCGGATGATCATGGGCCCCTGATAGGTCAGGGAGGCGCGGATGATCTTGCGGCACTGGCCGGCGTCGGCGGGGACGCAGATGGTCAGGTTGGGAATGGCGCGGTACAGGGCCAGGTCGGCCACCACGTTGTGGGTGGGGCCGCCGCCGGAGGTCACGCCGGAGTGGGTGCCGATGAGGCGGACATTGACGTCGTTGTAGGCGGCGTCGGTGTGAATCTGGTCGGCGGCGCGCAGGGGCAGGAAGGGCCCGAAGACCTGGGCGAAGACCACCTTGCCGGAGAGGGCCAGGCCGGTGGAAATACCCACCTCGTCCTGCTCGGCAATACCCACGTTGACGCAGCGCTCGGGGTACTTGGCCATCATCTTGCCGGCGGAGCAGGAGGCGGGGGCGTTGTCAGAGCAGACAAAGGCAAAATCGATGCCCTCGTCGGCGATGGCCATCAGCTCCTCGCCATAGGCCTCGCGGGCGGAGGAGAGCATCATATCAAAATCAAATGTGGTTTCAACAGCCATGTCGGATTACCTCACTTTCTCTTTGCAAGAATTTCCTGGTACTTCTTATCGACGGAAGCCAGGGCCTCTTCCAGCTGGGGCTTGGCGATGCCGCCGCCGTGCCATTTCCAGGTGTTTTCCATGAAGTCTACTCCACAGCCCTTGGTGGTGTGGGCGATAATGGCCAGGGGTTTGCGCTTCTCAATGGTGGAGGGGGGCAGTTTGTCGAAGGTGCGCACCACGTCCTCCATATCGTTGCCCTGCATCTGCATCACGTCCCAGCCGAAGGCCTTGAACTTCTCGTCCAGGGGGTCGATGTTCATGGTATCGGCGGTGAAGCCGGACATCTGCAGGCGGTTCTTGTCCACAATGCACACCAGGTTGCCCAGCTGGAACTGAGCGGCGGCCATGATGGCCTCCCAGTTGGTGCCCTCCTGGAGCTCGCCGTCGCCCACGATGACGAAGGTGCGCCAGTTGGCCTTCTGCATCCGGGCGCCCAGCGCCAGACCCACAGCGATGGGGAGGCCGTGGCCCAGAGAACCGCAGGAGACCTCGATGGCGGGGATGTACTTGCGGTTGGGGTGCTGGCCGAACACGGCGGTATCCAGAGACTCGAAGTGCTCGATCATGTAGTCCATGGTGTACATGCCCAGGTCGGAGTAGATGCAGTACAGGGTCTCGCCGCAGTGGCCCTTGCTCAGCACCAAGCGGTCACGGTCCTCCCACTTGGGGTTCTTGGGATCGTAGTTCATGTACTTGTAGTACAGCGCCACTGCCATCTCCACGATGGAGAGCTCGCCGCCCAAGTGGCCCATGCCGATGTGGTACACAAAGTTCAGCAGGTCCTTGCGGATTTTGTAGGACTTGTCCTCGAGCTGGTTGACCAGCGTCATGTCAACATTGCTGCTCATTTCGTCTCATCGCTCCTTTATTTAAAGGTTATTACACTTGATCAGGACCTTGGGGTACTTGCCGGACAGGTGGGCGGCGAAAGCCTCCTCGGGCTGGTCAATGGTGTATACGTGCTGGATGAAGGGCTTCAGGTTCAGGCGGGGAAGCACCTGGACAGCCCGCGGAAAGGCGTAAGGCGCCACCAGGGTACCGGTGATGGTGAGCTCCTTCTTATAGCACTTCTGGTACAGATTGAGGGGCATCTCATAGTCGCCGGGGAACATGGCGATGTAGAGAACCTTGCCGCCGCAGGCGGCGATCTCACAGGGGATGGTGGCGGCAGGGGCGAAACCGGAGGCCTCCACCACCACGTCGAAGCCCAGGCCGGCGGTGATCTTGCTGCACTCGGCGATGACGTCCTGGCTGCCAGGGTCGATGACATGGTCGGCGCCGAAGGAGACAGCCAGGTCGCGCCGCTCCCTGATGGGCTCGATCAGCGTGAGAGAGGTGGCGCCGTGCATCTTCATCATCTGGAGGGTCAGCAGCCCGATAGGGCCGCCGCCCTGAATGGCCACCCGGCTGCCCACCTTCATGTCTGCCTTGTCTACAATGCGGGTGGCGATGGACACGGGCTCCAGAATGCAGCCCTCCGCCAGGCTGACGCTGTCCGGCAGCTTCCACACCTGGCTCTCGTCCCATACCACGTACTCGGACATGCCGGGAGAATCGGCCTCGTCCTTGGCATGCTGGCAGAACTGCGGCTGACCGTTGTTGCAGTAATAGCAAGCGCCGCAGGCCCGGAGGAAATTGCCTGCCACATGGTCGCCCACCTTCAGGCCCTTCACGGTGGCTTCGCTGCCCAGCTCCTCAACGACGCCGGATACCTCGTGGCCCAGGCCAAAGGGCACCACCCGCTGCGGGAAAATGCCGCCTACCAGGTGGGGGTCAGATCCGCAGATGGCGCAGTAGGCCACGCGGATCTTCACGTCATGGGGACCCACCGGCAGATCCGGCATCTCCAGCGTTTTGACCACGCCGCGTTCAGCCTCGTCCCTGGCCTTCATATTGCCGATCTTTACAGCGCAGATGGTTTTTTTCATGGCAAAGGCCCCCTTACAGCGTGGTCGTAAAGCCGCCGTCCACGTTGATGGTCCAGCCGTTGATATAGTTGGAGGCGTCGCTGGCCAGGAAGACGGCGGTGCCCATCAGGTCGTAGGCGCAGCCCCAGCGGCCGGCGGGAATGCGGCCCGTAATCTTGTCGTAAAAGGCCTTGTCATCGCTGATGGCCTTGTTGACAAGCAGTATACATAAATTTCTTTGGTGTAATGAATTATTATAAAACCAACACCCTCTATTCCGTTTCCCGCTGCAAAAAGCTGTGGACATTTACCGAAAATCTATTTGGCACTATGCAAGGCTGTGGCTATATGTTATAATGGGTTATAATTTGTGTATACATGATTGTATACGCAAACGGCAATCTGTTCCATCTCAGGAATATACGAGAAAGGTGGCTGAGACCTTGCCGCTCAAGGTAGTAACCTATCTGGACTATGTGGATCTGGGACTTCCTAATCACAGTGAGGTCTACAATATTATCAAGGCCGCGACCTCCTATGAGGACTGTTTTGTCAGTGCAATGTCGTGTGGCGCAGACATTATCATGCAGATTTCCAATCCTGTCTGCCAGGTGCAGGATCTCTTTTTGACCTTTGAAAACTATGAGGATTTACCTACGATTCTCGCCTTTTATATCTATTCAGAGGAGATGATTGTGTACGCGCTGTCCAATAAGGGGAAGCGCCGGGAGGATCTGCGGAACCTTTTCCTGCAGTCCTTTGGCGGACGGTATCAATATATACTGGATTTCAGCTGCGATTTCGAACAAATCTCTGTTCTTTCAGGCGGAAACCTTCAGCCGCGGCTGCTCCAGCTGGATAAGAGCGAATCCTTGACTGAAATTCTTCGGGGCACTCCCATCCAGGAGTTCAACGCTTTTCGGGCGCGGAACCAGCTTGATCTGAAGAACTCAGGCTACTACCTGTACGGCTGGTACCTGCGGGACGAGACTGACCTGGACTACTCGCACCACAAGAATATCAAACACATCTACAATCTGATTGGCGCCATTCTGCAGGAGGAATGCCAATCGATACTCCGGCGGCACAGCGGAGGGGAAGTTTTTTATGAGGGGCCAAAGCGCCTCTTTGCCCTTATCAACGCCCCGACCTGCAGAGACAGATACGAATCTGAGGTCAGACAAATCGCCGGGGAACTGACGGCTGCTATGGGTACGGTCAGCGCCAACCGGTATATGAGCGGCTATTTCAGGTCTATCGAGGACATGAGGGACGCCCGCGAGGAGATCAATCGCCTCAGGCAGTACAACTTTTTTTGCCAGGATGCGCCGCTGCTTACGGAACGTCTTCTGCGCTCAAGCAAGCGTACTCCAAAGCCGGGAGAAATAGAGGCGCTTTTACAAAAAATTCAGTATCTGATTGCCTACGATACGGGCAACCCCGATATTCAGCATCTGGTACAGCGGCTTCTTTTAAACGTAATCAAGCCCAGCATGGATTACAGCCTCTTTTTTTACTGCTTCTCCAATGTGAGTTCATTTATTTATCAGAAGCTTACCGATCGCTTCCAAAGCGAAACGCCGCTGCAGATCCCCTCTCAGGTAAACTGGCAGTACTCCTCCATTGAGATTGGATACGGCAATCTCTCCTCCGCCATCTACCGCCTCCAATCCGACCCGCAGGCGGGCATACCGAAGGTAAAGAATCCCCTTATCAACAAAGCCATCAAATATATTCAAAAGAACTACGCCGAGGACATTTCCCTCATTACGCTGTCTCAGCATTTAAACATCAGCAGCGTCTATCTGAGCCAGCTCTTTAAAAAGGAGCTGGGCATCAGCCCAATTAAATTTATCATCAATTATCGGATTGACCGGGCAAAGGAACTCCTCAAGGAGACTGACGATCCTATCTACAATGTGGCGGTCAAGGTGGGATTCTGTGAGCCGAAGTATTTCTCCAAAACCTTTAAGCGCGTCACAGGTATCACTCCCATCCAGTATAAAAAAAGTAAATAGGCTCTGGTGGTGCCCCATCCTGCAAAAAGGGCCTGCGGTCTGCATGATGCAGACCGCAGGCCCTTTCTCTGTGAACAGCTTCCACTGGCGCATAGGCCCGTTCATTACGGCGGCCCTGGTTTTATCCGCCGTATCAAACCACCTTTTCCTCATCATTTATTTTCATGTCATCTTCCCCGCTCCTCCGGCGGTTCTGCGCTCCGCAAGCTGCGGTTCGCCTCATTCCGTCTGACGGACAATACCAAACAGCACCATATCCAGCACATCCTGCATAGTTTCCAGCATCGTGCGCAGGCCGCCCCCCTTCTGTTCCGCCTGATATTGGCGAGTAACAGACCAGATAGCAGATTCTACGCGCTCAAGATACCAGGCCACCCGCTCCTGAGACAGCCCAGGCCGCAGAGCCATGTTTGCCACCACATGCTCCAAAAATTGCCGGTTCATCTCCTGAATTGGTCTGTGCAGCAGCCAAATCTGATTTTGCAGATGCACCGGTGGACGGAGCATCGCATTTTCAAAAATATTGCTCTCCTTCGGGTGGCATTGGAAAAACTGCTCCCGAATCATAAAGTAGTCCCTGATGGCGCCGGCTGTATTCCGCCCATTCAGCGCGGCGGTATGCTCTTCCACATAGTTCTTCAAAGTGTCAAACGTAATCTGAACGCACAGGAGAAACAGCTCGTCCTTACTGGAGTAGTAGTGGTACATCATGCCCTTGGAGATGCCGTGCCCGCTGCAGATGCGCTCCATGGTCACCTTGTCATAGCTATATGAGCCGAATTCCTCCATAGCCGCCTGGGCGATCTCGTTTCTGCTCCGCTCCTGGCGCTCCTGCTGAGTCATGTTTTCGGCACCTCCCCCGCTTGATGCAGCTCTCCGGCCCACTCGAATCCCTTTTTGGCCAAAATCACTGCAATGACCTCGTTAATGACCGCCGCTGCGGCAATGGTGCCCTGAATGATTGCAGCGTTCTCCGGAGCGGCCCTGCTGAGCACGGACACTGCGATACCGGTAAAGACAAGGGATACCCCGGAGTGAGGCAGCAATGTAAAGCCCAGATATCTCCTGACCGTCTTAGGCGTATGGGTAAGCCTGGCGCCTAAGTAGGCGCCGCTGTATTTGCCGATGGCGCGGGAGACGATATAGACCGCCGTATAAATACCGGCGCCAAAAATCAGGTGGTAATCCAAAGGCGCGGCCAGATTCAGAATGACCACAATCATGGCAAAACTTATCACCGGGTTCATGACCTTCATCATATCATCCCGCTGCCGGTCCGTAATCATATTGGCAAACACTGCGGAAAAGGACATGCCAAGGAGCACAAAATTGAGCACCGGCACAGGCAGTATGCCGTTGATAGCAAAGCCAATACCGGTGGAAATCAGAAGCATTGCCAGCATGACAGCCAAGGCGGCCCCCTTCGTCCTGGTATGCTGAAGCAGTTTGCCTGTCATAAAGCCTGTAACAATTCCAATCAATACCGGCAGAAACACCAGAAAAATGACCACTGGTACCGGGATTCCCTGTGTGGAAATATGAGCGGACACAAAAGCGATCACCAAAAAGAAAACCAGCGATCCAACCAAGTCGTCCAGGACGGCCATAGGAATGAGGGTGTTGGTAACAGGTCCGGCGGTCTTCATGTCTCTGACCACAGACAGGGACGGCGCGGGCGCAGTGGCCAGAGCGATGCCTCCGAACAGAAATGCCACGTAGAGCGGGACATCTGCCGCCCGGAAAATGATGGCGAATACAAGGCTGACCACGAGAAATGTCCCAAGTGATTCCGTAATTGTGGTAACCAAAATCTGCGCCCCTGTCTTTTTCATCTTTTTCCAGATAAGTTCCGTTCCGATCATAAGGCCGAAGGTGCATTCAAAGACGCCCTCTATCACTCCAAACCATTTTGAGTCCAGGACTGAATTTCCCAGCAGGTTCACGGCGTGGGGCCCTATAATCATTCCGGCAATCAGCCACCCCAGAATAGAGGGCAGCTTCAGCTTCGAGATAAGCTTGCCTGCCAGAAAGGCAATTGCGATAGCGGCCAGAAGCCTTAGTATTTCCCACAAAGTTTCCATTCTGATTTCCTTCCTTCAAAATGAATCGATCATTTCATCTGCAATCATATATATCACTTACAGACGGTTTTGTCTATAGTTAAATTTTAAACTTTTTGAGCGTCTGATAACATGCACAGAGCGCCGCTTGCCGTGCGGCGCTCTTCGGGGCACATATTATTTCGTCAACCGCCTGTCATTTTACGCGGCCTCATACTCCAATTGCGCCTCCGCGCCCCTATCCCAACAGCTGAAAAGAGCGGCCCCCAGCTGGGGGCCGCTCTCTCCGTTCTCCTCTTAAATTACATCAGCTTTACCGTATAGTAGACGGCCGACACCAGCAGCCAAGCCACCAGCACGCCGTACAGCGCGGCGTGGGCGCCCAGGAAAATGCTGGCTATGACCACCAGCGCAATAATGGCGCAGGTGACATAAAACATAATATAGTTGGCGTTCTTGGGAAGAACCCGGCGGGGCTTTCCAGCCAGGGCAAGCACCCCGTGCTTCCCCTGGAGAATACGGCTCATGACCGCGACGGCCACCAGGATCACCGCCAAAACCACCATATACCCATACACCAGAATCGGATGTCCTGCGGCGCGCTGGGACATCCACACGCCTAAAATCCCCAGCGCAGACAGAGTGGCGACCGTAAAAAACTCCTTCTGATAGAGATAGAAAATCAGGGCCAGCACCGCCACCACAGGCACAGCGACATAGAGAAGCTGGACGCCGCTCCCCTTGAACACGCGGGTGATGATGCAGCAGACCGCCAGGGCCGCCGCCAGAATGGTCAGAAAAACCGGCAGCGTGGCGGAGCTGCCTTTCCTGTGGGAGAGGATCCACCAGACCAGAGCCGCCACAAAGCACAGGGGAAATACAATGGATAACACCGTCAGCACAGCCTCGATGGCATTGGCGGTTCCAATGGTGGCCACTGTGTATTTGATATAAAAGCGGTTCACCAGCAGAAGCAGGAACTCCAGCACCACCGCGCCCACGATCCAGTAGAGAACCTTGTTGAGGACGGCGTCCTCCTGCCTTGCCCGTTCCGTTCTTTCTCTCTTGTTCATGTGTTCATCTCCTGAAGGAATTCTCAATCTCATACATTTTAACAGATGGCGTCCCGCTTTGCAACCCAAAAAACGAGCTCTTTCCGCCAAGCCCCTTTGCCAAACCCCATATCCTGTGTTAAAATAGGCCTTATCTGATGATACTAGGAGTATGCCATGAAACGGTGGTTTTCTTTCCTGTTTGCCGCAATTTTTCTCCTTCTGCCCGGCTGCGGCGGGGCTGGGGAGGCGTCGGCCCAGTTCTTTGCCATGGATACCGTCATGACCGTCACCGTCTACGGCCGTCAGGGCAAGGCGGCTGTAGACGCCGCCCGTGCCGAAATCAACCGGCTGGACAGGCTGTTTTCCCGCACCAGGGAGGACAGTGAAATCGCCCGGCTCAACGCCGGCGGCGAGACGGCGCTGGACGGTGAGGTCCTCGCTCTGCTGGAGCTGGCCCGCTCGGTGTCCGAGGCGTCCGGCGGCGCCTTTGACGTGACGATCGCCCCGGTTATGGACGCATGGGGCTGGACTGGCGGGGAGCGGCGGGTCCCACCCCCTGCAGAGCTGGAGAAACTGCTCCCTCTGGTCAACTACAAAAATCTGCTGCTGGATCCGGCCTCCGGCACCGCATGCCTGACCCGCCCGGGTATGTCCGCCGATCTGGGCGGCGTGGCCAAGGGCTATGCCGCCGGCCGGGCGGCAAGCGCCGTCCGGGAGGCGGGGGCCGCCTCTGCCCTGCTGGATCTGGGCTCCAACATCACCGCCGTGGGGGATAAGCCGGACGGCACCTCCTGGCGGATCGCGGTGAAGGACCCGCAGGACACCCAAAACTATATCTGCGTGCTCTCCCTCTCCGATCAGACCGCCTCCACCTCAGGGGGATATGAGCGGTACTTCGAGGAGGACGGCGCCGTCTACCACCACATCATCGACCCGGCCACCGGATATCCGGCGGACACCGGGCTGCTGTCGGTGACAGTGGTATCGGAAAACGCCGCTCTGGCCGACGCCCTCTCCACCGCCTGCTTTGTGCTGGGGCCGGAGGAGGCGCTGGAGCTTTGGCGCACAGGGGGCGGGCTGGACGCCTTTGAGCTGGTGCTGTGCCGGACCGACGGCACGGTAGTGGTCACCGAGGGACTGGAGGAGGGGCTGACCTTCCACGGGGAGGAGGGCGGCTATGTCTGTGAAATCGCCCGCCGGTGAGCGGCTGCGCCCCTCGGCCTGGGACGCCCTCATCGTCCTGTGCGTCGCCGCGGCCGCCGTGCTGCTGCTGATCGCCCTCCGCCCGGCGGAGGGCGGCCGCCTGACCGCCGAGGTCGCTCTGGACGGCAGGGTGGTGGCCCGGTTTGAGCTGGACCGGCTCGACCGCCCGGAGAAGCTGGAGCTGGACGCCCCCTATCCGCTGACGGTGGAGGTACAGCCGGGCCGGATCTGCATCTCCGAGAGCGAATGCCCCGGCGGAGACTGCGTCCATACCGGCTGGATCAGCCGGGCCGGATCACAGATTATCTGTCTGCCCAACCGGCTGGTGATCTCTGTAACAGGAGACGCCCACCAGGAATTTGACGCTGTAACGGGGTAAAAAGTTTCACTCCGGAAGGAAAAAATTTTTTTGTTTGAGGTGATTGCCTTGGCCGCCCCGCCCGTCCGCCGTCTCACCCTCTGCGCGGTGCTCACCGCCCTGGCCCTGGCGCTGTCGGCGGCCGAGGGACTGGTTCCCCTGACCGTCATCTTCCCCCTGCCCGGCCTGCGGCTGGGGCTGGCCAATCTGGTCACCGTCTACGCGCTGTGCCGCCTCTCCGGGCGGGAGGCCCTGCTGATCCTGGCGGCCCGGTGCCTGCTGGGCGCTCTGGTGGGCGGCAGCCTCACCGCCCTGGCCTTCTCCCTCACCGGTGGCCTGCTGGCCCTGGGGACCATGGCCCTGCTCCTGCGCTGCGGCCGCTTCTCCCTCTTCGGCGTCTCCATCGCCGGGGCCGCCGCCCATAACACGGGGCAGATCCTGGCCGCCATGGCGGTGCTGGGCTCCCGGGCCCCCCTGGCCTACCTGCCGCCCCTGCTCCTCTGCTCTCTGGCTACAGGGGCCTTTACCGGCGGAGTGTCCGCCATGCTGGTGCGCCGGATCCCCGCCCCTCTCCGGGCCGACTGAAAATCTTCATCTTTTTGTAACCGCTTTGTGATGGCTTTCTGCCGGCCTGCGTCGTATGATGTTGTCTATAGAGAAAAAACAGGAGGAACTCGGCAATGAAACGCACATCTGTACGTCTGCTCACTCTGATTCTGGCCTTTTCGCTGGCGCTGGCGCTGACCCTTGCGGCGTGCGGCCGCGGGGGCGGCCTGCCGCAAAACGTCCCGTCCCCCACGCCGGCCGCCGAGGCCGTTCCCACCCCCGAACCCACGCCGGAGCCCACCCCCGACCCGGAGGAGGCGGTGCGCAATTACTGGTCGGAGGACCAGCTCACCCAGGCCTGGGGCCCCGACCAGGTGGTGGAGCATCTCTTCTTCCACCCCGTCATCGCCTACCCACAGTGGGCCTTCCACGACTGCAGCGCCACGCAGTCTGAAAAGGAGGGGCTGGACGACTGGATGGTGACGGTGGATGAATTCAAAAAAATTCTCGACAGCCTCTATGAGCGGGACTATATTCTGGTCCGCATGGAGGACGTGTGGAGCGAGTATACCAACGAGGCCGGCGAGACCCGGATGCAGCGCAACACCCTGATGCTCCCCGAGGGAAAAAAGCCCCTCATTTTCTCCTTTGACGACGTGAACTACTACCCCTATATGCTGGAGCAGGGCTTCACCTCCAAGCTGGTGGTGGGAGAGGACGGCGACATCTGGGCCCAGTGCACCGACCCCTATACCGGCGAGACCTTCCTCACCCAGGACCTGGACGCCACCACCATCCTGGACAAGTTTGTCCGGGAGCACCCGGACTTCTCCCTCAACGGCGCCAAGGGCGTCTTCTCCCTCACCGGCTATGAGGGCATCCTGGGCTACCGTACCCAAAACGACATCGACATCGCCGCCGACGACCCGGCCCGGCCCGCCTTTGACGCCAGGCGCGCCGCTGAGATCGAGGCGGTCAAGCCGGTCATCGCCCGGCTCAAGGAGACCGGCTGGACCTTCGGCTCCCACACCTGGGGCCATATCCGCCTGGCCAACAAGTCCATGGAGGCCATCCAGCGGGATACCCTGCGCTGGGCCGAGGAGGTGGGCAGCCTGGTTGGCCCCACCACCATCCTCTTCTATCCCCACGGCGGCCGCCCCGACGGGGACAATGACGTGACGCAGACCGGCCCTCAGTTCCAGTGGCTCCAGAGCCAGGGCTTCCGCATCTTTGCCAGCGTGGGTATCGAGTCCTACTCCAAAATCAAGAGCGATATCTCGGCGGTCATCTGCGACCGCCTCCACCCCGACGGGACCACCCTGCGCAGCGGCAAGTCCCTGGAGCGGTACAGCCAGTTCTATGACGCACGGGAGATCATCGACCTGGATGTGCGCCCCGACCTGGGCGTCACCTGGTAAGGGGCAATCTCCTTCTGTCCCGCCCGGCCGTTTGGCCGGGCGGGTTTTCTATACGCTTTTTTAACGCCCCGCCCCTCCTTTCTAACCCCATCGAAACAGGATTTGTACTAGGATAGGGGCAAGCGAAAGGAGCGTTTGACCGTGATTGAACTACAGCACGTCTACAAGGCGTACAAGGGAAAATCCGTACTTGTAAACGTCAGCCTCACCATCCGGAGCGGCGAGTTCTTCGTCCTCATCGGGTCCAGCGGCTGCGGCAAAACCACCTTGCTCAAGACCATCAACAAACTGAACGCGCTGGACAAGGGGGAGGTCCTGATCGACGGAACCTCTGTCCAGCAGATCAAGGTCAGCCAGCTTCCCAGGCTGGTCGGCTATGTCGTACAGGAGGGCGGCCTCTTCCCTCATATGACAGTGGAAGAGAATATCGCGCTCACCATGCAGATCTCCAGGTATCCCAAAGAGCAAATCTCCGCGCGGATCGACGAGCTCCTGCGTATGGTAAACCTGGACCCCAAGGTCTACCGGAACCAATTCCCCTCCCAGCTCTCCGGCGGCCAGAAGCAGCGGGTGGGCGTGGCGCGCGCCTTTGCGGCCGATCCCCCCATCATCCTGATGGACGAACCCTTCTCCGCCCTGGACCCCATGACCCGCGCCGAGCTCCAGGATGAAATCCACCGGCTTCAGCAGGCATATCACAAGACCATCGTCTTTGTCACCCACGACATGGACGAGGCCATCAAGCTGGCCGACCGGATCTGCATCATCCAAAACGGGCGGGTAATCCAATGCGATACCCCGGAGCAGATTCTCAAACACCCGGCCAACCGGTACATCGACACCTTTATCGGCAAAAACCGGCTGTGGGACAACCCCGCCTTTATCAAGGCCAGGGACATCATGCGGCCCAGGCCGGTCACCGTCTCCTGCGGGCGCACCGTGATGCAGGCCCTCCAGATTATGCGCCAGAACAACGTGGACAGTCTGATGGTCACCGGCAGCGGAAACGTCTTTTTCGGCATGGTCTGGCTCAAGGATCTCAGTGCCGGCGTCCCAATGGGAGATCGTATTGATAAGCATCTGTCCAAGGATTACATATCCGTTTCGGTGGACGACAGTCTCAAGGACATCCTCACCGCCCTCCGCGCCGGCGACAGTCCTGATTTCGGCGCCGTCCCCGTGCTGGACGCAGGCGAAATTCTGTGCGGTTTTCTCACAAAGAGCAGTCTTCTGGCCACCCTGAGCCACCGGTTTGTCCCGGATCGTACGGAGGAGGTTACCGCGTCGTGAGCATGACGTTTTCTCCTGAGAAGTTTCTGGATCTCTTTGCACGCAAGTGGCCGGAGCTGCTTGAACAGCTGCTCAACCACATCAACGCCACCACGCTGGCGCTGCTGATCTCCCTGGCGGTAGGCGTTCCGCTGGGCGTGCTCATCACCCGGAACCGGGCGGCGGCCAAAATCGTCATCGGCGTAGCCAACGTCATGCAGTCCATCCCCTGCATCGCCCTGATGGCCCTGGCCGTCATCTGCATCGGCATCGGTACTGCTCCCGCCATCCTCATGGTCTTTGTCTACGCCTTCCTCCCCATCCTCAAGAACACCTATACCGGCATCGTGAGCGTGGATCCGAAGAGCCTGGAGGTGGCCCGGGGGCTTGGCCTTACCCGCACCCGCTGTCTCTTCAAGGTGGAGCTCCCCATGGCCGCCCCCTTTATCATGGCTGGTATCCGCATCGCCGCCGTGGCCGCCGTAGGCACCATGACCATCGCCGCTTTTGCCGGCGCCAAGGGGCTCGGCTGGTTCATCAACCTGGGCCTCACCCAGATGAACACGGAGATGATCCTCTTCGGCACCATCCCCGTCTCCCTGCTGGCGCTGCTCATCGACTTTATCTTCTCCCTGCTGGAGCGCGCGGTCACCAGCGAGGGACTGCTGCCCCCCGAGCGGATTCAGAACCTCTCCAGGCGTGTGGTCCTCCGCCGCAAAGTTTTCTCCGCCGGTATCTGTGCGGCGCTCATTGCCGTCGCCATGCTGGAATATATGGTCTGAGCCAATACATTTTTATCACCACAACAAAAGGAGTCTTTCCCATGAAAAAGCTATTTGCGCTGTGTACGGCCCTTGCCCTCCTCGCCGCCCTCTCGGCCTGCGGCGGTTCCCCCTCCGGCGCCAACTCTCAGGCCCCTGCAGATACGCAGCCTTCCCAGTCCGCCCAGCCCGCCGGAACCGGCGGGGAGAGCGGCGGCGTTATCACCATCGGCGCCTCCAACTATACGGAGGTCTACATCCTGGGCAATATCTACAAGGAACTCATCGAGTCGAATACCGATCTGACGGTGGAGACCTCCTTTGGCCTCAACGGCGCGGTCTTCTGCTTCGCAGCGCTGGAAAACGGCGATATCGACATGTTTGTGGAGTACACGGGCACCGTCCTCTCCAATATTCTCAATCAGCCTATGAACAACGACCACGACGCCGTCTACGAGACCGTTTCCACTATGATGCAGGAGGAGCACAACATCCACACCTCCGCTCCCCTGGGGTTTAACAACACCTATGTCATGAGCGTCAAGCCCGAGACCGCCGGGGAATACCATCTGGAGACGCTCTCCGATCTGATGGCGGTGGCCGATCAGCTCCGTCTGGGCTGCACCGTGGAGTTCATCCAGCGCGAGGACTGCCTTCCCCTGCTGGAGGAGACCTTCGGCACTACCTTTGAAGAGGTGAGCGGTCTGGACGCCACCATCCGCTACACCGCCATTGACAGCGGCCAGGTGGATGTGGTGGACGCCTTTGCCACCGACGCCCTGCTCTCCAAGCTGGGTCTGACCACGCTGGAGGACGACGTCAGCTTCTTCCCGCCCTATGACGCCTGCAACTTTGTCCGGCAGGAGGTGCTGGACGAATACCCCGAGCTGGTCCCCGTTCTGTCCCAACTGGATGGGCTCTTTACCGAAGCATCCATGGCCGCCCTCAACGCCCAGGTGGACGTGGACGGAATGGACGCCGAGGATGTGGCCCACCAGTTCCTGGTGGACAACGGCCTGATCCCGGAATAGTTCCTCCGCTTCTGAACGTGTCGTTCTCTTGACCGGAGCCAGCCGAAACAGCCGGTACCAAAGCCACGGAGGCCCCCCTTTACATTAAAAAAGGGGGGCCTCCGTGGCTTTGCAGGTCCGGAGGAAAACGACGGCTTGAGCGTTTACACACGTTCCTGCCGCTGTTCCGATCGTATGCCTTGAATGACCGGACCTATCATAAGACCTCAATCCGCTTCATACGATTTTTCCCGCGAACAGCGTACCCGCCTTGCCGCCCTTCACGATTTCATATAACGCTTCCGGCATTCTTCCGTTCGTGATAATCGTATCAATTCCCTGTGTGGTAGCAAGTTCAGCGGCTCGAAGTTTTGTCTTCATGCCTCCGGTTCCCCGTCTTGAGCCTGCGCCGCCCGCAAGAACGTATACTGTACTGTCAATTTGTTCTATCCGGTCTATCAGCTTTGCATGGGGATATAACCTCGGGTCTGCGTCGTACAGCCCGTCTATATCGGAAAAAATGATCAGCCGCCTTGCCCGGCACAAAACCGCAACAACAGCCGAAAGCATATCGTTATCCCCGAACAGTCTGTCCTCCGATTCTATTTCGGTGCAGCTGACAGAATCATTTTCATTCACCACCGGAATAACGCCCATCTCCAGCAGTGTATTGAATGTATTTGTCAAATGTTCTCTCTTTTCTTCCTGTTCCATATCTTCCGCATTCAGCAGGATTTGGGCGATTGTCTTATCGTAGTCGTTGAAAAACTTGTCATAGAGATACATAATGCTGCATTGTCCCACCGCTGCCGCCGCCTGTTTCATCCGCATGCCGGACGGCTGCGCTTTCCTGTTCAGCTTGTTCGTTCCGACAGCAATCGCACCGGATGAAACCAAAATTACTTCGTAGCCCATGTTTGAGACATCGGACAGAGCACACGCCAGGCGGTCAAAAGAGCGCAAATCGCTTTTCCCCAGTTCATTTGTGAGCGTGGACGTCCCCACCTTTACGACAATCCTGTTTTGATAAAGTCTCATCTCACACCTCGATAACAGACGGCGTATGTCTGGTGAACGTCAGAAATTTCCGGTAAATATCATCCGTCCGCACCTTCATATATCCTGTTGTCGTTCCGTCGCTGCACCCATACCATCTTTCTGCAAGAACTTCTTTGTCGAAAACCACCCGCACCTTGCTTTCTCTGTCCAACAGGCTGCTGTAGACGGTCGCCGCGCCGATCTTTGTACCGAGCATAAGTTCCATGTGTTCTGCAGGGGCAAAGGAAACGCGGGAAACCCCTAACGCACTGCTGAAATCCTTAGCGCGAAACGGCTTGCTGCCTGTGGTAATGAACAAATAAAAATCTGTCTGCTGCCTATTACAGAGAAACAGCGTCTTTACCATGTTCATGTCCAGCTTCTTGTTAATGGCAGCACAGTCCTCCATTGTAATCGCTTCGTCGGTATCGACACGCTCAAAGGATATTTGCAGTTTTTCCAATGTCTCGTAGACCAGCTTCTGGAGCTGTGTCTGAAAGTGGCTGGGAGCCTTTGTTTGAATTTCACTTACATAAAACACGCTTCTGTCACACTCCTGCTTGACTTTTTGGTCACTTCAGAGTAACATACATTTTAAAATAACAAAAGCGAATATTTATCATCGTAAATATGATAAAATCAGATAGTTCAGGCAGAGTAATAAAATGGATATGAATATTCAAAAATATATGGCGTTCGTCAAGACGGTCGAGTATGGCAGCTTCACAAAGGCAGCCGAGAAATTAAATTACTCTCAATCGGGTATAAGCCGTATGATTAACGACTTGGAAACCGAATGGAAGATTGTTTTGCTGGAAAGGGGAAAATCCGGCGTAAAGCTGACAAGCGATGGAATGAAGCTGCTTCCCCATGCAAAGAGCGTCTGCATGGCATATGAGAAATTGCAGATGGAAGTAGACGAATTGAATGGTCTGCAATCAGGGTTAATCCGTATCGGCACGTTTTCCAGTGTGGCGACCCACTGGCTTCCGAACATCATCCGGGAATTCCAAAAGGCATATCCGAATATCGACTATGAGCTGCTGCTTGGCGATTATACGGAAATCGAAACCTGGATAGCGGATGGACGTGTGGACTGCGGCTTTTTACGTCTGCCTGTCCATTTTGACTTGGAAACCTTTTTTTTGATGCAGGACAGGCTGCTTGCCATTCTTCCGGAAAATCACCCTCTGGCGCTTCTTGAAAAAGTACCTGTCGCCGCGCTTTGCAGCGAGCCGTTCATGCTTTTGGAAAAAGGGGCGAAAACGGAGGTATCGGAAATTTTTGAACGCTGTAATCTGACGCCCAGCGTGCATTTTACAACATGGGACGATTATGCGATTATGTCTATGGTGGAAAGCGGCCTTGGCATCAGTATTTTGCCCGAACTGATCTTGAAGCGTGTTCCCTATCGAATTGTTGCAAAGGAATTGGATATACCTGCATATCGTAAGATTGGGGTTGCTCTTCGGAGTAAGAGGACGGCTTCGCTTGCGGTAAAACGGTTTTTGGAATATTTGCAATACCGCTGATCGAGCCGCCGTCAGGGTGCGGAACTATCTGACTTCAGACGAACCGGCCTCTGCTGTTCTCTCCCCATTGACAATCTCTGCTTCCTGTGATACAATCACCATCCTTTACCGCGGCTGGGAAAGGAGACGTTATGATACCACATTGGAAGCGCAAATTTGTGATTCTCTGGACGGGCCAGGCGGCCTCCATCCTCACCAGTATGATCTCGCAGTACGCCCTGATCTGGTACCTCACCTATCTCACCGGCTCGGCCGCCGTGCTGTCGGTGGCCACCATCGCCGCCATGCTGCCCCAGGGGATCCTCTCCCTCTTCACTGGGGCCTTTGCCGACCGCTTTGACCGGCGGATCATCATGATGGCCGCCGATGGGGCCATCGGCGTGGTCTCCCTGGGGCTGGTGGCCGCCGCTGCGGACGGTACGCTGACCACGGCTCCCATTTTGATCGCCCTGGCCCTGCGCAGCGTGGGGAGCGCCTTTCACTCTCCCTGCATTCAGGCGGTCACCCCGCTCATCGCCCCGCCGGAGGCGCTGAGCAGGTGCGCCGGCTGGAGCCAGGGAATTCAGACGGTGTCTATGCTCCTCTCCCCCGCCATCGCCGCCGTACTCTACGAGCACGTCCCCCTGTCCTGGGTCATCGCCCTGGACACCCTGGGGGCCGCCTTCGCCATCTGCGGCGTACTGGCCGCCCGGCTGCCCGTACTCCGCGCCGGCGCGGCCGGGCGGAAGCTGCGTCTCTGGTCCGATACGGTGGAGGGCTTCCGGGTCCTGCGCGCCAAGCGGTGGCTGTGGGAGCTGTGTCTCATCTGCGCCCTGTTTTCGGTGGCCTTTATGCCCATCTCAGCCCTCTATCCACTGATGAGCATCGAATACTTTGCCGTCAGCACCGAGGGGGCGGCTCTGGTGGAGACCGTGTGGTCGGTGGGGATGCTGGCTGGGTCGGTCATCCTGGGGATCTGGGGCGGGACCAGAAACAAAATTATTACCATGGCCGGCTCCGTCTTCCTGCTTGGGACCACGCTGGTCGTCACCGGCCTTCTGCCTCCCGCCGCCTTCTGGGTCTTTGTGGCCCTCACCGCACTGATGGGCCTCTCCGCGCCCTTTTTCAGCTCCGTGTTCATGGCCCTCATCCAGGAGAAGGTGGAGGGCGAATACCTGGGCCGGGTGCTGGGGCTCTCCGGGGCCATCATGACCCTGGCCTCTCCTCTGGGTCTGGCGGCCAGCGCCGTATTTGCCGAAAAAACCGGCCTCACCCTCTGGTTCCTCATCGCCGGGGTGGTCACACTGGCCTGCGGCGGCCTCATCGTCGCGCTGCCCTCCGTGCGCAGCTGCGACGCGCCTTCTGAGAATGGGACAGGGTGAGCCTCACTCCGCTCCAGATCCTGTGCCGCCTCCCCTGTGCGCGTACAAAAGGGCCATTCGAATTTTTTCTTCGGAAGGGGCGCTGTTTTCAAACCGTGAGAGGACAGGTGGGTTCATACAGCGTATATTCCAATGAGGCTCGCCGGCCTCTGCCGGAACAGTCCGGGCTGCCCGGCCGGACGCAGCGGCAGCCAAATTCTCTGTTAAGGAGGTCCTGTCATGACTGACTGCGAACTGGTTGAACTGGCGTTTTCCATGCTGGAACGCTCCTATTCCCCTTATTCGGGCTTCGCCGTAGGGGCCGCGCTGCTCTGCGCGGACGGCGCGGTGTTTACCGGCTGCAATGTGGAAAACGCCGCCTACGGCTCCACCATCTGCGCCGAGCGCACAGCGCTGGTCAAGGCGGTCAGCGAAGGCCGCCGGGACGGCTTTGCCGCGCTGGCCATCGCCGGACGCTCGGAGGACTACTGCTGGCCCTGCGGCGCCTGCCGGCAGATGCTCCACGAATTTGCCCCCGGCCTTCGCCTGCTGGTGGCTCGGGGAGACGGGGATTTCGTCTCCACCACGCTGGACGCGCTCTTTCCCTGCGGGTTCGGCCCCAAATCGCTGCATTGACGCCGTCGGAAAATTTTGTTTTTTGTATGAGACCTTCTCATAACGGGTATACTGACTGCGGTATCCCATTTTGAGGAGGTCTCTTCATGATACTGGACAGAATCGCTCTGGTCCTCGCCATTGTAGGCGGACTGAACTGGGGCAGCATCGGCATTTTTGGCTTTGATTTCGTCGCCTTTGCCTTCGGCGGCCCCAATACCGCGTTCAGCCGGGTGGTCTATACTCTGGTGGGTCTGGCCGCCATCTGGTGCATTTCCCTCCTGTTCCGGGAGCGGGAAGCCGTGGATGAAAAAACCTGAGCGGCCTCAGTTCTGTCAAGCCCCCGCCAAAGTTTTGGCGGGGGCTTGACTTTTTCCCAGTCAGGTGATATGATATAGACACTCCCCCCCAGGGGGGTGTATGAAAGGGGGTATTCGCCATGATGGCCGATGAGAAAAAAATTTCCCGCCTGCTGAAGACGGCGCGGGGGCAGTTGGACGGCATCCTCAAAATGGTGGAAGAAAACCGCTACTGTATTGATATCTCCCAACAGCTCATGGCCACCGAGGCCATCCTGAACCGCGCCAACAAGGAGATCCTGGCCGCCCATCTGAAGCACTGCGTCCAGTGCGCCGCCAGCGAGGAGGAGCGGGAGGCCAAAATTGACGAATTTGTCTCCACCCTGGACAGAATATTAAAGTAGCTGTCTTGCACCGAGGTAAAGAAGGAACTCTTTCATGAAGCAAACATGCAACGTCACAGGCATGACCTGCCCGGCCTGCCCGGCTCCCCGCGGAACGTCCCGTCCCGCGAGGCCCCCTCTCTCTTTTATCTGCCCGGGCGGAGTAAATCCGCCCGGCATCAAGGTTTTGCTTCGCAAAACGCTTGTGACGCGCCACTTGGCGCGGATGGGCCGAGCTTCCCTCTCTGAAAGGCTGGTGCTCTCATGAAGCAAAAATTCAACGTCACAGGCATGACCTGCTCGGCCTGCTCGGCCCATGTGGAGAAGGCGGTGAGCAAGGTGGAGGGGGTATCCTCCGTCAATGTAAACCTGCTGGGGAACTCCATGCTGGTGGAGTACGACGAGGGCAAAACCGGCAGCGACGCCATCATTGCGGCGGTGGTGGAGGGCGGCTACGGCGCCTCCCTGCCCTCAGCCCGGACCAGCGCCGTCCCTGCCGCCCGGACGGAGGGGGCGAACATGGGAGAGGAGCTCGCCCACATGAAGCGGCGCTTCCTCATCTCTCTGTGCTTCCTGATCCCCCTGTTCTATCTGGCCATGGGCCACATGATGGGCTGGCCCATCCCCCACTTCTTCCACGACCAGCGCAACGCCCTCTCCTTCGCCCTGCTCCAGTTCCTGCTGGTGCTGCCCATCATGTACGTCAACGACAAGTACTACAAGGTGGGCTTCAAGACCCTGTGGAAGCGCTCCCCCAACATGGACGCCCTGATTGCCCTTGGCTCCGCCGCCGCTGTGGTCTACGGCGTGGCCGCCATCTTCCAGATTGGCTACGGCCTGGGCCACGGGGATATGGCGCGGGTTGAGAAGTGGTCCATGGACCTCTACTTCGAGTCGGCGGGCATGATCCTCACGCTGATCACCCTGGGCAAGTTTCTGGAGACCCGCTCCAAGGGCAAGACCAGCGAGGCCATAACCCGGCTGATGGACCTGGCCCCCAAGACCGCCACGGTGCGCCGGGACGGGGCCGAGGTGGAGATCCCGGTGGAGGACGTGCTGGTGGGCGACCTGGTGGTAGTCCGCCCCGGCGAGCGCATCCCGGTGGACGGAGAGGTGACGGAGGGCCGCTCCTCAGTGGATGAGAGCGCCCTCACCGGCGAGAGCCTGCCGGTGGAGAAGGGCCCCGGCGACAAGGTGGCGGCCGCCGCCATCAACAAGTCGGGCTCTTTTACCTTCAAGGCTCTGCGGGTGGGCGAGGACACCACCCTGGCCCAAATGATCCGCCTGGTAGACGAGGCCGCCTCCTCCAAGGCCCCCATCGCCAAGCTGGCCGACCGGGTGGCCGGGGTCTTTGTGCCGGCGGTCATCTGCATCGCCGTGGCCACTGCGGTCATTTGGTTTATCGCCACCCGCTCCATTGAGCGGGCCCTCACAGCCGGAGTGGCGGTGCTGGTCATCTCCTGCCCCTGCGCCCTGGGGCTGGCCACCCCCGTGGCCATCATGGTGGGCACCGGCAAGGGAGCGGAGAACGGCATTCTCATCAAATCCGCCGAGGCGCTGGAGACGCTGCACACCGTCAAGACCGTGGTGCTGGACAAGACCGGCACCCTGACGCAGGGCAAGCCGGTGGTCACCGACTGCTACCCCAACGAGGGTGCCACCACTGAGGAGCTGCTCTGTGTGGCCGCCTCTCTGGAGCACCCCTCCGAGCACCCTCTGGCCGACGCCATCGTGGCCGAGGCCGGGGCGCGGAACATCCCTCTGGTCCCCGTAGCCGACTTCGAGGCGGTGCCCGGCCGGGGCATCCGGGCCTCCCTCCACGGCGCGGCCGCCCTGGCGGGCAACCGGGCCATGCTGGAGGAGGCGGGCGTCCCGCTGGAGGGCTTCGACCTCATCGCCGGAGAACTGTCCAAGGCGGGCAAAACCCCCCTGTACTTCGCGGAAAACGGAAAGCTGCTGGGGGTGGTGGCGGTGGCCGACACGCCCAAGCCCACCAGCGCCGCCGCCGTGGCGGGCTTCCAGGCGCTGGGCATCGACGTGGTCATGCTGACCGGCGACAACCAGCGCACCGCCGAGGCGGTGGGCCGGGAGCTGGGGGTGACCCAGGTCATCGCCGAGGTTCTCCCCCAGGACAAGGAGCGCCACGTGGCCGCCCTCCAGGAGGGGGGCCGCCGGGTGGCCATGGTGGGCGACGGCATCAACGACGCCCCCGCCCTGGCCCGGGCCGACGTGGGCCTCGCCATCGGGGCGGGCACCGACGTGGCCATCGAGTCGGCCGACATTGTACTGATGAAGAGCGACCTGCTGGACGCGGTGAACGCCGTGCGCCTGTCCAAGGCGGTCATCCGCAACATCAAGCAGAACCTCTTCTGGGCCTTTATCTACAACATCATTGGCATCCCTCTGGCCGCCGGGGTGTGGTATCCCCTCTTCCACATGCAGCTCAACCCCATGTTCGCCGCCGCCGCCATGAGCCTGAGCTCGGTGTGCGTGGTATCCAACGCCCTGCGCCTCAAGCTGTTTAAGCCCGCGGCTCCCGCCGCCGCTTTACAATCCCCCCAAAAACAGGAAGAAACGAAAGGAATGGTAACCATGACAAAGACCCTGCATATCGAAGGCATGATGTGCGCCCACTGCCAGGCCCACGTGGAGAAGGCCCTCAACGCCCTGCCCGGCGTGTCCGCCTCCGTAAACCTGGAGGCAAAGACCGCGGCCGTCACCGGCGACGTCTCCGACGAGGCGCTGAAGAAAGCGGTGGAGGACGCCGGCTATCAGGTGACCGGCATCGAGTAATTCCCTTTTCCCGAGCTCCGGGCGCATTTCGGTATGCGCCCGGAGCTTTTCTTTTTTTCTCCGCTGTGGTATCATGGAAGAAAGATGGAAAGGAGGCGCATCCATGTCTACGCTGCTGATCAAAAACGCCCGCTATATTGTCTCCTGTGACGACAGAGATACCCTGTATGAGCGCTGTAACCTGTTTATTCGGGACAGCGCCGTGGAGTACATCGGCCCTGAGTCCCGGCAGGCCGACCAGGTTATCGACGCCTCCCGGATGGCGGTCTACCCCGGCCTCATCAACACGCACCACCACCTCTACCAGCTCTTCTCCCGCAATCTGCCCCAGGTCCAGCGGATGGAGCTCTTTCCCTGGCTGGTCACGCTGTACGACGTGTGGAAGAACCTGGACGAGGAGATGATCTCCTGGTCCTCCCTCACCGGCATGGGCGAACTGCTGAAAACCGGCTGCACCACCTGCTTTGACCACCACTATGTCTTCCCCGAGCGCGCCGGCGATCTGATTGCCGCCCAGTTCCGCGCCGCCGAGCAGCTTGGTATGCGCTTCCACGCCTCCCGCGGCTCCATGGACCTGTCCCAGAAGGACGGGGGCCTCCCCCCCGACAGCGTGGTGCAGACCATCGACGCCATTCTGGCCGACTCGGAGCGGCTGGTGCGGGTGTGGCACGACGATTCCCGCTTCTCCATGCATCAGGTGGCGCTGGCCCCCTGCTCTCCCTTCTCGGTGTCCGGCGACCTGCTGCGGGAGAGCGCCGGACTGGCCCGCGCGCTGGGGGTGCGCCTCCACACCCACGTGGCCGAGACCAGAGACGAGGAGGACTTCACCCTCCAGAAGTTCGGCCTGCGCCCCCTGGCCTATATGGAATCTCTGGGCTGGGTGGGGCCCGACGTGTGGTACGCCCACGGCATCCATTTTAACGACGGCGAGCTGCGCCGGCTGGCCGAAACCGGCACCGGCGTCGCCCACTGCCCCATCTCCAATATGAAGCTCTCCTCCGGCGTATGCCGCGTTCCCGAGATGCTGGCCCTGGATGTGCCGCTGGGCCTGGCGGTGGACGGCTCCGCCTCCAACGACGGCTCCAGCCTCCTGGAGGAGCTGCGGGTGTGCTATCTGCTGCACCGCCTCCAGGACAGCAAAACCGCGCCCACCGGCTACGACATCTTGAAGATCGCCACCAGGGGATCCGCCCGGCTGCTGGGCCGGACCGATATCGGCTATCTGGCCCCCGGCATGGCGGCCGACTGCTTCCTCATCAATCTGGACCGCCTCTGCCTTGTGGGCGCCCAGTTCGACCCCATGTCTCTGCTGGGCACCGTAGGCTTCAAGGGAAACGTGGATTATACCATTGTCAACGGCCGCCCTGTGGTACAGCACGGCGAACTGGTTACTGCGGACGAGGAGGAGATCATCGCCCGTTCCAACGAGGCGGTAAGCCGCTATTTGGGGCGTTGAGGCGCCCGGCCGCCGCCTCTCCAGGGCACTGGAATGACACATACACATAGGAACCCCCCGGCGGCCGGAGCCGCCGGGGGGTTCTTTCTGTCATGGGAGCTTAATACTCCTCTTCTTCCTTCTTGCGGGTGATGGTGATCTGCAGGCCCAGGGCCGCCAGGGACAGGGAGATGGCCACCAGTCCCAGCGTCACGGCCGGATTCACCGCCTCGGCCACCGCGCCCGTCTGGGGCAGGTCGCCCAGAGGCACGCCGTCCTCGTCGATGGTAACCTCTTCCTCTGGACCGGGATCCAGCGGCGTCGGGTCCTCCGGAATCTCTACAGGCTCCTCGCCCGGGCCGGGATCCAGCGGCGTCGGGTCCTCGGGGATCTCCACCGGCTCTTCAGGATCTTCCGGGTCGGTGGGAGGCGTCGGAGGATCGTCGTCGTCACCGCCGTCTCCGTCGCCCGGATCCGGCACATAGTAGCTGTTGGTCACTACCAGAACCAGATCGTCTGCCTCGTATGCGTTCTCCGCTCCGGCCTCTCCGCTCCACAGGCCCGCCGCTTCCGCGGTCGTCGCGCCTGTGCTGATGCTCCAGTAGCCGTACACGTTCCCGTATACTGTCGCGCTGCCGAACTTCGTCTCCCGTACGCTGTAGCTCACGGCCTTGCCGTTCTCGTACTTGTACAGCGGCGCTCCGCCGATCTCGGTGAACTCGCCCTGCCAGTTCCCCGACGCGGTCAGCACCTGGGTCTCCCCAGTGGCCGCCCCGTCCTTGTAGAGCTCCACCGTGATGCTCGACGGACGGGAGCCGTCTCCATTCCAGCGCTTCAGCACAGGGATGACGATCGCCTCGGCCTCGTACGTGTTGGTCGCGGTGACAGACGCCGCCGTATTGCTCTCGTTCAGCGTTATCTGCTTCGCGCCGTCATACGTCACGCCCTGCCAGGCATACCCGTCGATATCGGGCAGCGATTCGTCCGCTGCCGTCCCGGCCACGTCCGCCTCCAGCTCCGTCACGGTGTATGTGCCGTAGGTCAGCGTCACAGCTGCATTGCCGGCGCCGTCCTGCACGGTCACGGGAATAATCCGGTCTACAGTGTTCCCGTGTACGGTGGTTCCCGTCACCTGGAAGTAGTAGATCTTGCCGTCGGTGACGCCGCCCAGCAGGCCGGACGCGCCGGCCTCCCGCACGTGCTTGGTGATGGTCAGCTGTGCGGAGATGTCGCCCTCGGGGACGGGGCTGTAGTCGTTGTCGCAGGCGACCGCCGCGGTGGTATTGTTGCTCACGGTCACAGGCAGGTAGCCGTCCTCCAGCGCAGTCTCCGCGCCGTCCACCGTGTAGGTGGTCTTCAAATTGTAGTACTTCTCTCCGGCGTTCCGCTCCACCACGTAGTACACGCCGGTGTCCAGGGTAATCGCCTGGGAGGTCTCGCCGTTCTTCACGGTCACGTCGCCGCCCACCTGGGCGTACGTATACGCTCCGGCCTCGCCGGTGCGGGTGTAGATGCCGAAGGTATACTCGCCCGCGTGGTTGGACGTCTTGGCAATGGTCAGGCTGCCGGTCTGGCGGCGGTAGGCGTTCTGGAAGAGGACACTCGCAGTATCTCCATCGCCCTCCATCGTCACGGACAGCTCAAAGTTGTCGTTCTGGTCTCTCGGGATGAGGGCCAGACCATTCTCTCCAACGGCGCCCTTCACCGTCATGCTGTACTCGGCCAGCTTGAAGTCCTTCCGGTTCTCGCTGACGGTATAGTCTCCGGTGGGCACCTTCTCCAGGGTCCAGGTGTAGGTCGGGTGCTTGGCCGCGGTATCCTTTACCGCCTCATCCAGCGTCAGCTCGGTGTCTCCCGCGTAGTCCGCAGGGCCTTTCACAGTGAGCTTGAAGCCGTTCAGCCGCGCAACCTCAGCCTCGCTCAGGTTCTTGAACACCTTCGTCACCGTCAGGTCGCCCAGGTCGCGGTCGTAGACGTTGACGGCGACGACGCGCCTATCCTGTCCGGTCATGTCGACGATGGCGGAGGTCTCGCCCTCGTTGCCGCCAAAGTAGACCTTCTCCCAGGTGTAGCCGGCGATGCTGTTGGACGTGTTCAGGTCGTCCGTGACCTCCGTCACGGTGTAGCTGCCCTTGGGCAGCTCGATGGTGCTGCTGCCGGTGCTGCTGCCTGCGCCAATGGTAACCGTCACAGACTGCTTATCACTGGGCAGCTCCGCGCCGTAGATGTCAGTGCCGCTGATCTGGAAGGTATAGCTCTTCCCGGCGGCCTCCGTGCCGGACAGGCCTTCGACTCTCTTCTCCACAGTCAGCACCTGAGTGGGCTTCTCATCAGGGATGCTGTAGGTGTTGGTGACCGTGGACGCCGCGGTATCTCCGGTGGTCACCGTGACGTTTCCGCCGCCGGTGGTGCTCAGGACGTAGTTGGGCACTTCGTGGTCGCCCAGCTCCTTCTCAGCCACGCTGTAGGTACCGGTGGGCAGATCATACACGGTGATGGAGCCGGTGGTCTCCCCGTTCAGGGTGACGGACACCTCTGCGGTTTTCCCGCCGTTGAAGCTGGCAGTGACGCCGCTCACGCTGGTCTGATAGGCTCCGTTCAGATTCTCAGGCGCGGTAATGATAAAGGTGTAGGTCTTGTTCTTCGCCAGTCCGGCTCCCGCGCCCTCCACCTGCTTGGTGATGGTCAGGCTGCCGGTGTTGCGGGTGTAGGTGTTGTAGAACACCAGGTTCTCCGTGCCGGCGGCCAGGTCGGCGGTCTGGTCCTCAACAGGCGTCCAGGTCCAGTCGGTCTGCTCCGCATCGATCCTGGCGCTGGCCGCGTCCTCGGTGACGGTGTAGCTGCCGGTGGGCAGGTACGGGATGCGGAGGGTGTCATCCTTCTTCAGTTTCACCACGGCAACGCCGTTCTCGTTGAACTCCAGGCCGTTTTCCAGCTCCTGTCCGTTCACAGTGGCGGTATAGGCGCCTTCCACGGCATCCACGCCGTTGGCCTTGATGGTGAAGGTGTACTCCTTGCCCTCCACTTCAGCGGGGAGGCCATAGGATATGTCGGGGTTGACAATCTTCTGGACGCTCAGCGCCTGGGTGTTCCGGGTGTAGAGGTTGGTGGCGGTCACGGTGTAGCCGTCCTGGCCCAGGGTGAAGTCCGTGTGATCCTCCTGGTAGCTCACGCTGCTCCAGGTATAGCCGTCGAACTGGGCCGCGGCAGCCGCACCGATGGGAGCGCCGCTCCCGTCCACCTCGGTGACGGTGTATACGCCGTAGGGCACGGTAACATTCTTGGAAACGCTGCTCGTGCCGGCCTCTGCCACAACTTCCACAGTATCGCTGTACGGCTTGCCGTACACGTCGCTGCCCTCGATCTCGAAGTAGTAGGTCCTGGTCTCGCCGCCGGGCACGTTCAGGCCGTAAGGCGTGCCGCCGTTCAGCTGGCCCTGGATGTTCTTGACGATCGTCAGGCCGGCCTGGGGATTGACGGGCTCATAGCTGTTCACCACATTGGCCGTGATCTCGGCATTCTTCCCGACCCAAACGGCTTCCGTCTCACCCGGATCGCCGTTGATTGTCACGTTGGGGCCGCTGTAGTGGTAATCTTCCAGGCCCGCGCCGCTGGTGATCTCGGTAACGGTGTAGCTGCCGGTGGGCAGACCCTCGATGGTCAGGCTGCCGTCGTTCTTCACCTTCACATCAGCCATGCCGTTCTGGAAAGTGACAGTCCCGCTGCCGCTGGTTGCGAAGCTCTTCCCCTCCACGTCGGAGCTGGTATCGCTGCCGGCCTGAATCCGGAAGGTATACTCCATTCCATTGACGGCTTCTTTTGCGTCGGTGTCCTGAGCGGCAATGCCGGTGACGTCCTTGCGGACCGTTAGTTTGCCCTCCTCGCGGGTATTGGTGATGGTTACCATCGGAGCGCCTTCGTCAGTCTCGCCGACCGTCAGCTCCGCTCCGCTCTTTCCGGTCACCTTCTCAACAATCCAGTTATAGATGTTGTAGAAGAATCCCGCATCGTTGGGCTCCTCGCTCACCAGCACCTCGCCGTCCGGTCCCACATGGACCGTCCACGGGCCGTCGCTGATGTAGCCCCGGTTCTCACTCTCGGTCAGGGTAAAGTCGTACCCGTTCTCAGTGTCCTTGCCCAGGTACCCGCTGTTGATGTTCAGCTTCAGGATGCCGTCCGCCGATGTGGTGCCGCGGTCAACAATCGTGCCGCTGCCATTGGTCAGGGTGAATTCCACGCCGTTCAGGGGCTTGCTCTCGCCGTCGAACGCGCCGATCTTCTGGATCGTCAGGCTGGTCCCGTTGATCACATCGGCGTCCTCGTTGAGCTTCTGCTCGTATTCGTTCTCAAAGGCAATCTTGTTGCTGCCGGTGCCCACGGTCAGCGTTCCACTGGTGCCCGGCTCACCGTCAACCTCGGTGGTCACCTCGTAGCCCGTCACGTCGCGTCCCGTCTCGCTGAAGGTAAAGGTCTTGCCGTAGGGCAGCTCCACCGTCCAGGTGTAGGGATCCGCCGCTGTGCCGGTTCCGGTCACTCCATCAGTCTGGAGGGTGAGCGTCCCTGCTGCCGTATCCGCATCAGAGGAATAGTTGATCTGGAAGCCGCCGGGCAGGGCCTCAACGCCGCTGAAGCTCTTGGTCACCGTCACGCCGTAGCTGTTGCGGGTGTTGATGACAGACAGGATGTCGTCCCCGTCCGAATCGCCCTCGATGACGGCGTCGTAAGTGTAGGTGGTAACCCAGGTGTCGCCCTTGCCGTCCTCGTCGGTGTCGGTCAGCGCCTCATGGGGTGTGACGGTAACGGTCACGTCCCACTCGGCCGTCTCGCCCTTTGTGAAGCCGGTGGGGGCCTTCACCTCTTTCAGGACATAGCCGGTCGCAACGGCCTCGTCCGGATTGGTGCCGGGCTGGATATCGTCCGCCTCGTGGCCGAATGTCAGCACAAGCCGGCCGTTCTCATCGGTGACGATGCCGCCCTTCACCAGGGTAGTCCCATCAGCCTGATAGAGGGCAAACTCTGCGCCGGGGACTGCGGCGCCGTTCTGGTCCGCCTTGTTGATGGTGATGGCGTCGTCCCCGTAAACCGCGCCGGTCACCTTGTCGTTGGCGATGGTCTTGGCATCGTCGCTGTCCGCGTCGGTGACGGCGGCCTCATAGGTCGTAAAGGCGACCCACTTGCCGTCTATCACCCGATCCTCTGTGGTGGTGGTCACCGTGATGGTCCACTCCTCGTCCGTCTCGGCATAGCCGGCGGGCGGCGTGGTCTCCTTCAGGGTGTAGGTGACGGTCTCATTGTCGCCCTGCGCGATGCCGTCGTCGCCGAAGACAATCGCAATCTGGCCGTTTCCATCGGTGGTGAATGGGCCGCCGATCGGGCTGCCATTCTGATACAGGGTAAACTCCGCGCCGGACAGCTTGCTGTTGTCCTCGCCGTCCACCTTGGTGATGGTAATGGTGTCCTCCTGGTCGCCGTTGCCGCCGTCGATACGGGTATTCTCCACGGTCAGGACACCGTTCTCCACGACAATGCCCTGGGCGCCCACCAGCCAGTTCCAGATGTTGGTGAAGATGTTGCCGCTCTCAGGCCCCTCCACGTCGGTGAGGGTGTTCTTGCCGGTGCCGCTCTCCACGCCCACGGTGATGGTCCAGGGGCCGGCTTCGCTGTAGCCGTCCACCTTGGTCTCGGTCAGTTCATAAGTGCCGGCGGGCAGGCTGTCAAAGGTAATCTCGCCGCTGGCGTTGGTGGACTGGACATTGTCCGCATAGGCCTTCGGCGTGCCGTCGGCGTTCTTCTCGGTGATCTCCTTGGCCTTCAGTGTAAAGGTCACGTCCGGCATCACCGCGTCTCCATTGTCCGCGTCCACCTTCTTCACCGTGAACGCGCCCTCGCCCATATTGTAGGCGGGAGTCCAGGTGTTGGTAATGGTAACGGTGGAGTCGCTGTCCACTTCAGAGGCGCTGTAGCCCGCAGTCCACACGCCGGTGACGTCGTAGGGATACGCATCCCGGCTGTCGCCCTGGTTCTCGTGGCTGCCCCAGACAATGAAGCGGCCGTTCTCCAGTTCGGCCCCGGACACCGCTGTCTCTCTGACGCTGTAGACGTTCTTCTCTGCGTCGTCGCGGCCGTCGTACAGGGGCAGGTTGTCGAAGGAAGCGCTCCAGCCCTTGGCCTCGTTCAGGGCAACGGTCTCTCCGGTGGCCGCGCCGTCCTTATAGAGCTCCACAGTGACTTCGCCCCGGTAGCCCTCACCGCCGCTCCAGGTCTTATTTACCGTGATGTCAATCTCGGGGGACTTGAAGTAGGTGTTGGTGCAGGTCAGCGTGACATTGCCGGCGTCGCCGATGGTGCCGGCGGCTTTGTTATCCGTCCAGCTGCTGAGGAAGCCCTCGGGGATATTGATCTCCTCCACCTCATAGGACACGTCGTAGGGGACGCCCGTAATGACGGCCGTGCCGCCGTTGTCCAGCGTGAAGGTATAGGAGCCGTTTTCCATATAGGAAGCGCTGTTGCCGGTATACTTCTCATCCGGCACAGTTACGCTTCCGCTGTCCAGCTTCACAGTAAAGGTGAAGTCCTCTTCAGGTGCGTCAACGCTGGTGTCGGTCTTGGCCACGATCTTCCCGATAGAGAGGTCGTGGGTGTGGATGGTATAGTCGTTGGTGACGATGACAGAGGCGGTCTCGCCCTTCTCAACGGTCACGCTCTCCTTGTCGATGGCGGTACTCAGATCATAGTGCGCAATGCCCGCGCCGGTCTCTGCGATGGCGTAGGAGCCGGTGGGGACGTCATCGATGGTCCAGGTCTTGACATAGTAACTGCCGCTTCTCTCAAAGCCAGTCTCATCGAAGGTCACACTACTCTCTACAGCGCCGCTGTAGCTGATGACGCCGCTGTAGCTCTCAGCGCCGGTCACCGCGCTCCAGTCCCCGGCGGGGATCCGCTTGGTGATCTCCAGAGTACCGGTGTCGCGGGTGTAGGCGTTGGCGGCAGTGACCGCGATGGTCTCGCCCTGCTCGTCGATGGAGACTGTTACGCTCTTATCGTCGGGATTGCTGTCCGCCACGCTGTAGGTCACGCCGGACCAGGTGTAGTCGGTAATCGCGGCTGTGCCGGTCTCCTCGATGGTGTAGTCGCCGTAGGGCAGCTCCTTGGTTGTGGCGCTTCCGCCGGCGGCCATAGTCAGCGTGTCAACCGTTGTACCCGTGCTGTCCTTGACATCAAAGGTAAAGCTGCCGCTGGCAGTCAGGCCATCCGGGATCTCCTTGGTCACCTGAATCGTGCCCTTAATTTGGGTATTTTTCACGGACAGAGTATCCGTGCTGGCGTTCCAGCTGTAGCCGTCCACTGTCTCGGCCTGCTTGCCGAAGATCCAGTTCCAGATGTTGGTGAGGATATTGTTCTTCTCCTCCACCTTCAGCAGCTGGCCCTCCTGGGTGATGGTGATCGTCCACTCGGTGGTGGTCTTCACGTAGCCCTGGGGCGCGGTCTGTTCGGAGAGCTTGTACTGTCCCGCCTCCAGGCCGCCGATGCGGACGACGCCGTCGGTGGTGGTATACGTCTGGGTGCTCCCGTCCGGCTTGGTGAGAACAAAGGTGGCCTCGGTGCTGCCGTCAATGACCGCGTCATTCTCATCCACCTTCTGCACGGTGAAGCCGTACTCCCCGCTGTACTCATTGCCGGCGGGCACCCAGGTGTTAGTGAAGTCGTAGCCGCTCTGCGCAGACTCCCAGTAGCCCACAACCTTATACTTGTGGACGCCGGTCTGATCTTGGGTGGGTACGCTGGTGTCGTACACCACGAACTTCCCGTCCACGTTGGAGGCGGCCACCTGGTTCACGCTGACGCCGGTCTCAGCCACGGTATAGGTGATCTGCTGACCGTAGGCGTTGTACTGATCCAGGCCGGTAAAGGAATAGGTGGGATCGCTCACGCTCACGGTGTCGGTCCTAGTCACGACAGTCTCGTTTCCCACTTTGCCGGTGAGGGTGATGGTGGCCACTGCGCCGTCGGGCGCGCCCTCGCCGCTCCAGGTCTTGGTACCATCGATGCTGGTCTTGGGGGACTTGTAGTACTCATTCTGAATGGTGACGGTCTCAGACGCGCTGTCAATCTTGGCGGGAGATGTCACCTGACCCTCTTTGTAGCTGTAGCCATTCTGGGTCTGGGCGTCTGTGAGGGCCTCTGTCACGGTGTAGGAAGTGCCGTAGGGGATGCCGGTAATGGTAACTTCCTCGTCGTTGGCCAGGGACAGGCTGTAGACGCCGTTGGGCTCATATGTACTCCCCGTCTGAGCGCCGCCCGTGCCATTGCCGAAGGTAACGGTGATGGAGAACTCCTCCCCGGTGGGGATAGCCTCACTCACCTCATACTTCTTGCTGACCGTCTTACCCACCGTCAGGCTGCCGGTGTTCTGGGTGTAGGTGTTGGTAATGTTGTTGCCGTCATTGCTCTTGGTCCAGTAGCCCTCGTTGATGCCGTCTCCGTCGGCGTCCACGTTGGCTTTGTCGCCGCTGAAGTCAGTGCCGTTGACGGCAGTCTCGGCGACGGTAAACGCCGCGCCTGCGGGGAGGCCGGTAACCGTAATGGTCCATACGCCGGACTGTCCGTCAATACTGCGGGTATACCAAACGCGATCCTGCTGGGATATCCAGCCGCTGGCCTGATCGATTACTGCGCCGCTGTAAGTATATGTACCGTTGCTCAGCTGCACGGTAATGCTGTCCTGAGGCGCCTCGCCACCAGCCCATGTTTTGGTAAAGACGAGTGTCTGCGTGCTGGCCTCATAGCTATTGACAAAGCTCAGCGCAACGCGCGCTCCGCCTTCCACAACCGTAAATTGCTGATAATATCCAGTTCCATACGTGTTGTCCATGATGCTGCTGCTGCCGTCCGTCACATTGCTCAGGCGGTGATCATCCACAGTGGAGAGGCGTTCCACCATGAAGTATGTACCGGCTCCCAGCTTGTAATCAAAGGAAACTGTCTTGGTATTGCTCCCGCCAAAGCGGTTCGCCGTCACAGTGTCCACGCGCGTGTCGCCGCTGTCCAAACTGCCGTTCCCATTTGTGTCGGCATAGATGTCGAAGGTAGCGCTGTAGCCCGTCAGGCTCTCCAGCCCCTCTACGGTCTTTGTGACCTGGACCTGGCTTTTGGGCTTGGCCGTAATGACGTTGTCGGCAGGCACCAGATTGGGCAGGACCATCTCCATGTGGCAGTGGGAATCATAGCCGCCGCGCTCCATATAGAGTATGGTGATGGTGTGCTCCTCGCCGTCGTCATAGCCGAGTTCTTTAAAGTCTATCTGATAGGGATGCTGCCTGAAATAAGAATCGCCATAGCCTTTGTTACTAAAAGCAAAACCGTTCAGGCGGTCAGAGACGGAGTTGTAGTAGTCCCAGTTTCCCAACGGATAGGGATAGTGTATGCCGCCCAGGTCAATCACAGGATATCCGTCCACAAAAACCCACAGGTCGTCGTCCCCTTCGAACAGGAAACTGGTGTCTCCCTCATAGTCCTGGGGAATGGTAAAGGTGGCGTCAAAGCGCATACCGAAATAGCCGTTGTTGCCGTTATTTTCCGTCAGCTGCGCGCTGTCCTCGTCGTCCAGCGGGAAGAAGCGGCCCGTCGTAAAGGTCTGGCTGCCGCCTGCCCCGCCGACAACCGCGTCTTCGTTCGTCTCATCAAAGACGTACTTGTCGCCCTCGCGCTGGAAGGTGAGGGAGTAGTCGTCATAGACAACCTTTCCGGTAACCCCGCTGGTATAATCCTTGGCGCTGAAGAGGTCGGGTGCGTATAACCCATAGTTTACATCTTCATACCAGCCGTCCCCGTCGCTGTCGTCAAGGCCCGTGACAATCCCCGGAACAATTGGGTCACGCTCTGTGTGTTGGTTGACATCCTTGCCATTCAGCGTAGCATTCCCATAGTCATGGTAAGTATTTCCCTGTCCAATGCCGAGGCGTTCACTATCACGGGAACGATCGGAATAATTATCATCATCGTTAATATTCCCGTAAGTCCTTACCTTTTCTCTAAATTGGCTGTTCCAATTCCAATTATCGTTCAACACCACATAGTCAAAGAAAGTGGTAGGCAGCTCCACCGTCTCCTCATAGTAGTAGAGGCTGACCCGCATGGTACGGCCGGTCTCAGCGTCGGGATTGGCAGCCCACTCCGTCCACCGCTCGTTGACCTGCTCAGGGGTCAGGGCGTCCTGATCGGCTACAGGGTCGCTCTGGTGATCCTGCATGGAGTTTCCGTAATAACCGTAGCCGTCTACGATTACCTGCTGGCCCTCTAAATATTCAGCGAGCAGGGTGGCGTAGGTTTCGCCCTCTCCCGGATGAAAAGCATCCACATAGAGGGTAACAACAGTCGGCTCAACGCCGGGCAGATCCAGCTTGGTGGTAATGTCTTTGTGGTAGATGGTGACCTCCACAGGAATTTCGCCGGTCATGGCGGGAAGCAAAGTAATGGTCGCTGTTTCGCTGCCGGAATCGTAGAACCCTACCCAGCTGTGCTCCACAGTCACCGCCGTCTCTTCCGTCACTTCAGACAGCGTCAGGGTTGCGGTTCTGCCACTTTCACTGATCGCAGCGGCATCTGAGCCCGCTGTAATGGACCAGCGGTGATCGTTAAAGTTGTTTCCCTCGCTGCTTCTCAGATGGATGGTCTGGCTGCCTGTAAACGTTTTGCCGTCCAGGTTGCCCAGGCTCTCATAACTTCCCTGGCCCGCCACCACATAGATGGAGAAACTGTCTGCCTCCACTGCCACGGTCTGGCCGGCGGAGGCGTCCTCCACCGCCACGGCGTCGCCCACAGGCTGGGCGGAGGTGACGTTCTTGTCCCCGTCGGTCTCCACGTGGAACACCTGGAGGGCTCCGGTCTCCTCGGAGACCAGGCCGGAGCTCGCCTCCACCTCAAAGCGGACGGAGACGGTCTGTCCGCCGGCGGGCTGGAGCTCATTGCCCTCAGCGTCCACAAAGGTGATGTCAAAGGCCACCATGTTCAGGGGCTCTTCCGGTTCAGCCTCCATGGCCTCGGCCACGGCGGTCTCCACCTCGGCGGCGGAGGCCGCGGCGGGCTCCGTGCCGGCAAGGGTGCTGAACAGGCTCAGAGGGGCGGCCTCCTGCACCACGGGGCGGATCTTCAGCTCGGTGCCCTCGGGGAACGCGCCGGTGGGCGCGTCCACATAGACGGTGACGCCCTGGTAGCTCTCCTGTCCGGAGATGCCCCCGGCATTGATGACCACCACGGTCCAGGACTCCGTCCGCTCCACATAAGTAACGGATATCTCCTCCGCAGGGGCGGGGCCCTCCTCGGGGGCGGGCTCTCCCTCCCCAGCCGGGGACACGGGCAGAGCGGAAGACCCATCGGCGGTGCTGACGCCGTGGGACAGGGTCAGGCTGCCCGCAGCGGAGCCGATGCCGCGCAGCAGGGCGGCGCCCACAGCGGAAGCGGCCAGCTCGCCGGTGGAATTGGCGGCGGAATCAGGGCCGGCCTCATTCCCGGCAGGGGCGCTCTCCTCAGGGGTCTCCTCCACGGGAGCGCTCTCCTCGGGGATCTCCTCCACAGGGGCGGTCTCCTCAGGCAGCTCCTCCACGGGGGCGGTCTCCTCGGGCAGCTCCTCCACGGGAGCAGTCTCCTCGGGCAGCTCCTCCACGGGGGCGGTCTCCTCAGGCAGCTCCTCCACAGGGGCAGTCTCCTCGGGCAGCTCCTCCACAGGGGCGGTCTCCTCGGGCAGCTCCTCCACAGGGGTGGTCTCCTCGGGCAGCTCCTCTACAGGGGTGGTCTCCTCAGGCAGCTCCTCCACAGGGGCGGTCTCCTCAGGCAACTCCTCCACGGGGGCGGTCTCCTCGGGGATGGGCGTTACGGTCTCCGCGGGCGTGGTCTCAACCGGGGCCGCGGGGACCTCCACTTTCTCATATACCGCCTCATAATAGGTGTGGTGGACGGTGGTCTCGCCGGCAGATACGCCGGTCACCACGCCGTCCTCCACGGCGGCAATGCTTTCGTTGTCGGACCACCACAGGTCCTCCAGTGCGCTCCCGGCGGCGTTTGGAATCGCATAGCTCTCGCCCACCGTGAGTTCAATGACGCTGCCGGCTCCTTCCGCCGCCAGCGCGCTGGCGGGCAGCATCCCCACAATCAGGGCTGCCGCCAGCAGGGTCGCCAGAATTCGATGCTTTGTTTTTGCCATCATCTTTCATTCTCTCCTTAAACGAACTGTCTTCCTGAGAATGGAAGCTGTTGGCAGCCGGACTGGCCTGACGGTCTCCCGCTTTAGCCTCCTGAGCTTTGCGTCCCGGACTTTCGTCCGGTTTGCCTTTTCACTTGCTTCTGCGCTCCACTCCGATATACCTCTCATTTCGTCTTTTTTCAAAAGACGAAATCGAGGGCTAGCCCTCGAAGCGCTGCGCTTCGTATCCGCTTTATCTCTTAGCCTGCTTCCACCTCAGTTTCAGCTGGCTGCTCCTCCTGCAGCGTGCTGTCCATCAGTCTGATGAGCTCCAGCGCGCTCCGGAAGGATCGGGTACGCCCTCCGTCGGTCCAGGTTACCGTCCCTTGCCATGTGGCGTTCTGGGTATTGATGACCTTTACGATGAAAGTGCCCCTGTTCCCTGGCTTCTGTGCCATTGCAGTCACACTCCCGTATAGATTGCAGCTTTCTGCATACAGCCATAGTATACACCCCCATGGTTACATTTAGGTTACATTTTTTAATTTCTCGGCCCTGAACGCGGCCTGCCCCACCTGCCACACCGCTCAACCGCTTTTCCGCTCTTGCTTTTTCAGCCTTTTCAGGGTAAAATAGCATTCTGTATCAATATGAAGGAGTGAAAGCAGCATGCCGGAAGAACTGACCCCCGTTATGACCCAGAATTTCATCCATGATTTCATTGACGAGGATATCGCCCAGGGAGGGCAGTTCCAGGGTATGACCGTCCACACCCGGTTCCCGCCCGAGCCCAACGGCTACCTGCACATCGGCAGTGCCAAGGCCATCTACATCAACTGGTCCATTGCAAACCAGTACGGCGGCAAGTTCAACCTGCGTCTGGACGACACCAACCCCGCCCGCGAGGGTGAGGAGTACGTCAACAGCATCATCGAGGATCTGCACTGGCTGGGTGCCGACCCCA
>ERZ825896.635-NODE-635-length-44161-cov-17.691901_pt1 | contig 44161 bp, 61 predicted proteins | sample MGYA00519858_ERZ825896 | MGnify/ENA primary metagenome ERZ825896 (study PRJEB31778, sample SAMEA3449214) | human gut metagenome | biome: human gut; feature: human-associated habitat; material: faeces | place: United Kingdom | collected 2010/2012 ... | reverse complement strand
CGTTGATATGTCCGTCTGGCTTTTTGTGGGAAAGCAGTACTACCGTCTCCACATGCACCGTGTGTGGGTGATATACTTTGCATGGTACAATTCTACTTAATGTTTATTATTATAAATAAGTAAAAAACTCTTGTCAATTCGATACTTTGTTTAAAATTGCAACTTTGGAGTATACCGAACAAATATTCAAAGAATATGCAATGTTGACAAAAGGTAGGCAATTTTTATTTTGCCTACCTTTTGTTACATCTGTTGCACTGGTGCAACTTTTATTTTCCGATACCTGCCGTAATCAATTCAGCGACCTTTGCCTTGTGTTTTTCTGCGTACTTCCATTCTTTTGGATTAGTGCAAAAGAATGGTTCTAGGATAATAGCAGGAGCTTTTGTTTGATTTAACATATAAAGATTATCACTCTTTTTTGTTCCTCTATCTCTAAATACCTTCGCAAGTTGTTTCTGCACCTTGTCGGCATACTTCTTTCCCTTTGCACTCTTATATAAAACCTCACACCCTTCTGCTTTTTTTGTATTAGCCGCATTTAGGTGTAATTCCATAACCAAATCGTAACATGTGGCACGTTCAATCGCAAGCTTATAACTCCTTTCCTGCTGCCACTTTTCAAACGTTTTTTCCGGACACACAACACGATCCACCTCATGACCGTTTGCTTGCAAAGCTTTTTTTACATATGTAGACAAACTTTTGCAATACTCATATTCATTACCACCGCCATATTTTGTACCATCGGCACTCGTAATCGCTCCGCTTTTTAGTTTGCTGTGTCCTACTGTTAATAAAATTCTCATACTAATCATCCTCTCTTTCTGTTTTTTTCTGCAAAATATCAATCGCCTTATTAATAATTTCTGGAAGTGGAATACCCATAAGGCCAGCATTTTCCACAAGTGAAATCGTTTCGTTAGCAATGAAAGCAATAATCACTGTGTCCCTAATATAATTTGTACCGATAACTAAATCGAGCCGATACGCAACTAATACAAAAATTAGAGTCATACATTTTCTGCAAAGACCTTTCCATCCTGCCTTACTTTCAAGTGATCCTGTGTCTGTTTTAGGACTGTTCTTAAATACTGCGGCTACAATCAAGCCCGAAACATAATCAAGGACCATGAATATCAAAAGTGTTGCAATTCCCGCATCCCAGCCACCAAAAAAGGAAGCGATTACGCTTCCTATAAAACCAATTATTGTACATAATATTTCCTTCATTTTTCTATACCTCCTCGTATGTATCGCCAGTAATTTCTTTATACTGCTCTGCTGTAATCTTACCTGCTCTTACGAATGTTGCTACATTTTCTTTTGAGTAGATTCCTTTGTCGTAATATCTTTTTACAATTTTAAACATTTTCATTACCTCCTACCTGTGCTTGATTTAATAAAATTTCTGCCAATACTTCATCTTGTGACTGCTGATTTTCTAAAATAGTCGCTTGATTTAGTAATAGTTCTGCGTTTAATTGGTCCTGTTCTGATATGACTTCTTCTTCAATAACCGTTTCATTTTGAACTACACTTGTTACTTTTGCGGTAATGTGGTCTTTATCTTTGCCGTAGTATTCTCGTAAACGTTCAATACCGTTTTCATCTACAAATTTTTCTTCTTTTATTAGCATTTATACTCAACTCCTTTTTATTCATCATCTAGCGAATACACTATTCCATAATTTCCACACCTGTAAATTTCTAACTTCAATCCTTCTGTAAATTCGATCGGTTCACTATTGAACAACGCTAACATTTGATCCTGACCTGGTTTAGTTATTTCAGAAGGAGTTACTGCATTATTTTTATCTAATAATGTAAAACTTGTTCCGGCCGCGGCACCATTACATATAAGCGTTCTTAATGGCGTTGAATCTGTAGCACTTCCTCTCTGTGGCAGAAAATCTTTTGTATAAAATCCTACGCTTGCGTACATACCTGAATTAACTGAACTATTATTTATTATTTTTTCCATTATTACTTCACTAGAATTACTGTTTGGATTTTTTGTAATTCTTATTCCGCAACGATTGCTTGCATGTACCTGGGCTCTGCATGCTGCAAAATATAGTTTTCCTTTTCCTTCTATATTTACTAATTCTCTATACTCGTTTGTACTACCTGATTCATAACCTTCCAAACCTTTATAAAAAATTTGCTTACTGTCTTGTTCTTCTAACAACTTCTTCAATGCTTCTAGTCCATATCCACTATCTTCTAACAAGCTTTTTACTTTATCTAAAGTGGGCTTATCTGCAATTTGTATTGTTTGTTTCATGTTTAATCAACTCCTTCCTCTGTACCATCATCATAGGTTACGCATAGTATTCCGTTTGAAACGGAAAATTGTAAATCTGAAATCTTTTCTTTTAGATACACCGTATTCTCATACAACTCTCTGTTAATTTCATTGAACAAATCCGCATGGGCCGGATCTGTAGTTTCTAATTCCTTTAAAGTGTCAGAAAATTGGGGATTATCTGTCTTGTATGTTTTCATTCGAACCCCTCCTAAAATATATCATCAATTTGGAACGTCATTTGGAAATCGCCATCTTTTTCTTTCGGACTAAATGTTTTGATTGCAACAAGGTCTCCCTCGGCATCATACAGGGCAATTTCACTTATTTTTTCTCCGACTAATTCGTCCTCTTCAAGAGTGCATTCATAGCGGCAAGTAACATCAGAAAGCATAGTGTATTTATCAATGGGCTTTCTAAGTAACTCCGAATTAAGTTCTGTCTGTTTTTCGTCTACTTCAATTGCATTTCCACTAACATCTGTTCCTCCGTTACCAAAGGCAAAACCTTCAATTCTCGGTAGTAGCGCTTCTCCTGCTCTAGCATAAAGCATCTTTCTTCTAGCATTTAATGTTATTATTACATCACTCATTTATAAAACCTCCTTCTTAACTTCAGCATTCAGCATTTTTTCTCCGGAAAGTAAAAAAGTACCATCAAGGTACCAGTCATTTTTCTTTTTAATCACTATTGCTTCTAGCTGTTCATTGTCTGAAATTTTACATGTAGTTCTCAATGTTATAGCTAGTACTTCTTTATTCTTTTCTTTTAGATGCAGCTTAAGACAAATTCTTTGGAAAAGGATTCTTTCTATTCCAGATATACTTATCTTTTCGTTGTGTATAATAGTATTTAAATAGTCGAGAACAATATTGACTGGAAGCATCTGTTCAAGCACTTCTCTTAATTCGTTCACTTTCCATTTATCTTCAAAATATGTACGCAATCGTAATGCATAATGTTTTGAATCGTCTTCAATTAAATATTCCCCCACCCCGCAAAGTATATCTAGTTTTCTTATTAAGATACGATATGAATACGGCAGACTGTTATTCCAACGAGCCAATGCCCGCATTTTTCTCACATCCAACTTATCCCCGTTTGATGCTGTAATGCCTAAAATATATTCATATTTCTCTATCCCATATTCATCGCAATCTTGTATAAAAGCATTATCTAATATCCTTCCGATTTCATAATCTAATGTGTCCGTTTCTTTCTGCTCTACTTTGGTTATTTGCTTTATTTCTGCAAAATTTTGCATGATTGGCGGTAAATAGTCAATCAGCTTTTTTCTATCCATTCGTTCAGCCAATAAGCTCACCCCTTACTGGAATACTATCACTACCCAATGTGACATTTTCCGCCTGATCATTCAAAAGCACAGCCTTCATATCCACAATTCCTTCTATTAAAAGCAGTTGTGCTTCCATCTGGCTTATTCTAACAATTAAATTAGTATTCGATGCCCATGTTTGCCTTAAATCAAGTAAGTAGTTATCAATAGTAGTTTCCATCGCATCCTTTAATTTATCAAAAGAATACCCAGTTTCGTATTCAACCGATGATAGTGTAATATTTATCGGTTCTTCTTTTACACCAACAACATTTACTACATGCCCAATCGGGGCAATCCCATCACCTTCACCTGCCGTATCTGTTGGGTCAATTTCTTCTTGAACTTTATTTATCAATGTCGATGAAGGCTTTCTAAATTCAGAGTTGATAATAACCAATTTCACAGTTCCACCAACAGTCAGCAATTTATTGATAGATGCGTTATAAATTGCGGATAACCAATCATAAACAGTTTCACCAAGTGTATCTTTTGACTGGTTTTCAAACCATACTTTGACTTCATCAGTTGGCATCATTTTTGCCGGATTGTATCCACCGGACCACGCTCTAATAGGCTTGCATCCTCCAATACCATCAATGTTGTTTACCTTTTCTGTATAATCCGTCTTATTTCCTCCGAAAGCTTCATTATTAAATGATGCAAAATATCTTTCTCGGAAAGTTTCCACATCCTCTTCATCCTCCCCTGGGATAAGAACTTCTTCTAATGTGGCACTTTCCATATTATTTAATTCATTTTCTGTTTCAATTGGAATTAACGTACCAAGTTGCTGATTTCCTATCACTCCAGCGGTTTCACATTGCACTTGATATGTTCCTGCATTCCCATCAATGATTGATGCGACCGTATAATTTAATTCATCAAGATTAAACCTGTCACCAATACTAATCTGCGTTTCGGCAGGCACAACCTTCATCATTAATGTTGCGTTTGTTTCTTCTTTTGGTAACAGTCCTCTTTCGGCCGCCCTTTTAGTTAGATAATAGTAAGATGCTGATTCGGCGAATACTTCATCTAAAACCATGTCTAGGTTTAAATAAAAATTCGAAAGTTCTAGTGCCACTGGTGCGATTGCATCATAAATAATACTGCCTTCCCTTTTATCCAACTTGTCATCAACATTTGAGAGCATTTTATCCATCAATGTATCAAAGTCGTATTCTTCAAACATTACACTTCAACCTCGCTTTCTATATCAATTTCATCACCATGGACGGTTACTGCCGTAAATGTGCAAAGTAAAACATGCCTGTCAATTTGCGTTATTTCAAAATCCTCAATCATTTCAATGCGATCATCAGCAGTTACTGCATCTGTAATTCTTTCTTTTAATTCTGACATTACATAAGGAATCTGTTTACCAATCAAATCGTTAAGTTCAATACCGTAATCCCACGAATATATCTCGTACTCATATCGTTCTGTATTAATCAATTTCAAAATAGCTTGTTCAATTGCACTTGTTTCATCAACCTTGCCAACAAATCTATCTTCTCTATTTTCCTCATCTGTAAATTTCATGGCATACGTTAAAGACGGTTCTGTTTCAATACTGAAATCCAATTCATCTTCTAACTCATCCTCATCATTTTCATAGTCATAATCTGCATTTGGAAGCATTAACTCACCATCCTGTCTATAACTACATACCTTTTTCCGCCGCTTTTTCTGAACAAAAGAACTTTTTCACCAACGCATAATGCTTCTGTTGTTACAGTTCCCGTCAAATCAAGAAAACTTTCTCTCAACTCAAGTGTTTGTGATATTTTTACCTTCAAAGGGTTTATGCTGGTTACTATGCCAGTTGTATAATCACATGGTTTTTTTGCTTCTATTGCTTCAACCGCTGCTTGCTTTATAATTTGTATCAAATTAGAACTACTCACTAAAACCACCTCCTGATAACACAAGGTCCATACTCCAACGTCTATTTTCAAATGTATGCGTAACTTTTTCTACAAGCATATAATGCGCAATTTTCACATCCTTTATATCCAGCATAACTGGCACCAAGGAACCGGCACGAACATTCACATTACCAATTACCTTCGAGACACTTAATGTTTTTTGTTTTTGATTGTACAGCTTTAACAATGCTGCTGACTTTAGCTTTCCAACGTCAGGTGTATTTATTTTTTCTACATACTGTAATACACCCCATTTATTTATGTTTTTACTATGCTTCGTGATATACAAATCATAGGTTCCTTTTTTCTTATTTTCGTATATCAATTTAATTTGATTGTATACATCCGAATCGATACTTGTTTTGTATTTGAAGTCCTCTCCAGTTTCTTCATCTACAAGACAGCTATCAACTTTCATTTTTGTAACATCTGTCAAGGTTAATTTGCCACATTTGTCATATAACACATATAACTTATTCTTTACCATCAAGGTTTCATCTAGCATGCTCTGTACTATATCAATAAGCGTTGAATTATCTTCAATGGCAGACATTCTATATACTGTATTTGCAAATGTACCCGCATTCAAATTAAATTTTTTAGCTAAAAGTGCAAGGATTTCATCGGCACGTTTATTTTCGTATATAATCGTGTCCTTATTTTTCAAGTAACGTAGTTGATCATATACGGTATATTTCATCATTCCGTCTTTTGCCATTTCTCGACTAAAGACAAAACCAAAGAAGAAATTTTTATTATTAACAGATACTGTTACTGCATTACCTTCTACAATTTTAAACTTCTTATCATACTTCGCTTCAAATGTAAGCTTCCCTGGTGTACCTTTCCTTTCCCAAACAATCTTCATACCTTCTTTTGCAGGAACTTCAAAAAAGTTTTTTCCATTCTTAACCATTATTACTACATTACAATTAGGTAACTTTCCAGTTTCAACAACACTTCCTTTAATGCTCTCAACTTGATAACTCTTTTGTTCTAACACTTTTCTTAAATATGCAAGTTCTTCTCCTTTTGTTTTGGAAGATAAGCTACTACGGCCAGAACTCTTTACATATTTGTAATCTGGAACACCATAACCAGTTATCGTTTTGTCATTTAAAGAATAGGTTCTTCTCGCTACTTTGTCAGATGTATTTCCTTCTACTGTATGTAGTATACTTCCTGAAACCTTTTCTACAATTCCAACATGACTTCTGCCTGTTTTGAAATAGACAATATCACCACGTTTAGGCGTATATTTCCCTTTATATTTAAAACGCCCTTTCTTTTTAAACCAATTCATGCCGTAAGTTGTTGATGCTGTTTTAGGAACAATAGACGTTGATACTCCTGCCTCATGCGCGCACCAAGAAACAAACGAATGGCACCATTTAGCACCATTCGCCCCTGTGTATATACCATATTTTGTTTTGTTGTTTCCTTGCTCCCGATAACCAATCTGGCTAATTGCAATATCTACAATATCTTTTGTTACTTGTACCTTAGTTGTTGCTTTTTTACTTGAGTTGCTTTTTTCTAAAATAGTAGCGGTACCATTCTGTCTGCCAAAATTGATACACTCTTTATTGCTTGGTAACCACAAATCGAAAATATATCTACCGTTTACAACCTTTATTGCTCCGCCTCTATCAGTTACAGTATAGATGCGACCATCAAATTTTGTTCCAGTACCTCCTACTTTTATTCTGGTGCCAAACGGTATCTCTTTGGGTGCAGCGCAAGTATGCTCGTTTGGTCTGGAACCGTTTGCGGTCCTACCTCTACCGCAATAAGCTGTAAATTGTGCTTTTAATGCCATGCGATGCCACCACCCTTACTTTGGAAGTTTCAATTTTGTTCCTTCAAATATCCAATAGCCATTACTCGATGACTTTTTGCCGTGTTTTTTTGCTGCACTTTCAATTACGCTTTTATTCAATGTGTATATTTTTTTCCATAAAGAGGCATTATTTAATTGCTTTTTTGCAATATTCTGCAAGCAATCACCTTTTTTAACGGTATACGTTTTCGCTGTTTCTTTCGACTTTCGAACTTTTTTCTTGATTACAGCAGTTTTTTTCTTACTGCTTTTTTTCTTTGTAGTCTTTTTTTGCAGTTTCTTACTTCCCCAAGTTCGATATTGTTTCATTGTCAGTTTTATGCAAACATCCGTTCCGTACTCATCTGCATCTTCCAGAATTTCATAATCCTCGATAGTCACATCAAACTTTGTATTCCAGAATTTTTTTTCAGTTTTTAAAGCATTTTTTATCCCTGTGAATAAAGCGGGTGCTAAAGATTTATCAGCTAGTTCATCCAGTAGCTTATTCGCCTCTTTGGTCCGCCTTTCAAATAAATCCTCACTTGCTGTTCTTGTAAGCTTGAATGATACTGATTTCTTACTTTTCTTCCAAGTCTCCAACTTATTTAGAAAGTATTCAACTGTTTTGTATTCGTTGTTTTCATATAAGGCGAATGGATACTTTTGCACTGGAAGCAATAATTCTGGAATTTCAATATCCGTCAGACCAGGTGTTTTTATAAGATTGACCTCACCCTCGTTTATGAGGGTGATAGTCTTATTTGTGTTACCTATCTTATAACTAATCTTGCCCGGAGTAATTGGAAAAAGTACATCATTTATATACATAAAATACATTTAATACACCCCCTGCGCTGACGCAAGCATTTGTTCCTCCATTGTGCTTCTCAAATGCTCTGTAACACCGTCTAAATCCATATCCTTATTTATAGTGTTATGATTTGTCTGATTTACTGTTATTTTTGCGGTTGTAAAACGATTTACCGTTTCTACTTCCGCCAACTCTCTAAGATATTTTAAATCTTCCGCTGTAACTGCTACTGCATTAGCGGTTTTGGCTGTATTTTTTGCAGTATCAGATGTATTTTTTGCTATTGCGGGATTAAGACTATTGTCCGGCAATTTATAGTTCTTATATTTATCAACAGATGGGTTCTTGCTTTTTTGTTCTAATTTTGCCTGCTCTGTCATTGCCTTATCAATTGCAGCTTCTCTTTTTTGCTGTTTTGCACCAATCTTTGCATAATAGTCATCAGACCATTGTTTTACAATGTCCACATTTTCTTGTTGCTGTTGTGCATAATTCTCTATATTCGCCTTTGCTGCCGCATCGGCTGCTTGTGCTTGTATTTGTGCATCTGTACCAAACGTTACACGCTGAACTCCTTCAAATGATACTCCAGGTATCTTATTGACCGTATTGATCAACGTATTAACCAAATCAATCGCACCATTTACCATGTCCTGAATAATAGCTAATGCATCCGCTTTCATCCAGGCTAATACCGATACAATACCTTGTCCCATTGTATAAAATCCAGTTTTAAATTTAGCAACAAATTCCGCAACTTTAACCTCAACTAAGGTAAGACAATATAAAAAGTTTTCCCACATAGTCATAAATATCTGTTGGAATACCATAAGCATTATCTTTAAACTTCCAAACTCTTTATACACATATATCAATCCAGCTACTACAGCAGCGAGTGCAATAATTAGCCATGTCCAAGGACATGCAAGTAATGCTGCGTTTAATCCGACTTGTGCGCCTGTTGCTGTTTTTGTTGCAGCAGCTTCTGCTAAAGTTGCACCAGCCTTTATTGCAGAACGCGCAGTAGATATTGCTGCTAATGTGTTCGATACCGTTTGAGTTGCATTATATATCGTCAGCACCCCATTGTATGCTATCACTGCTGCTGCGACTCCACCTATAATAGGAATTAGATCATCCCAATTTTCTGCAATAAATGTTCCTGCCGATCTAAGTATATTTAAAGGTGGTCCAAGCAAACCGATAATAGTGCTTGCAGAGTTGCCTAGTTTATTAAGTACATTTTCAGCCGCTGCACCAAAGTCTGTTACACCATCCAAAATTGTACCAAATCCTGCATTAGTAAGACCTTCGTTTATGCCGTCTATCAAACTTATCAAGCCCCTTGTTACTGCTGCCTTTGCATTTGCGATGGATGTTGCCCATGTTCCACCTGCTTCTTTGGCGGCACCTGATATGTTTAATACACCGTTTGTACCCTCTGTAAAAGCAGTTGAAACCGTAGTAATGAAATTTTGTGCTGATATTTTACCTTTTGATAAATCATTCTGTACACTTGCAGTAGATCGTTTTGTTGCCTGTGCATAAATACCAACGGCATTGATACCAGCATCCGTCAGCCTGTCCAACTGATCCATTTCTACTTTTCCCTTGGACAACATTTTTCCAAGGGCATCTGTTACATTTGCAAGCTGTTCATTCGTTCCGTTTCCATAGAACGCTACCGCATCCGCCCATTTTTTCATCTGGTCCACAGAAGATGCAACTCCTAAGCCTCGTGTTACAAAATTTTGAACTGAACTTGCCGCGGTATCCAATCCATAAGCAGTGCCTTTTGTAATTTCTTTTAATCTTTCTAATGATGCGCCCGCCACATCAGCATCTCCGCTTATAGCTGTCATTGCTCTGCTGTAATTAGACATTGTATCCATTCTGTTCATAGCAGCATCTAATTGACCCGTTATAGTGCTTATCACAGAACGTACAACAGACAACCCAGCAATCGCACTCACAAATGTTTTTGCACTCGTAACTCCAGATTGAAGTCCTTGATTGAAACGTTGCTGATTTTGCGTGTTTTCCTGAATTTCATTTCCAATCTGTGAAACCGATCTGGCGGCGGTTGCCGCAGGTGTATTGATGTTCGATAATTCTTGACTTAAATTTGTAGCAGCTGCTCTTGCCTGACTAAGTTCGGAGCGTATTCCTTCATAAGAAGCCGTGTCCACGTTCGCATTCATTGTATTGTTCAATTCTTCCATATGTGATACTGCCATATTTACCGAACTGATAATATGCATGAGCGGCGCTGTAAAATTATCCGCCAATTGAATCCCTGTTTGAATTGAAGCCAAACGTAACCACCTACTTTCTTTTTCTTGCTTCTCTTTCTGTTTTTTTTCTTTCCTTCTTTTCTGCTTCTGTTTTTATCTGAATGGCCGCGATGATAAAAGCCTTTTCATTTTCTTCCATTTGCAACCATTCAGACGGTCTAATGTGTAATTTATGAAGGACATAGTATGCATAATTAGCATCCCAATCCCCTTCGTTTATTAGTTTTTTGCTTCATCTACCTTATCATCGAAAGTTTCAGTAAACCCTTGAAACTCTTGCATCCAAGTACAAAAGTCAGAATATTCGCCTGGATCATCCACTAATGCAAACACCAAGTCATTTGGTGTCTTAACGCCATAACTATCCTGCAATTCTTTATCATAAAGATCCGGCACAACAGTTGATGCTACAATCATATCTGCAATATACTTTGTTGCATTAAGTTTTGGACGAAACATATTAGGTTTGCCCTTGATTGGCACATCATAGGTGTTACGTTCTCTCATATCTTCATTCTGTTTTGAAGTAATATGTTGAAATTCCCATTCCAAAGCATTTCCGTTTTCATCTGTCAATGATTTGGTAGGGGCAAATTTTTCATTTTTCTTAATCACTTTATTTTGTTTCATAAATCTGCTAAAATTAGACATTTTTATTTCATCCTTTCTATTATCAACTTATACAATAAAACCCCTATATGGCTTTATATGAAAGCCACAAGGGGTAATTTGTTAATCGCTTGATTGTGTTGCCATTGCAAAGCCAGAAAGTTTAGTAAACTCGGTAGGCATACTAAAGTCTTCAAACGTGAAATCCATATCTTCATCCAGATATTCACTATCTGCATCAAATTTCGCCAGAATACCGCCATCGATGTTGCAATCCAACAACATGATTTCCTGTTTTCCTGCTGCACTTGTAGGGTCCTCATTGATAATTTGCATATCAAAATAAGTGTCTGTACCAGTGTTTTTATAATCTAACATCATCTTGCGGAAAATACTGGTGTTGTAATGGAATGTGGCTGAACCTGTTCCTTTCCATCCTGTTGCTTTGTTTCCTTTTCCGGTTTTTCCTAAAATAGGCACCTCTGTTTTTGTTTTTTCAAATTTTGCTTCAAGATTGATTGCTTGCATAAAGTTGTATCTTCTGTTACCAATCGTAATATAGCATTCTGCCAATGAAGCAGATATGGTATCTTTTGCAAGCATTACTGCATTCTGTTTTGTTTCATCAGGCATTTACTCTCACCTTCCTTTCTACGCAACTACAGTTGTCATATAACACTGTCCCATCGCATTCACTACTTCTATTGTGTTATTTACAAGTACGGATTTCTTTGTATCCCCTTGTGAAACTGTAACATCGGTTTCATCAAAATTCTGAATGGCTCTAATTCTCTGCAGCTCTTTACGAATTTTTACAAAATCAGACCATAGCGCTGTTCTTCCAGCCGCGTCATTTGGAACAATACCTAAATACTTTGTATTAAAGACAACCGCATCATCATTTGCAATCTGATCGATAACTCGGATTGTTTGATTATCCTTAAACACATCACCCTGATCTACTGTTGTTGTAACCATTGTGTTAATATCATCAAGTATCTTTACCGTTCCATTATCAGAATGAAAAACAAATCCACCACTTTTAAGAAGCTGTTTCAATTCTGTCTGCGTGTATTCCGTATCAATCATATACTCGCCATCATAAGCTTTGTTCTGGCAAGATGCGTTGACTGCACATGCACATTCTGCACCAGTTGTCCAATAAACTGCAGCTGCTTCATCAGGGTAAACCATAGTTTGGTTATCTTTCTTGTGCATTCCGTCAAGACACTTGTTTTCCACACTAATCACACCCATATAATCTGCTTTCTTGTAATCATAAATTACAAGCTGGAACTTAGCACCGACTTCATCACGCAAACGCTTGTTGAATGATACTGCCAATCCTTTAATAGTTGCATCTGTAGTAACAATCCCCATTGTGTTATAGGAATAGCTTTCAATCTTATCAAAATAATTTTGATAAGATTGTGTTGTTATTTCAGAGCTTGTACCCCCTGCTAATGGAGTTGCTGCCACAGCTTCAAGCGTAAAATTGTCCTTAAAGGTAACAAAATCATTTGCTTCAAGTTCTTTTACCTGTGCAACCGTTTGTATATCTACCTTAGAAGTCCCAAGATATGTAATAACATCAAACTGACTAGCATCATCAATATTCACTTGAATAGCAATTTTTAAATCATTACCACGTTTTCCGGTACATTGTGCAGTTGCATATGTATTGTTTGCTTTATCACCATCACTGTTCAGGCGGTACGCATATAACGTTTGTGCGTTTTTGAAAAGGTCTCGCAATCCTTTCAATGCATCGTCTGTATAGTCATACCCAAAGATTTTTCTTGAATTTTTCTGAAAGTCCTCATTTGTAACTGCAAATACTTCATTATCTTTTCCCCAATCCAATACAAGCGGTATTGTACAAAAACCACGGTCAGAGAGTTTTGCAGACGCATTTGCAAGTGAAATAAAATTACTGTAATAACCAGGTAACACCTTGTTTTGAGTTACCCAAGTTCCGCCACCTAATGCCATTTTCTACACCTTCCTTCCCATTTCGTTGTTGATTGCATTTTCAACATCTTCAATCGTGTATGTCTTATCATCATTTAAAATCTGTGATAACAAATCTCTACGATTAGCAAACTTTGCCGCCGAAAGAATCTGTTCTTTTGTAAAAGATACAGATTTTGTTGTATCTTCTTTCTTTACAGTACCCAATCTAATCACCTATCCTTTCACATTCGTTTTGTGTGACTGCATGGTTTCCATAGGAACTTTTTTATCTACCTTGTAAACAAAACAGTCATAGTTTACAAAGAAGTTCAGTACCCCATCTATTACTTCATACTTCATTTCAGTGCCGCGAATAGTAGCATCTAACACTGGTATAACTTCCAAGCGCTGCATCAATCCTTCTGCCATTTCATAGCATTCAGCGTTTTGTTCGTATTTTGATTTAGGGAAATATTGAATAACAAAATTATTCTTTCTGAAATACCGTTTCCCCAAAAACAAAGAGCTGGTTGGATTTATACATCTAAGAAAAAAGCAAGGTTCTTTCAAACCCTGCTTTATTTCTTCTCCATATATTTCATAACCATAGGCTGCATCTAATGTGTTGCTTATTCCTGCAATTATTGCGTTTATCATTGGAAAGCACCCCCTAAGAATTTTTTAATTTTCTTTTCTAATAACCGCGGTGCGATCGTTTGAATTTCTTGCTCAGATATAGTCATCATGAATTGCCCTGGAACCCAACCGCTGTGATTAGCTGTTCTATGTCCATACTCTACATAGGAAGCGTACTCAACTGGATTGATTATTTCAATGACATAAGTATCACCAAAATGTTGTACTTTCAATGTATCAACAAATTGTGATGCCCCTCTTGTCTTTAGTCCATCGGAACCTGAACTTTTTTGAGCAGTCCAGCCTCTTCTTAATGTTCCACCTTTTTTGCTGGATTTATGAAGTACTATTTCCTTTCCTTTTTCATCAACAAGTCTGGTTCCATCTGTATCTGTCCAATATCTGTCATAATCTCCGACTGGTGTTCTTTTAATTACCTTTGCTAATAAGCGTGCAGCAAGTTCCTTTGCACACTGTTCGCAAAAAGTATTTACATTTTCACTTTGTAGCTTGTTCAGGTTTTCTTGCAGTTTACGCAATTGTGAAGTATCAAAGCTACCCATTCTACCCATATCAAGCCCACCTTTCAAATAATTCAAGCATAATCTCTTGGTGTGTTGCGTAAACGGCAGGAACACCACTGCTTATATAATCTGTTGTTACACCATTTTGAGTAACCGTTATTTTGGAACCAGGTTGAATAGTTACATCAGATGATAGAAATAATTTAATGCCTTGTGTGGTGCTTGCTGCTGCTTCATTTTGTACAACTTGCGAAATCTTTGAAAATGATATTCTGCATGGTTGGTATTCTAGTGCGACAACCTCTTTCATGCTGCACAACTTTGTTTTTTCGTCTTTAACTTTTTTGTACTCCGTAATCGTGCAAATACCATCATAAAGTTTTTCCTGTGCTTTTCTTGCTGCTGCCTGTGCTTTTTTTATTGCCTCTACCATCAGAACGCCACCTTTCGATAACGGTTCAATGAGGATTTATAATTTTTTAAGATGGTATCTTGGTATCCATCCTCGACAGTCTGACAAAATGAAACCGATGTGTCACCCTCACTAATAGAAGAAACAGACCCTTGAGCAGTTGTTTCATCCCCAAGGTTCTCATTTCTCCAAAGATCAATTGCCATCCGATATGCCGTAGTAAGCAACCCGTCAGGAATAACATCAATATGACAATAGTTCTTTATAATTTCTTCTACATTGTCCATAGCAAAATGCAAAGCAACATCTTTTGATACATCTTTACTCTCAATCCCTAATAACTGTTTCAACCTGCTTAGTTCCATCATAACCACCTCTATCCGACTTTGTGCTTAATAGCAACAATTCTTAGTTGTTTTGGTTCATATACTGGCTTCCAGTTTTCTGCCATTGCAAGTTCTGCTCGTGTTGGAGTTTCTACATGCTCACGTTTTGCACCAGTATAAGCAATTCCTCTTGGATGTAAAATAAAGGCTTTTCGATTGATAAGATAATCAATGCCACCGCCTGTCTGCTTGTCACGATCAACCTCTGTTGGCACATGACCTTCTGGTATTCCTTCTCCGTAGGCAACTGCACCATTGCCAAATAAATAGGTTGTGTATACTCCGTCTGAATTTACCGGGCAACCATCATCAACAGTAACACGTCTACCCTGGTAAGTATCAAATTCAACATCTGTAGAGTCACGCTCTGTTTCAATTAAATTTTTCTTTTTTAGGTAAGACTTTGTTGCAGAATGCATTGCAACACCTGTAAGCTGTGCCTGTGCATCTCCTAACATCTGACATGCATCAATAAATGCAGACGCACTAATAAGTTTTGCATCTGCTGTTTTCCCACCGGATAAGTCGAGGATGTGGTCCTTCATTCTTGTTTCTGCTGCTGGACTTCCACTTGGGTCTGCTGTTGTTGTGCCAAACACACCCGCAAGAATAGAAATCAATTCTTTCTGCATATCGCGCGCCCAATAATTTGCAACCAAATCACCAATTGCCTTCATTGGGTCTGCACCAGCTAATGCTGCCGAAAGATTTGTAGCTGCCCACATCTTTTGTCTAAGAATTGTGGTAGATACATCTTTGTTGGAACCAATCTTTGCTGGTGTCATTTTCACATCTTCCAGCGTTGGTTCAGAGTCTCCCTGCAAATCTTCAAAGAATGGCATATTGTGTGTTCTAGCCGCCTCGCTTGCCAGCGCATTAAATTCAGGGCTATTTACTACAATGCCGCTTTTAAAGAACTCTGACAGTTCCATAGTTCTGTTGATCACGTACTTGTTGAACAATTCAGGTACAATCACATCTGAAATTTTTGTAATCGCCATATATCATCTTTCCTTTCTTCTTACAAGGTTACTCCTGCTGCAACCGCCATTGCCTTTGCCTGTTCTGGATTGTTTTTCAGCATTTCGCCCTGTTTTGTTAAATTAAATGTTTCCTTTGCAAACGGATTCACTCCGCTTCCACCATTTCCACCTTTGGGATTGTAGGGCGGTTTTTTAGGCTCCTGTTTAAAGAGATGTGCCATTGTTTCATCTGCTTTATACGGTGTAAGAACATCATCTACCCCAATCGGCTTTCCTTCTTTATCGAAATTGAACTTATCAATTCCACCCGCTTTGTAAATAAGATACTCTGCATCTAATACACCCGCCTTTTGTAAAGCCTGCGTTAATGCAAATGTTTTTGCTGTTTTTTCATTCTCCTGCTTCAATGTAGCCATATTTGCATTTAGCGTTTCGATTGTCTTTTGCAGTTCCTCGTTGTCAGAATTGTTCTTTTTTAATTCTGCAATGGTTTTGTTGAGGGTAGCGATCTGTGTTTCCAGATTTCCTTTTTCTACTTCTAATGTCTCATACTTCTTTTTTCCGACATAATTTCCCTCTGATAAATCCGCATATCTGATATGTTGCAGCTTATCTTCTTTTCCTGCATTCGCTTCTGTAATTTTGGCTTCTACCTGTGCATACAACTCTTCACCTAATAATTCCTTTAATTCCATTTTGCATCTTCCTTTCGATTTTTATATGTGTATCACACGTTCCAGCTATGTCCCCTGGCGGGAAAACTGCAACAGTTTTCTGGTCTTACTGCTACTGGACCATATAAAAAACAGAACTACCAAGAAAATCTACTAGGTGTCACCTCTCACTGTTCGATTTATAAATTTTGATAGTTCTGTTATTATTGAATTTGTTGCACTGGTGCAACTTTGGGTTATTCTATAGTCATCCAATCTTCTGCGAGCATGTCGGTTTGGCTTGCTAACCATCCAACACAAAACTTGTCATCAGCAGTTTTCATTACAATACTTGGCAATACTAGATTTCCTTGCATATGTTCACACACTGTTAAATCTGCATCCGTTTCGATATCAGTAGATTTTGCAAGAAATAAAAACATTCCTTTGCCATTCCAGCCCTTGCGTGTGACCTTCTCACCTTTTTTCATTGCTTCAATAGCTTTTCCAAAATTCATAATAATTCCTTCTTTCTTATTTAAGTTTTGAATATATGGTTTTGTTTGACATATAATACATTATGGTGTATCATAATAGTAGATATATCTTAAAGAACCGACCAATGTCCCCATTTCAATGGACGTTTCATCGGTTCTTTTTTTACTTTCTTTTATATACTCCTATTAACTTTTCTTCATTTATCAAAATAATCTTGTCGATAAATTTTGTATGTCTTGATTTGTATAAGCCATTGATTTGCTCTATTATTTCATATTCTTCTAGTGGACAATTTGATATATCAAATATAAAGTTATTTGCTTGTGTCTTTTTTTTAGAAACCATATTATACAAAACATTTTTGCTTTCTCCAATAGGTTCCTTTAAGTCATACTTTTCGCCATTATACAAATAATCGGGTGTTGACTTTTTAGGAGGGTACACAATTCTTGGAACCATTTCTATCTTTCCACCGAATTGTTCTAGTAGCAACATTGCTATATTTTTTTCTTTTTCAGAAAAATCAAGTAGCACATGTTTATTGTCAACAGTATAATTATGACCATCCACTTCATAACTTTTTAGCTCAACAAATTTATGGTCTTTATTATTTTTATTATTAATCCATTCCTTTGTTATATTTGAATATGCCTCATTATCGCTTTTTACAACACTCCTTCTTTTCCATTCTGGATATGTCATATTTGCCGGAACATAGTAAGTACCCCCTTCTGCATCTCTTGCAGCTCTTTTTTCACCTTCCGTAAACTCATCATCAAAATATGGCACAGTCGTGCTACGGCAGCATACATGAAATGGAGGTGCAGTCACACCAACCTCATACTGTGATAGAGGAAAATGCTGTCCATCCATATGCTGGCATATTTCCGAGGTATGATTATCCAAAGTTGCTACTATTTCAAACTCCTCTACATCCAATTCTTTAAAACAGTCATTTTGTGCCGCTGATGATATTGCAGCTGTCTCTGTCATAACAAGCCTTCCTGCGTTTATCTTACTGGTATTCAAATTTCTTGCAAGATTGTTAATTGCTTTTTTCGGATCATCGCCTCTAATTAGAGATTGTGTAAGTTCCCGGTGCAATTCATTTACCAGCTTATCCTTATTGTTCCATATCCGAGTAGAAAAGTTTTTCTCATCTGTTGCCCACGGAGTTGTAAGAATTTTGTCTATCTTTCTTGTGTCCAGCTCTGAAAGATTGCTACCTACACCAATCCCTTTTTGTATTTCAAATGCTGTTCTGTAAAATCTGTCAGCATATGATTGATTTAGATAATCAGTCACACCACTATGATATTTTGTATATAACAATTCTGCATGCTGTTGCATCTGTAGTTTCATTGCTTCTAGTCTTTGAATATGTACCCTTGCAGAGGCATTTTCTAATTCTTTCATCCACACTGGGTTGACTGCATTTTTTTCTCCGATTTCAATATATTTTTCTACATTCCAATGAAACTCTTCCAGCTCATTCTTTTCAAGTAATTTCCTGGCTGCTGCAAAACTAATATCATTATTGTCTGCAAGTCTCTGATACCATCGTTCAATATCCATAGATACATTGTTTTGCGCTTCTCTGAATTGCTTTTCCATATCTTCTATGTATTTTTGGCTTTTCTTATAAGTTTCATCCTCTAAAGCCTCAAAACGCTTTTTCCAATATTCTGCATTTGGCATTATTCTTCACCACCTTGGATATTATCCGGGTTGTCATCATCGGTAGTAGCTTGGTTTTTTTGAAATGGATCATATTGCGCTTCCATCTCTTTCTTCTGCTCTTCTTTTTCTTTTTGTAGTTCTTTTAATTCCGCATCCACATCTTCTACAAATGGATGATTTTTCAGTATTGTTTTAGTGGATACAATGCCAACACTATCTTTGCATATCTGTGCCAGTTCTGTATCGTTCTTGATACGATTTCTGGTCCACGTCTGTATAATGCTTTCACAAGCCAAATTACTGTATTTGCAGATTGCCCGGACAAGTCGTGCAAAACCAAGCCTAAACTCTGTTTCCATCAGGCCTGTTTTCATCTCCAAGAGTGAATACATAAACTTCAATGCCTCACCTGATTGATTTCCAAACTGCTCTGGTTGCGGGTCAAAACCCTGCCCCTGTTCGAAAATTGCCTTTCTTGTAGCTTCCAGTACACTTTTTCTAGCTTCTATAGGGATTTCGATATTCAAGGTCGATACAGAACCGCCCTCATCAGCATCTACTTTTATTGTCTTGTATTTTTTCAAATCAGACAGGAAACCATTTAGGTCCTCGCCACCATATCCAGACAGCACAAAGATTAGTTCTTGAATATCATCCAAATCATTAATAAAACCGCTGTAGACCTTGTCGTATACGTCTATCAGCGGCTTTATATTCTGTAAGTCATCTGTTTTTATATTATTGTTAAAGAATGGAACGAATGGCACTTCTTCAAAATCATGCATGTATTCCGATGTACATTCGGAACTTACTGGGTCCACAAATATTTCATAATACATTAAAGTATCATATGTATCCGTGCTCTTTCTTCTGAATGTTTGGCATTGTGTATCTGTCCAATACTCATAGCAAGTATACATATCTCCGGTTTCGCCATCCAGGTCCTGATATACTCTCAACACGGCAATCAATTTCTGTTTTAAGTTTTTAGACCATACCGGAATGATCTGACTACTATCTACCACCGCCCATTGAAACTTTCCTTCTTCATCTATCCAGTAATGCACCCAACCGATTGAAGTATTGGCAGCGTTTATACACAGCTCCATACAATTCTTTTCATATTCATCACCTAATAGCTTTGTTATCTGCTTGTTTGCACTTGTGTTTCCAACGTCAAATGCTGGAGGTGTGGTAAATGCATAGGATGCCTTTTGGTTTACGATCAATCCGTGAAAATTTCTAGGAATACGGTTATCTGCATTTCGCATTGGATTTCCGTTTTCATCCTCTTTTTTTGGGTCTTTAAACAATATATCTGTCTGGTTTCTGTAATATCGTTCTGCAATATCGCATTTTACCATAAACTGACTATGTCCTGGTTCGTATTTCTTTATCAATTGTTTCATTGTATCAATATCCATTCAACTCACCTCATTTCAATACAGATACCGCTTTTGTTTTCTTCATATCATCTTCCAATGCGTACCTTGTCGCATCTATTGTGTGATTGTCTTTATCTTCAAGTCTTGCCTTTGGATTTCCATCTTTGTCTGTTTCGTAATCTATGTTTTCATATTCCTTGGCCACATTTGGAGTTCGTTGTGGGTCTATTACAATTTCTTCTAATGCATCCAACCAGGTTTCTCCATATTCCACAGAACCTTGTCCTTTTTTTGCTCCTTTGAAATTACAGCCATGTTCTATTTTCATTTCAGAGATGCTTTTTGGTTCTGCACTATCTGCAGTAGTTCTCATTCTGTCATATCCCTTTGCTTTTAATTTCTTGGCTAATTCCCTATTAAACATCTTTACTCCATACACTTCATCCATAAAGAAAATCTTCTTTCTGGTTTTGTCATAATGTAATCGGACAAATGCAAGCGGATCCGTTGCATATCCCCAGTCACACCCTTGACGAATATTATCAAACGTACTTATTTCCTCGTCTGTTATCCGCCTGAATACTAAGTTGCTAAACGGAACAACGCCGGAACCAATCGGTTCTCCAAGGAATAACCATCTATATTTATATTCATCTCTTGCTTTTAATTCATCGGCTTCCTCAATCGTCTCTTTTGAGGTATACGGATTTTCTAAATAAGTGCTATGATGTACATAAGTATTCTTTGGTAAACTATGTGTGTTGTATTTCTTATTCACCCAAGACTGTTTTCTTTTGGGCGGATTGTAGGAATAAAAAAAAGAGTAGTGCAATCCTTCCGGAAGCTCTGCTCTTAAAACCGACTGTTCTATTGTCTGTATTTCATCTTCTGTTTTAAATTCCGCTAATTCCTCTACCCAAAGAATAGCCACAGGATATTTTGCAACCTTTAGGGATTTTATTTTCATAGGATCATCTGCACCTCTGAAAATAATCTTGTTTCCTCTTGGTCTGTATATGATCTGTAATGGTGATACCTTAAATTCAAAATACTGGTATACTCCCAATATTTCTGCACATTCTTTTAACTGCTCATAAACACTTTCTGATAATGTGTTTCCAACTTTTCTGACTACCAGTGCAGATATCGGATACTTCATAACATCCATGATTATCCGAAAACCAATATGTGTCGACTTGGCGGAACCTCTTCCACCCTTTTCCACATATTTCAGATATTCATGATTTTTCGATACTTTCCAAAACTCATGGAAATTTTCGTTGATTATCTCTGATATTCTTATGTCTTTTCTCATACATCATCAATGATGTTTACACCAACTTCTCCTTCCAGCTCCACCTTATCTTTGAATAGTCCGTACCGTTTGCCAAGAAGTTCCGCGGCTTTCAGCTTGTCTTTTTCGGATGGTGCTTTCATCATCGTTTTTGCCTCGCTATATCCATCCCCGCATCCTTCTACCACAATTTCTTCTCCTTTGGCTTCTCCACGCAATACAGAAGTGAGGTACTGAATGACCTCTTCCGCTGTTGCAACCTTTTCAGAAGCAAGTTGCTTCATTCTCTCCTGTATATATTTTTCGACTTCAACCTTTTTCAACAATCTTTCACCTTGACTATATGCAGTTTTCTTTGAATATCCTGCTCTGATTGCGGCCTGTGTAGCATTTAAGTCGATCAAATATTCATCTGCAAATCTTTTTTGTTTTTCGGTCATTTTACCTCACTTCCTTCTCATAAAAACAATTTACATTTTTTTACTTTATTGGTATAATATTATTAGGTACGAAATAACATTTAAAAGGTTATACATATTAAGGAGTGATGCATATGTATCCATTACGGATTTAGTGTAGGTGGTTCTGAAGCTTCCTATCATATCAACAAAACTCCTATTTTAAATTTTCTGATTTTTCATATCCTCCTGTGGCGACGTATAGTACGTTTTTATACTAGCCACATAAAAAAAGGAGGAATTGATATGAGAAACACTTCAGAAAAATTATTAACCTTGGTTCTATTTGCACTAGGAACATATGGAGAAAGGCTATTTATCCTTTTTCGTACCTTATTGGTGTCTATGCCACCAGCCATTTTGAGTAATGCTATGTTACTCATTGTCGCATCCATATTGATATTTAAAAGCAAATAGAAAAAAATAGGCTTGAATTGATCACTCAAGCCTATTTATACTAATTAGCATTCTTATAATTCAATTAATCCGTAAGATGTTTCGGTATACCTACACCAATAAAAGCTTTCATTTTTGCCTTTTCTTTATTTCTAATTTTCTCGGCATATTCTGTTATTTTATTGCATATCCACATATACGCTGTTGTTCCTTCTGAGTAATCAGCTTCCACATACATATTTATCAAACTGTGACTGGCGGATTTGAACCGCCGACATATTATTAAAAATAATTGTTCTACCTCTGAACTAAGCCACAACCAAAAGTGAGGAAACTGACTTTTGGGGGAGTGAAATCTTTGCCAAGTTTCTACTCTACTATTTTATCACATTGCCATGAGAATTGTGAGAAAGTTTGTTTTTTTTAATAATTCCTTGACTGTCAAGAAAATCATAGAATTTTTTTGATGCAGTTGTTCTATGTAATGCTAATTCATCTCCAATCTGCTGCCAGTCCATATTGTTAATACAGCGAAGCCTAACTATTAGTCTGGTTTCATTATCTTCAATTCCACAGATAAATTCTTCTATCTCTGCTCTCTTTTTCTGCAGTTTTCGAAGAGAATAGTTTAGCATATCGTCTAAACGTTTGCTCTCTTCTGCATATTCTACTAGCATGTCCTTTCCTGCTCCTCCACGCGGCATGTCTGATATAATGTTGGGTTTAAAAAAATTCTGCTCTCGCAACCGTTGGATTTCTTCTTGAATTTTCTTGATTTCAATGTTGATGCTGTGTACTGATAGTAAATCTTCAAATGTCATATTTTCCTCCCTCTCGTTGTACTAAATCTTTTGTTTCCTTTTCTTCTTATCCTCCGCGTTTGTTTGTGCTTTTCTCAAACAACTCCAACTGCAAAAATATAACGTTTTCATACGTTTTACAGTTTTATATGCATAATCATTTCCAAGGCATCTATAAAATTCTTTCCCGCATAAACTACATTTTTTCTTTTGTAGTCCAGATGGATAATGTATGCTAACCATTTATTTCACCTCTATTTGTTGCACTGGTGCAACTTTTTTCATTTTTGGTTTTTAGAAATATTTAGTTGCTTTCTCAAAGCTAGAAATAATTCTCGCATTCTAGTTCTAAGCAAATAGAAATTAAATTTCAATGTGTCTCTTAGTTCAAATTTGTATAATAGTTGTTCTTGTGGTGTTAGACCTTCTAACTCCTTTTGCAAATTAAACTTTTTTATGTATTGTTCTAATACTTCAAAGTCATTCATCTTCCTCGCTCCAATCTATCTTTTGACCACAGTCCTGGCAGAAAGCCCCGCTATTTATAACATGCTTACAACAAGGGCACCAAAACGCTCCTCTAAGAAATTTTGCATTGGCTGTTATGTTTATATATTTTTCGTAATCAATAGGTGTTGGCTTTTTTGCTATCTGCTTTTCTCGTGCTTCTAGTAGACTTTTTAGTGTAAAATTCTTTTTTACACATTCATCCTCGAACTTCATATAATTTTCTAAGTCTGATAATGTGATTTTTCGATTTCTTATCTCGGCTATAGTTTCTAATGCCTCAATTGCTGTATCCATCAATTTAATATTTTTTTCACTTGGAATAATTTCTGGTTTTGTTTCAACAAGTAACGCGCCTCTAATAAAGCTCAATCTATTTATTGCCTCCTGTTCTGCTATTGTTCTGTGCTGCGTTTCTTCTAACATCTGTATGCACTCCCTTCTAACTAAATGGTAACCCATCTTCTAAACCATCTGGAATATTAACAAATCCATCTGCATCTGCATCAAGTTCCGGTTTTTGTGTTGTGCTTCCAGCATCGTACTGCTGTGCTTTTTTACTTTCTGCAAACTCAAGTTCCTCAATAACAACATCAGTTGTATACACTCTCTGACCTTCTTTATTTGTATAGCTGCCGGTTTGGATACGTCCACAACCAACAACCTTAGTTCCCTGTTTTAGATATCCTTCTGCAAATTCTGCTGTCTTGCCAAATGCAACACAATTAATAAAATCTGCTGCCTGATCCTCGCCCTGACGTTTAAATCTTCTGTCAACGGCTAGGGTAAATCCTGCAATCGCTGAAGAATTCTCATTCTGTGAGTAACGTATCTCGGGGTCTCTAGTCAATCGGCCCATTAAAATAACTTTGTTCATTTCGCTAAAACCTCCATTTCTTTTCATCTTTTATTTTCGTTTTGTATTCTTTTAGCATCTTCATAACTGCTACAGAAAAATCCATATTTTTCAGCCAATGTCTTATATTCCGGATAATCGTACATGCTTAGCCCCAGACCGTCATAATGAATAAATATTTCTGCCAACATATAATGTATATCTTTTAATACATCTGTCATTTTTTACTCCTTTCCCGGCTCTTCACACCGCTCAAATTCAATTACCCACACCAACGGATTTGCGGGCCATCCGTATTTATCGAGCTCTGATTTCTTGATGGTGCTGTTCCAGATTTCTTCAAATCTCTCAATGGCTGTTCGGTTCATTTTTTCTTCAAAACCAACATTCTTGCCATTTTTGAAATTCGCCCCCTCTGCTTTTGCTTCGTCCTCGGTAATCTCTTGCAGCCGTTCCACTCTCACGCTTGTAACCTTTAGCCAGATGCGAGCAATTTCCTTTGGCATGTGAATGGATGGCTTCCATTTGAATTTTCCATTTTCGGAAGCTTTATAAAAATATCTGCCCGCTGTAGAAGCGTGCGTAAATTGTCTATCATCGCACCAGGTTTCTCGGACATACAGAATATCCCCTGGCTGAAACGGTGGCTTGTATATTTTTCCTTCATTTTTGTTGATTTCCTGATTTTCTTTTACTGCATCTTTAATCAATCGCCTTGTGCAAGTCTTTCTACCAGCAAGAATAGCTTGCACCATTTCAGTGTTAAACAAAATTGGTAATATTTTACCCATATTTCTCATACCTCCTTTTCTCATCTTGTTTCGCAAGTTATTACTGCACCTCAAAACTCATATTAATATCAAATATAGAAAGGGGTGCTGTACTTATGATGAAATTTATCAGCAAAATCATTAGATATGCGATTGATAACATTGTAAATCTATTACTTGACCGGTTACTATCGCATGTATCCATTTGTTTTGGTTTCAAAATGTTACTTCATTTTGATTACCAAAACCAAAAGCTTGTATTTGACTCTTGTCATTTATACATAAAGCTGAATTTCTTCTTTTAGTAACTATTACTGTCCTGTGTGAGATTAATACTCTCACACAGGATTTTCTAGTTGCCTTCTTTTTCTATCACTCAAGAGCATTTAATCTTTCTGGTCTTTTCCTCTTTCACGTACGAAACTTGATTCACAATCTCACCATTCGAAATTTCTTCATGCTTTCTTTTTAGGATTAGTTTCCATCCATCTACAACAGCCCCATCTTTTCTACAACAGCACTTAATTCCCACTACAAACGCATCTTCTTCACAAGCTACTGCATATTCACCGAAATATTTATTATTTTCATCATATAATTCTACTGTATCGCCCACTCTCAAATTTCTGCCTATCACATCTTTAAAAGGTGTATTTTCCCCTATAATGCCGCAGCTTTTGCCGCAAAGTGATAAGTGTGGCTTAAATTCTGACTTTTCTTCTTTCCCTGTCAATCTCTCAAGCGCCAGCTTAGCTCCTGTCATGAAATCGTATGTATCGCTTGGACTGCACTTTGCTACAGCTTTTTCTTTTGTAACTTTGTTAAATGCTATTGTTTCGCTTCCATTGCGATAAATTACTATGCATTCATCCTTTCCTAAAAACTCTTTTGCTGTTACTGCGTTTTTTCCAATTCCGAGTACCGGACCATGCGTTATTGTTTTGTCACGCCACAACTGCAATGCATATGATTTGTAGAAATTAAAGGGAAAACTGCAAAACTTTGTCGGTGCTTCTTCGCTATTCCATTTATATCCTTGTTTTTCCAGCTCCTCTAGTACCCGCTTTTCTTCTTTTGCTGTATTGCAAATAATTTCTTTTATGTATTTCATATCTTCATCTTTTGCTGTTTCCCAAGCAGCTTCTTCCACATATTTCATATTTTTTCCTCCTTCTGCTGTAATAACCGTTACAGCTCGTCTACTTTATCCCAACTATCCTGTTCCTTAATTTCACGCTTGTCATGTCGAATCTCATTTGTCCTTTCACTTTCATAATCATTCATAGATCATTTCTGGCTTGTTATCTGAATATACACAATCCTCATCTTGCGTTTCATCAGCGATAATTCTTACATCAGCTTTCTGCAACTTCGCAATGAACAAATCAAATTCATTCATATCTCTAAGTGAATGTAAATTTAGATTTGGATTTGTTTCTATTTCCCATCCATTTTTTCTATCACCTTCCCACATAGAAAGACGTATTGTTCTATTAAGTTCATTCTGTTCTTCCTCTTCATCGACTGTAAAATCAATAGTCGCATATTTGAACGAATCCCAACTTCTCTTCTTTTCCTCTTCAAATTCAAAATAGACATTCATTGCCTCGTACTCTGGTGTTTCATCAAATTCAACCTCTCTGCCATATGTATCCATATTCTTGGCAACAAATTTTTTATATTCCTCGAACAAATCCGTTAATTTTATTTCTTCTATTTGAGGTTCCTCCATTAAAAATTTGAAGTTTTCCAGCATCTTTTTGTTATCCACAAGAGTAGAGTTATTCACTATTTCAGTAAGGATAGTGTCCAATTTCACAATATACGCATTCATATCATATTCTTCAATAAAAGGTACCAGGACCTGTTCAACTCTTTCTTTAACTGCCTTTTCAAGCTTTCCGTAAGCAAATGAAGCTGCAATAGCTTTTTCGATTCCACAGGTTAGCTTCTCTTTTATAATCTGATCTGTCGTTCCATCGGACAAAATCTCATCCATAATTCTCTTAATATCTTCATCAAAATTTTTCATATTGTTTTCCTCCTATTTTCACACTACTTCTACGCAAATCTAAGTTGTCCATTTTCTTCTACAGTAACACCTGTATTTTTCATTCTTCCACCTCAATCTCTACGCCTTCCAAATAACAGATCATTCCATTCTTATATGGCACTCTGTACTTTTCCAGTTCCTCTAAAGTCATATGTTTGTGTCCGAACAATGTCTTCATGTTCTTCCAGTCCTTCCATGGTACACGATAGAAATGCTCATACTGGATACATACCACTACAAAACACAATGCATCCATTTCCTCATACCGATCGAATGTTTCTATCTGCTTTTCTGTTACCGCTGATTGCTGTATTCTATCTTTACTTGTGTATTTCGCATCAAACAGGATGCAACGCCCATCGCACAGTACGCCCTTAAAATCCGGTTGTGCCTGTTTTGAATAAATTGCTACAAACTGCCCTTTGTTCCTGTTTAACGCTTTGATTGGTCGCATTGGTTCCGGTGTTTTTTCTACACAAGCGATTCCTTGTTTCCAATAGGCATCACTGGAACGCGTTATCATTTTTTCGAAAAGCTCACCATTAGAACGATTTGCTTTTCCTCGTATTCTATGATCCATCCATATCTCCTCTCCTACTCTTAGCAAGTAATTTTTGCTCCATCTCTTCCATTTCCGCTTTGGAATAATCTCGTTGCGGATAATTGCAAAATCGATTACTTGTGTGTTTATGCTTTGTACTGTCCTTATAATTTCCTTCTAGGACTTTTATAAAATTATCTGGAATAATAAACCAATCAAAGGCTATTATCCAATCCCTGTCATTAGCACCTTGCAAAAAGCTACTGTTTCTTATCTGTTCGATTGCTTCCAGGATAGTGTCTACACCATATTGCTCTATTAAAGCTATTACCAAACAGTAACGTTTCGTACCTTCCGTTATTCTTTTAATTGGAGTTATTCCTAGGTCCGAAAGGCTATTCCAGTTATCCACAATATCAACATTATCCACATTGTTGTTTTGAGAAGGGATGGGTTCTCCTGCGTCTTTAGACGCTCTATTACTACTTTCCTTTCCTTTACTTTTATTTACTTTACTTTCCTTTACTTTACTTTGTGTTTTTTTCTCGGAATTAAGACTATTTTTCTCGGAAAAAAGGGTATTTTTCTCGGAATTATTTAAAAAAGGGTTCACTTTAATAAAGGTTTCGGTTTCTTCTTTTTTAAGAAGCCAAACCTCCGCGTTTACGCTTACCGGATTTTTGGCGGCTCTGGTCTTGACCGCCTTCTGGTATCTGCGTTGCACTGATGCCGAAGATATGACAGTAACCCGAGTAGCAAGTGTGCAGCTTTTTGTAATTTCAATACACTGTAGTAACCCACTAAACAAGTATGACATTATCTCTCTTGTCCTATTTTCTGATATGCCTAATTCATAAGCTATATCAAGTACCAGATCCTCGTCGTATTCGACATAATAACCTTTATCTCTGTATATCTCACAGATGATATATAAATACACCATTACGCCATCCGTACCAAATTTGGCACGGAGACGTTTAATCTTTCTATCCGAGAAGAAATCACAGTCAAAGGAAAAATAATCTAATCCTTCTTTTCTGTCTCTAGCCATTTCCTCTCCTATTCATTCTTTTAAAATGGTACCAGTGATAAGTCTACCACGGTGCCTTTCCTCGCTGCACATACCTCACTGTATGGATTGCCAGAAATAATTTTCTTCATTTCATCTACAAATCTCTTTTCGTCACTATTTCCATCTGACAAATGTATCATGATTACATTTCGAAGTTCCTTATTTAGATTTGCTTTTACCATATTCTTTGCTGTATCAAACGAAGTATGGCTTTTCATAATTCTGTCACGCAACATCTTGGGAATACGTCCTAAATAAACATTTTCATCTAAAATATCCATTGCATAATTAGCCTCAACCATTATGTGATTTACATCGTTAAAAACCCATTCTATGTATTGAGTATCTGTCGCAAACACAAGACTTCCCATTTCTTCATGCTGGATATAAAAACCATAGCACTCTACATCATGCTTAACCGCAAACACGGATATTTTAAAATTTCCTAACTGGTAACTTGCACCATCTTCGATTGGGGTCACATTATAATACTGTAGCTTTTGCCTTGCTATTGTGTCTTTTGTACATAATGTTAAAATTCCATTTGCTGTAAATTCTTTTAAGCAACTGGAATGATCCCCATGACTATGTGAAGTCACAACACCCTTTATTGCACGATAGTTAAAATTGATTTCCTGCAACACCTTTTTATATGCGATACCAGCCTCCAAAATAAGAATTTCATCCTTATTTTCTAACAAGTAGCAGTTTCCGGAGGAACTACTACCAAGCACCTTTAATTTCATGAAAACACCTCTTTATCTCATAAAATCAGGGATTTCCTCATTTTGTTGAACAGCATCCACTTTCATTTCCTGTTCAACTACCTCTCCCTCTGGTTCTGTATTCTCTATCACCTCGGGTGGAACAAATGTTTTTTTGTTTGCATTCTCTTTTACTTCATATGCAACCGATTCAGCTACAATATCAAGCTGATCGTTTTCTGATGTTGCATTAAAAGCATTCAATGCATCATTAGACATAATAGAACTATCATCTGTAGCGTTAATTAACTTCTTACAAGCTCTGTTCAGCACCGTTTTCTTTGCCATTTCTTCGGCAAATTTGCTGTGTGTTTTGGACTTATACCCCTTCTTCTCTGCTGACTGCCATGCTTGCCCTTGGCTCCAAGCATTTTCCAACTGGTTTCGTGTCATAACTTCAATTACTGTTTCTTTTTCTGTTCGAATAATTGCATATGCCGCACGAATTGGGTTATCCATATTCTCAAGGCTGGTTTCATGTTTTAATATCTTTTTCTCACCAGTATCCAGATCATAACCAAATTCAAACGCATCCCCCTCATAAATAACATTTGCAACAGGTTGGCATACAAGATTTTCTACTCTATTTAAAATAGCCAATGTTCCAAAATAACTCGGAACCAATGTGCATTTATCTCCGTATGCCACAAAATAACATTGCTTTTTCACAGGATTAAGTCCTTGCGTTGCCATCTGCATAAGTGCATTTGCTACAGATTCCCTTGAGCATACTTCTAACACTTTATTTCCATTTTTATCTTCTGCATCTTTCAACATCAGATACGCAGCATTCATTGCATTTGAAACAGAATATCCTCTTGGAAGTGTTAATCCATTCTGTTTTTTTGTATCTACCTGTCCAATTAATAATTCTACATCCTTGTTTGTCATAGCTAATTCTTTTTTCATCCTATGCAACCTCCACTTTCATTTCTAATTCATCTGTTCTCTCCAATTTAATAAGTTGGCAATTCATTTCTGGAATATTCCATTTATTGATACGCTCTGAGTCATCCAGGAATACAGGAACATTCACATCATTTATCCTCTGTAATGTTGAAACGATATCTAAATCAGCTACTACCTTATGCCCTTTATTCAGTCCGTTGCTATATAAAGTTCCATTGATAGTCGGCTCGCAGATTTCTGCATATCCTCCATTTATTTGTGGCTCAAATAATCTCCATTTAACAATACGAAAATGCTTGTTAATTTTGTCTGTGAGCAATTCTATCTTTTTAGAATTAAACGCTTCGTACAACATCTTCTCCTGTTCTGCTTTAGCAAGCGATTCTGACACTTCGTTCATTTTATTTTTTAAATCTTCTATTCGAGCTATCGTAGAAGCATTTGCATCCACTACAGCAAGCTTTTTGTTTACTTCATCCAGCTTTTTTTGCCATTCCTTTTTCTGTTCCATATAATGCTGATCCATAGATACACCAATATGACTTTCTGCTTTTTTAGTTAATTCAGAGACTTCATTTGCCAACTGCATATACTCTTCGCTTTGTGCTGTATCATAAAATGCTGGATATTTTTCTATTTTCTCTTTTGCTTTGTTAATTTTTCCCATACAGGAAATAACCTGTTCTTTTTTCTGTTTTAATAATCCTTCTAGCTCTTGTAGCTTTGTATTGGATTTTTCCAACTTCTCTTTCGCCTCATTGCCTTGAGTGACAATATTTTGCAATCTACTCTGTTTATCTCTTTCAAAATGTATTCTTGCCTCTTCTTTTCTTTCTTCTGTGTATTCTCTACCACAAGTAGGACACACAAGATTATTACCATTAAAGATCTCTGCATACACTTTTTTGTAAGAATTTCCGAGTTCCTGCTTTCTTATCGACAAGGCTTCTATTGCACTGTTACAAACTGCCACATCTTCCGCCAACTTATTTTTTTCTCGTTCTACCTGTTGGTAGTCTAATTCTGCATCGTCTTTTTCTTTCTGTGCTTCTAACTTTTTATCATGTAACACCTTATTCCCTTCTGACTCAATTTTCATCATTCTGATTTTCTTTTCGTTGATTTGGGATGCAATCGCTGTCACAACTTCGTTTCCTTTGGATGCATCTGAAAGAGCTTGTTCTATATCATCTATATTTCTCTCAATATTCTTTTTTTCGTTCTCTAATGCCTGACTATCCACCTCTACAATAGTCTTTTCTAATTCATCAATTCTGACTGGAAACTCCTGCTGCCTTTTATGATATTCCTTGATTGCTTTTGCATTTCTACTCATTAGCTCTTCAATAGAAAATTCTGTAAGAAGCTGCTGCAACGGTGCTAATTCAGAATCGTTTTCAATAATCTGCATATCGTCTATGTCCGACACCAATTCAAAAAGTTTTGCTCTTCTCTCTTTTGGCTTCATATTTAGGAAAAATTCTGCATTTGTAGAAAACTTAAACACATCCTCTGCAATCAAATCATCAATATAACGTCTATAATCTTTTAATTTCTTCGGAATACTATTTACTGTCCACTCGTTGATATTTCCATCAAATCTTTTTTCTTCTGCGCCTCTTGGCTTTGTCCATTTTTGTCTCTGTATCTTTTCAATCACAATCTCCTTTTCATCTACCAGAAGCGTAACCTCAACTCTGATATCAATAAAATCTACATCCTTTCCATCTGCATCATGAGGTCGAATTTTATCCGCCTGACTTCCATCTGACATTTTATCAAACATCACCCAGCAAAACGCATCATAGATACTTGTCTTTCCGATTCCATTCTGTCCACATATATTTGTAACTGGACCAAATTCTATCGTTAGCTCCTTGATTGCTTTGAAATTCTCAATCGCAATCTTTTTTAATTGAATTGTTCTCATTATTAAAATCCTCCTATTTCGCTATTATTTCCTTCTTAAAATCAAATTCCATCTGACTGTCTGCGCCTACTCTTGTATTTTCTACGAAAAACTTTCGCAAGCGTTCTGTCTCTTTATTGCAATCACATTTTTCTCCTGGGTCCAAATTGGCACCACAGTTATCACATTTTCGAAACATCTTTTCTCTTAACCTCCTTGCGTTTTTAAAGAAAAAATGCTAAACTGAACTTGGATTTTTTGTTATTTGCCTGGCTTAGATGCTGGGCTTTTTTTCTTTGCATTTGTGTCTACGAATATCAATTAAGGATTTCGTAATCACGTTCATTGCAGTTGCCCTTTTTTCGTCTGGTATGCAATCAAATCTGGTTAATTCTTCTAATATGTACTCTGCCATATCCTCCTTAATCATTCGCTCCATTTTTGTAATCAAACTTTCACTCCTCTCTACTGCACGAAAATCCTACAACATGTCCTGCCTTAATAACCGTTTCTTTTTGCTCTAGCATAAACTTTCTAACGCAATCGTCCAAAGTTACTGCTTCTAAATTGATCTTTTCTGAATCCATTGCCTTTCCTCCTTATTTTAGTGTGTGGGTTCTATCCCCATAAACAAAACACCCTGCCGTAAAAACAATGTAATAGACAATTATAAAATTTTTAAGGAAGGAGTAATTTTAAAATGTGCGCAATTTTTCAAAACATGAGTGTTGGCAGGGTGCCTTGTTTATGGGGATAGATTGTTCAAGCTTACTGACTAACCAATTTTCTTAAATTCCTCGTTTTGCATGTATTCCGCTTCTTGTTCTGCCATAAATTTTACAAGCGTACTTTCTCTTACTTTTAAATCACCGATTTTTAGAGCTGGAAGCTTACCAGAACGAATATACTCTCTTACTGTAATCTCGCTTGTCTGCATTCTTTTAGCACACTCTTTTATTTTCAGTAATTTATCTTCTAAGCTTGTTGGAACAAATGTTGCATTGCTCAGTTCCATATTTTTCAAATCATTTAGTATGTTTAAAAGTTTTTCTGCATCTACAAGCATTTCTTTAATTTGTTCTACTTGCATTTCTCTCACCTCGCTTTTTCTTTATTTGCTTTTCTTTTAACTTTTTCCTATACTGTACTTGCAGCTCCTTATTAGGAACGAGTATCTATGTTAGGAGGTATGGAGTATGAGTTTGTATCAATACGAAATTGATTTTTCATTTCTTTCAGACAACGAAAAGAAATTGCTAATCAATCAGATAGAAAGAATTTCATATACTGGTCTTCATTGGAAAAATGATTTTCAGTCTGCTATCTTCTTTATTGATAAAGATCAAGACATTTCTTTCCTTAAAGTTCCGGAAATATGTCACCTCAAACGTATTTTTAATTAACTTTTAATAAAAGATTTTTTAATTTCTCATATGAAACATCAGGAAAAATAACCATTAAAATGAATACTATTGGTTATGTGATTGCTGAAATTTCCTAATTTTCCACTTAAACCACTGTGGAATCCATATCCGCCACACATCGGTTAGCCACTGTTTGAGTGGTGGATATGTGCTTACTATCTTTACCTCTTTTTTGCCTGTACCTTCATGTATTGATACATCATGCACACCCTTTATCATATTGTCGTGGAAATAAACAGAATATCTCTTTCCGTCTGCCTCAAATAAAATCCATTTTGTTGATACATCAACACCAAATACTTTTATCCTTCTCACTCTCCTTTCTGTTCGTCTTTCTGAACTTCCAAGGTAAAAAAATATAGGTAACATTCCTCTATTGGTATTCCTAAAAGTTCACACGCCAATAAAATCTCTTTTTGTGAAAAATCAAGTATATTATTAAGTCTTTGACTTAATGATACTCTTCCAATTCCTAGCTTTTCTGCAAATTTGTCTTGTGTCTCATATACTTCACGTATTTTTCCACGAAGTTTTCTATAATCAAACTTCACTCTCTCACTCTCCTTTCTGTTCGTCTTTCTGAACTTATCATAACACTGTTTTAATTCTTTTGTCAATAGAAAAATTTAGTTTTCTGAACTTTTTTGTTCTTGATTTTATAATTTTGTTGTGTTTTCTGAACATATATGTTAAAATTATAAATATAGAGGAGGTGAGCGAAATGCAAAAAAAGGTAGATACCATTGCAAATAGAATACGAACTGCTTTAGATATAAGAAATATGAAACAAGCTGATTTAGTAGAAAAAACAAAAATAGGTAAATCTTCTATTAGTACGTATTTATCTGGAGCATATGAGCCAAAACAAAAAAATATATATAGAATTGCATCAGCTCTTGATGTTGATGAAAGTTGGTTAATGGGATTTGATGTGCCTATGGAAAGAAAAAATACATCCTTTCAAACAAGTAAGGGTATCAAAATTCCAGTTCTAGGACGGGTTCCTGCTGGTGTTCCAATAGAAGCAGTTGAAGATATTATTGATTATGAAGAAATTCCAGTTGAAATGGCAAAAGATGGGGAATTTTTTGGTTTGCAAATCAAAGGAGACAGTATGGAACCTCGAATTTGCGAGGGTGATGTCGTTATCGTTCACAAACAAGATGATGCAGAAAGTGGCGATTTAGTAATCGCAATGATAAATGGGGATGAAGCAACCTGCAAAAGGTTGATGAAATATAGCGATGGTATCAGATTGATGCCTAGCAATCCAACATATGAACCGCTCTACTTTTCTAATAAAGAAATAGAAGAAAAGCCTGTAAAAATTATTGGTAGAGTTGTAGAGAACAGGCAAAAATATTAAAAATAAGAAACATTTTTATGAAAGATATTTAAAAGATTAAACATACTTAATGAGTAAAATATAAGGAGGGGTTTTTATATGGATTTTATTGATGAACTAAAACAGCTTTCAGCAAGAGTTGTAAAGCTCAAAGATACATTGGATACTGAAGAAGGGACAAAAATGTCTTTGATATTACCGTTTTTTCAAATATTAGGATATGATGTATTCAATCCAGATGAATTTATGCCAGAATATACCGCAGATGTAGGCATAAAAAAAGGAGAAAAGGTTGACTATGCGATTATGAAAGATGGTAAACCACTTATTTTAATTGAATGTAAATCGGTTTCAGAAGAACTAAGCAAACACGCATCACAATTATTTAGATATTTTGGTACAAGTGAAGCAAAATTTGGAATACTTACAAATGGTGTAATTTACAAATTTTTTACAGACTTAGATGAAGCTAATAAAATGGATTTGACACCTTTTATGGAGTTTAATGTGCTAGATATAAAGAAAAATACAATAAAAGAATTAAAAAAATTTCAAAAAGCTAATTTTGATGTCGAGAATATGTTTAGTACGGCATCAGAATTAAAGTATTCAAAAGCCGTAAAAGAGATGTTTCATACCCAACTGGAAGAACCAGATGACGATTTTGTAAGATATTTTTTGTCTGGCATATACGATGGGTTAAAAACACAAACTGTAATAGATAAATACAGAGGCATAATAAAAAATGCTTTAAATGAATATATCAGCGAAAGTATGAATGATAAGATTAGTGCAGCATTAAATGTGGAAACATCTATGAAGACGGAACAAGATGATACGGTTTCCGAAAATACTAGAAGTAAAATTGTAACTACAGAAGAAGAATTGCAAGCGTTCTATATAATAAAAGGTATGTTTGCAGGCGTATGTTCTTTAGACGATATTGCATACAGAGATACTGAAAGCTATTTTGGTATTCTTTATAAAGATAATAACAGAAAACCAATATGTAGACTTAACTTAGATACTAAGCGAAAACAATTGCTACTGCCTGACAAGAACAAAAAATTCACGAGGTATTATATTGAATGTATAGATGAACTATATAAATATAAAAAACAAATAATTGAGTGCTTGAATTGGTATACAGAATAGCCCCAAATATTAAATAGATTTCAGAAGATGATTTAAAATAAGAAAAACGAATTAATGAAAATATAAAAAAGATAGCGAATACTTATGAAAATAACTAATAGCAACGAATAATAGTTGTTTAGTCAGCACACCAAGAAAGGAAGGCTAAATACATGTTTGGGAAGAAAAAGAAAGCAGTGCGTGTGATGCATTATGAAGGTATTGATGCATTTCCTATGGATCAACCTTGTACATTAGAAATAAATGCTGATGTGCTGAACATAAATAGAATAAAGCCTGAAACATCTGTGATTTTACCGATGAATAGAATATCATCCATTAGTACAATGGATGAAAACAGTTTTTTGCAAAAATTCAAAGGTTCAGCTCAGCATGCAAAGCAAAAGATTCCGAGGTTATATTTAGTAATCCAATATGATAAGGGGATTTTAGTATTTTGGGGAACTGCAACTAACTATAAAGCATTTCTTAATTTGCAAAAAGAAGTTCATACCCCTAATCATATCGAATTATAAAAAATATTCCCCCAGCCATTGCAGTGAAAATAATTATGTAAAGTAAAAGAGAATGCCTGGTGCCTAATGAATACTCCTCTCCGTATTTGTTAAAAATGGTATACATTCATTAGTGATTACATCCATGAGCATTATACACTCTAACATTTTTGAAATCACATTATATCTTTATTACTTTAATATTTATATGTTCTAAGGAGGTCGATTATGCAATTACAAGAATTTGAATTTGGATTTGCAGATGCTACAAAAGAATATTCACGGAACCCAGAAATTTTTGAAAAAGCTTTCTGTGATCCTAGAAATATTATTGATAAATTAATAAATTCATATCCCTATATTTTGATTGGTGCAAAAGGAGTTGGTAAATCCGCATATAGTTCAAAAATTCAACTAACCGCAGACAATGATTCCAAACTATATTCTTATCCTATCAATTTATGTGACTTTGAATTTACAACATTCGCCAAAACAGGTATTGATGAGAATGTTACAGGGACGCAACGTTTTAAAAGTTCATGGGATTTTCTTTTTTTGTGGACAATCTACAAAATTTTATACAACAAATTAGGTATGTGCGAAGCAGATAATATTTCTCATATAATATCTTTATTAAATAAACTAGGCTTTTCCATAAATGATGGTTATAAAACAGACATTACAAAACTTTCAAAATTAAAATTAGGTGCAAATATTAAAATATTTGATATTGAATTTGAAAAGGAATTTAACACAAAGCCAGCAACATATCTCGAACGAATTTCTCTTGTATCAGACAAAATGCTAAACACTTTATCTGATACATATTTAAACGAACGCGAAATTATTATTGTGCTTGATGGACTGGATGATGTATTGAGATATAAAAAAAATAAAATGCATATTATTGCAAGCATGATTCGAAGTGCTGACTATATTAACGATTATATGATTCGTGCAAATAAGCGAATTAAAATAATACTTTTAATCAGAGAAGACATAATAAAAATGATTAATGACCCTGACATAAATAAGATTATACAAGATGGCTCGGTATTTCTTAATTGGAATAAACGACTAGATGATTTAAAGGAATTAATTACAATGCGCTTTATGCTGAGTGGTATTGGATATTCTATTGCCAGTAAGTGTTGGGATGCTATATTCCCTAAAAAAATAAGAAAGAAAAAATCGTGGGATTATATACTTGAATATACGTTATATAAGCCAAGGGATATCTTACAATTTTTAAAATATTGTCAAATTGAATATCCAACTGCAGAAAAGTTGACATTATCTGAGACGCAAAATGTTTTAAAAATATATTCAAACAAATATTTTATAGAAGAAATGAAAAATGAATTGTCTGGATTTATTGATGATGAATTAATCATGTCCATTCCATCCGTTTTTCGTAGGCTAGGAGGAAGATCTTTTGACATTTCTGAATTAAACCGACTAACAAATGAACAAATATCTAGAGATATATCTATTGACGAAACTAAAGAAGAACTTTTATATCTATTCGAAGCTGGTTATGTAGGTCAATTATATTCAAACGGATCTAACAAGAAAGAATCTGTAATTTTCAAATATCGAAATTCTACCGCTAGAATAGATTACTATCAAAAATTTTTGACTCATAGAGGTTTGCATGTTGGTCTAGGAGTACGATAAAAGGCTCCCCGGACAGACCTGACAGGAGCCAAATGGAATATCTCGTATTCCACGCACAGCGATACCATCACAATATATCGCCTTATCTATTTTATGCAATAAAAACGAGAAAATACATAAAATATTTTCGTTTATCGCTCTTGCAAAATTATTTTACCTGATCAACCTTATATTCTCGTTGTCTTTGTTAAAATAATTTAATATAACCGCCCCTGCTACCAACAGAGGCGATAACATAGATTACTTAGCAAACCAAAGGCTGCATACATAATCAAACTCGCAAGTAGATTATACCATGCATCCTACCAATTTTCTAGGGTGTATTTTTTATACCCTTTTTATCAAGAAAGGATGATGCAATATGGCAGAAGTTACAGCAAGAAAACGTGGTTCTAGCTGGTCTTATAGTTTTGAAATGGCTAGAATAAATGGAAAAAGAAAACGAAAAGAAAAAGGAGGCTTTCGCACAAAAAAAGAAGCGCTAGAAGCTGGAGTAAAAGCAAAAGCAGATTATGATAATTCCGGTCAAATCTTTACACAGTCAGAAATTAGTGTTGCAGACTATATGGATTATTGGCTGGATAACTATGTGAAAGTAAACTGTTCCTTAAATACAGTAGCAGGCTACCGTGGAATTATAAAGAACCATATCAAGCCAAAGCTTGGATCATATAAATTAAAATCGGTTTCTCCGTCAATTCTACAGGAATTTATAAATGATATCTACTCTCACGGATACAGTAAAAACATGATTATAAACATAAAAACTGTGCTTTCTGGTGCATTTGCCTACGCAGCGGATGTTTGCAAATTTATACAAGACACTCCAGCGGCTAGAATTAAATTGCCTAAATTCGCAAAGGAAAAGAAAGAACGTTCCGTTGTTACCCCGGAACAGTTTAAACAAATTATAGAAAAATTTAACGAGGATACCAATTTTTATTTACCTATCATGCTCGGTTACCATTGTGGATTGCGAATAGGTGAATGTTTTGGATTAACCTGGGACTGCATTGATTTCGAAAACAGGACCTTAACGGTTGATAAATCTCTAAATTATGATGGCTCAGGTAAAAGATGGTATTACGGTTCCCCGAAAACAAAAACATCCAATCGAACAATTTTTCTTGGAAACACAATCCTATCTTTGTTAAAAAAGGAACGAAAAAAACAAAAAGAAAATCGATTAAGATATGGAGAATTTTATACCGTTCAACATATAAAAGAAATCCAATCAAACGGAAGAAAACTCAAATATATTGAAGAAACTTTTCTGTGCGATGGCGCTCCTGATGTAGAACCAGTTTGTGTCAAAGAAAATGGTTCTATACTTACATCCGGAAGCTTTCGATATTGTTCTCGTGTGATCCATTACGAACTTGGTAATCCTTCTTTCGATTATCACTCTCTACGGCACACACACGCAACAATCTTAATTGAAAATGGAGCTAATATTAAAGATGTGCAGGAACGGCTTGGACATTCTAATATAGAAACAACAATGGACACTTATGTTCACAATACCGACAGCATGAAAAAAGAAAGCGTAGACATATTTGAAAAAGCAATTAATCAATAGACCATTTGCCTACCTGCTAAAAAAAGCGTAGGCAAATGGTAGGCAAACAGGTATTTTACATCCGTATAAAAGCCTATAAATCCTTATTTTATGCGGCTTAGCAAGCACACCGTCTCCACATGCACCGTCTGCGGGAACATATCCACGCACTTCACACGTTTCACCTCATACCCACATTCCTGCAACATTTCCAAGTCTCTTGCCAGACTGGTTGGTTTACAGGAAATATAGACCATCTGGTCTACTCCATAATCAATAATTTTCTTCAATGCTTTTGGGTGGATTCCATCGCGTGGTGGGTCAAGGACAATCATGTCTGGTTTTTCCTGAATGGTATCCAGTATCTTTAGTACATCACCAGCGATAAATTCACAATTTGTCAAACCGTTTCGTTTTGCATTTTCTCTGGCGGCTATTACGGCTTCCTCTACGATTTCTACGCCAATGACTTTCTTGGCTACTGGCGCCATCATTTGTGCGATGGTTCCCGTTCCACTGTACAAGTCAAATACAACTTTTCCTTCTGCCGCATCATTTCCTGTGCTAGTCATAAATTCTCTGGCTGTGCTATATAGTACTTCCGCCCCCAGTGAATTTGTCTGGAAAAAGGAAAAGGTTGAAATCTTAAATTGTAGACCTAACAATTCTTCGTAGAAATAGTCTTGTCCATATAATACTTCTGTTGTGTCGCTCTGCACTACGTCTGCCAAACTGTCATTTTTAATATGCAGGATTCCTACAATCTTTCCTTCTAATGGCAAAGCTAATAATTGTTCCACCAACTCTTGTAATGGGACCAATTCCTGTGTCGTTGTAACAATGCTAATAAGCAATTCTCCGGTTTTTACAGCCCGTCTTACTAATAAATGTCTTAAATATCCCTCATGGGACATCCGATGAAAGAAGCTCACTTTTTTTTCTGTAAAATACTGTAATACTGCTTCTAAGATTGTGTTGTAATCTTTATGCACAATTTTACAATCTTTCGTTGTGACAATGTCATGAAAGCTTCCTTTTTTATGCATTCCCAATGCTAAAGGACCATCCTTATACTCGTCACCAAAAGTAAATTCCATTTTATTACGGTATTCCCATTCGCTTGGACTGCCTACAATGCCCTCGAATGGTACGTTTGGACAGACTCCACGCAATAATTTTTCTACCTGCTGTGCTTTGATCTTCAACTGTTCCTCATAAGAAAGTGTCTGATAACTACATCCTCCACAGGCTCCAAATCCTGCGCATAAACCTTGTCTCGTTTCAAGTTTTGAGGCTTCTAACACTTCCAGTAGTCTTCCTTCAAATTTTCCTTTTCTTGCTTTATTAATAGAAAAGCGAATCTTTTGTCCTAAAATTCCATTTTTAACAAGCACCTTATTTTTTTTCTTTTCACCATTTTCCTGGGTTTCCTCTAGATAAACCACTGCTTTATTTGGGAAATCAACTTCTTCTACAATGCCCTCATAAATCTGACCTTTTTTCATATTTGATACCATCCTGCCAAGCTTTGGCAGTTACAAACAACAATTTAAACTGTTTGCATTTTCCTTTCTTATTTTTATACTAAACTATTATCAATAACCATGGTCCACATACTTCCATTTTCCGCCCTTATTTCGTACCAAAATCCAGTTCCAATCATCATATGTACTGTTGGCTTCTAAAGAGCCATCCCCACCGGATGAAGCTACATCAAAGGAAGATAATAAAACAATCACTTCATCTGCATTATTTCTATCTGCCCAATCTTGATATGCATCCAACGATTCATCTCCTGCATAGCAAATTTTATTCAACTTACACCCTTTCCAATTTTCCTTAAATTCTTTTATAATAATTTCTATTGCAGAATTAATCTCTTCGGAAGAATATTTCACAGATTCTTCCTCAATGATTTTGACGTTTTTAACATTTCCACCACATGCACATAAACCAAAAGACATAGCTACGACAATTAAAAGCATCGTTGCTCTCTTCATTTTTGTTATCTCCTTAACGTTACATTTTCACTAACTATATTCACATTTTCCATTTTCTTCCATTTAAAATTGTATTTTTCTCTATCCTATCAATCGTTAGGCAACTTTTCTCCATAATAATCTTACCATTATTCCATATAATTTTCCTGACAATTGATAATATAAAAGCCTTTTCGGTTTAAACTGTCCTCTCGATTATATGTCATTTCACTTCCATCCATCTGTCGGAAAATAGCTCCTGCCTCTTCCACAATACATTGCATAGCAGCTGTATCCCATTCCATTGTTGGGTTATAACGATAATATACCTCCGCCTCTCCTTTGGCAATCACACATCCTTTTAGGGAACTTCCCATAGATACAAAATTGGTCAAATGATATTTTTCCAATAACTGATCCATTTCTGGGCAACCATGCGAATTACTCATAACCACACGTATATCACTTGTGCGATTGCTAACTGCTAACTTTGTAACTTGTCCGTTTACCTGTAAAAAAGCACCTAACCCCTGGGCTGCATAGTATAATTCTTCTGTGACAGGTACATAAATTACACCTAAAATGGACTTATGTTTATATGACAAAGCAATATTTACCGTAAATTGTCCATTTCGCTTAATAAATTCCTTCGTACCATCCAATGGATCAACAATAAAACAATAGTCATTCTCTAACCGAGACAGATTATCTTTTTCTTCTTCTGAAAGAATCGCATATTCAGGGAACTCTTTTTTCAAGCAGTCCACAATAATTGCATTAGCGGCCTTATCTGCTGCTGTAAGTGGCATGTCTCCCTCTTTATATTCTATCTGCATATCCTCGCAATTATTATATACGTCCATAATTGCCTTTCCTGCCTCTACGGACACTTTTTTCAATACTTCGATTATTTTCTGTAACTCCATACAAATCTCCTTATCTATTTTTGTTATTACAAAACTAAGAGAGTACACAACCTTTTTGCGGGCATGGCACTCTCTTTTCACTATCTGCTCTATGATTTCTGCTTGTTTCGTCGGTTTCCCTTACCAACTCAACACTTCGGCTCCATCTTCTGTTACCAAAACCATAATTTCCCACTGTGCAGATGGAAGCCCATCTTCTGTATAAACTTCCCAGCCATTTTCCTCATCTGTAAAAATATCTGGTTTTCCCATATTTACCATTGGTTCTATCGTAAATATCATACCAGGCACCATGAGCATATCGGTTCCTCTTTTACTATTGTAACCAACCCATGGATCTTCATGAAATTCAAGTCCAACTCCATGTCCTCCAATTTCTCGTACAACTGTATATCCATTGGCAAATGCATGGTCATGAACAGCCTGCCCCATATCTCCTAAATATCCCCAAGGTTTTACCTGTTCCAAACCTTTATACACACATTCCTTCGTTACATCCACCAATTTCTTTTTCTCCGGACTTACATCGCCAATACAAAACATTCTGGAAGAATCGGAAAAATAACCATTTAAAATAGTAGAACAATCTACATTTACAATATCTCCTGACTGTAAAATCACATTTTCAGAAGGGAAACCATGACAAACCTGATCATTCACAGAAGTACAAACACTATATGGATAACCTTCATAATTTAATGGTGCAGGAATACCGCCTCGCTCTGTTGTCATATCATATACAATTTTATCAATTTCAGCGGTACTCATTCCTTCATGAATATGCTCCTCAATGTAATCCAAAATGGCCACATTGATCTTACAACTTTCCTTGATTTTTTCAATCTGTTCCTTATTTTTTATAATGGCTCTGGATGGTACAATATGTCCCTGTGCCTTTGCCATAGCAATTTTTTCATCAAACTGCAAATGACACGCTTTATATTTTCTTCCACTTTTACACCAACACAAATCATTTCTTCCTAATTTCTTTTCCATAATTATAATCCGCCTTTCTGCGAAAGCCACCAATGCGTCATGAAACACCTTGGCTGA
>ERZ825896.633-NODE-633-length-44478-cov-3.386939_pt1 | contig 44478 bp, 19 predicted proteins | sample MGYA00519858_ERZ825896 | MGnify/ENA primary metagenome ERZ825896 (study PRJEB31778, sample SAMEA3449214) | human gut metagenome | biome: human gut; feature: human-associated habitat; material: faeces | place: United Kingdom | collected 2010/2012 ... | reverse complement strand
AATAAGTGGGAAAAGTAGCTACCTGCTGACCATGCCTACTGATTGTTTCCATTCTTTATTGTTCTAGCTGTCTAACCCTACTTTGTTGTGGTAAGCCAGTTTATTAAGCCTTTTCTTATCTTACCTCCCTGCCTGAGAAGGACGAGCAGGATCTCCAAAACTGACCCAAATTACCTAGAGTACTACCCGGCGACTTCCCTTGCCCGCTTTTGCTCCGATGAAGGCGTTGGAAGTGCTGTTGATTGTGCTCCTCGAAGAAAGAAGGTCAGTATCTGCAGTGGAGTAAGAATCCCCCGTGGAACAATGGTCTAGCCCCACGGACTAGTCGTTCAGTAGTCTTACAGAGCAGTTACTCAATGGTCCAGTTGTTTAGCCCTACTAGCGGGAGCCAAGAATTAATCGCAGTTGTTGGCAGCGCACAGCATAAGTCTCTAGCCTGCTGTATAGCCTACCGTCAGGGGCCCGGCAAACGGAACTCAGAGCTGCTCAACGCACCACCAGCCCTTGGCACAACGATCAGGTCAAGCAAAGCGCCCCAACCAAAGGGGCGCAGCGCGCACATAACTCCTTTTTGAAAAAGAAAAAGGAAGGAGTTTTCTTTCACATTGTGAAACTGGAATCCTTGTGTTTCTGTTCCTCTAGCTAGACTACTAGAGCAATATATTCTAGATTGAAAGAATTACATAAATAGAGTTTAAATCCTTCGCGTATTAGGCGGTGTTTAGCTATGTATAGGACTTTTTTTGGGATGACTGATTGACTGTAATGGGAATGAGTAGCCCCTTACCCTAAACAAGCGAGCACAATAGAGCTTACAGTTGTCGTCTATCTTCGCTCGATCACCGAACCGTCAGTCTTAACTCCTTTTTTCAGTCAGCAAATTTGGAAGTCCATCAATCTGTAGTGGAATAGTCTCACCAGCCCGTAGAGTCTGTGCTTTGGTGGGCACCGGACAGCACAGCAAGAAGCTTCTCGGCCGCCCTATCGCACACGAGATGATAGTATACAGTACGCGTAACTAACTGGTATCGGCAATAGTGAAATGAGCGGGGTCAGGCTCAACCAACGACACCTGGTCTGGATCAGAGCAGCAGTGTTGACCTTATTACTTCCCTTCTTTTTTAACCTATGTCCTTTTTCTTGCTATCCTCGAAAAGCTTCTCCCCCTTTTCCTTCCCAACCTCCTACCTTTCCGGAGCAGAACAATTTCCTGCTATCCCATCAACCGATAAGTCAGTAATAGTCGGAGCTTTGGGCACCGGGCACACAGCAAGAAGTAGCTCCGTCAACACAGCTCTAGGCGCACGCAATCCGCTCAGGAAGAGCACAACTCTAACTAGCGAAGCGAGGCGATCAGCTCAACTGAAAGAGAGGGCGCGGTGGGCATACAATTCTTCGATTTCATTTCTTGCCTGTTGCACTGCGTGATAACCAATTTCATTTATTTTTCGGATTCGATCAGAAAGGAAGGGCATTTTCTTGTCCCATCTGGCAAGGAATTAGGTTCCAATAAAAAGAAAGGATTCGTTGCTTCAACCTCTTTTCTCGTGGTAGGTAGGAGAGACAGTAGAAGGGGGAGATTCGCTGCAGCGGCTGCCTTGGCTGCAGAGGAAAGGCGATTGCTTGGTAATGGTAGGTAATCCAAAGATCTTTTCTTAATTATCCCTGCGGCACTTGATGACACTTATTCCCTTAACAGAAAACCTTGTCTATCCAACGGATTTACATCTCGGCCAGCGACAAATTCTACTGATTTGCTCGAGAAAATTCTTTCTTGACTAGAGAAATTCGTTTCTAGCTTTCCCCCGGAACCTCTACATTGACATTTTGATCCCCCTATTCATAAACTAAGCTCGCAAGATCTAAAGTGGAGTCTCGCTACAAGTCGAGCTTGAAATGGAAAGTCCAATGGATAAAGTCTCGCTCGCTTAGACAGGAGCGAGATACGCAGGTGTTGTCTTGTTCTCTTTTCACCTTTCTAACTCCTCCTGCCAAAGGTGCGATGGGTTCGGGTGGCCTAACGAGATTAGCATAGCAGGTCTTTTTCATATGAACGGGAAAGAAGAGGCTGGGCTTAGGAGTACTTAAGAGCAAAAACCAAGCTGCGATAGAAGTTAGGAGCTCGACTTTATCCTATTTTTATTTTTCTTCGGGTTGATTTGATCAGGAAGGAAGGGATTTCTCGTAACAATAGGAGACAGACAGATCAGATATAGAGCACTAACACAGTCAATCCAGGGTGAATCTCATTGTGCATCTACTTCCGCTCATCGAAAGTCTACCTCCGACTGAATCAATATCTCGTTTTCCTTTTGCTGCCACGGAGAGCGATGTTCCGCCTCTTTCTTAAACAGCTCTCGCTCATTCATTTCACTGAACCTGAACCCTTCCACCAAGAAGACAAGCGGAGCGATCAGTGTGATTAAGCGAGCTATCATGCTTTTTCTGGCTTCTGGCCTATACAGATCAGGTTGTTTTGTTTGGAGGGCGATCAGTGGGATCCCGTTTTCTTTGTCTGTTAAGCCTTACAGCTATGGTTTTGATTCTTTTGTCGAATCCGAGTTCTTCATGCCATGAAGACCAGCCAAGCCGAACTAAAGCTCCACAACCCGTTTTTCCCGTTCAACCCTTCTCGTCCTGACTTTGCTTTCAAAGGACCTCATCTGTATCCTTCCCAGCGACCCTACTTGTGTTGACCAGCTAAGCAGATGTGATTCTGTCTCTTCCTTTCCTATTATCACTTACATTAAGGTTGACTCTCTCTCCTTGCTCGTTTCACTCCTTTCCGTGAAGAGCACACTAGGCACCAAGTCGCAGTGACAACGCCTTCCAGCGGTAGTCCTCCGGTAATCAAGCAAGAACAAAAAATCATTCATCGGAGGTAAACGAAGTTTGATTCGTGCGTTAGATAGAGGGAGCGTGGATTGTTTTCAAGTCAGGCGGATAGGTGCTCCTTTAAGACCATTGATTGTCGCCCGGCAGAGACAAACACACAATTCCAACGGCAGCAGGAGGAAGAGAGACTTTCGAACCCGACACATCCACTGCACGATCCTTTGGAGCCGTAGTTCCGGGATTGGATTGCAAAGGTAGCGGGAATGCTTTGAAGCTCAATGAAGTCAAAGCCCGTTGACCTAGGAACGATCCATGGAGTTCTTTCTGTCCTCCCTTTGCTTGAACTGGACTTTTCCGAAAAGGTGCTTTGCACTATATGCTGGCTCACCCGGTTAAGCTCTTGGCTAAAAAAGATTCGAAGACACTCCTCAGGCTACTGAACTTCACTTTCCATAGCGTTTGCGTGAGCTATCGCTTACTCAACTTGCACAAAGCTACTGAAGTAGCTTTGCCTTCGCTACAATTTCCTGCGAAACTTGACTGACCTGTTAGGGCCTTTCATGCTCTCCATAGACATAGAAAGAAGCACAAGCCTCACACCGGATTCAGGCTCTTTAAAAGGTCCTGTCACTTTCCTGTCCCTATCTAGTCCACCAGCCAAGCCCAGTGAACCAGTCGATCCAACTTTGAAGTCGGAGAAAGCTTTTTGTTAACAAGTCGGGGTTCGCCTGCCGCTTTCTATCTGTCTAAGTAAGTCGAACGAAGCCGTTAAAAGGGCGTTTGGAAAGAGCACCAAGGAGGAGGAAGAAGAAATCGGAGAAAGACCATTTGAAAAAGATTATCCAAGTCTCGTGGAGCTAACTAGCAGTGACCAGGACCCGTCAAGCGAACAAGCCCAGTGGAAATGCCAGTCAGGAAGGCTCTCGGAAGGTTAGGAAGGACAGGGTTTCAAACCTCCCTTCCCTTTGCTTTCAATCTGTCTTGTGCCACTCCAGCTTTCACTCAAGCCATTCTTTGAACTTACTTAATAGGGGCGACCTTCACTCTTCCTCTCGCTTCCTAACCCTAAAAGCTCACTCCTTTTGGTGTTGCTCCACGATCTGAAAGTGGAAGAGATAAATAAGCGGCGGGCTGATCTGACCCGCGCATCTGCCTTCCTTAGTGGCTGTCTTAATTCCTTATCTTCTGCTTTTAGTTTCCATTGCCTTTAGCAGCCATCCTTGCTTCTCCATTAGGCTAAGTAAAAAAGATCAGGACTGACCGACTGGTTAATACTTCTTTCCTTTCCTAGCTGCCTTGCCCTTTACTAGTAAGTAGGCTACTACTACTCCTTCCTCTGTTGACAAATGGAGAACACCTTTCCTCAACAAATAAAAAAGTATAACCAAAACTTCAATTTTGAATAACTCCGAATCTCCGGAGCAAAAAGAGTATCATGCAACTCGATGGAATGACCAGACTCTTAAGAAATAACACAAAGTCCTACTCCTACGACCCTCGCGCGAGCTTCGTTCCCCATGTAAAGGCTTACGTCTCCCTCACTTAGCTTCCTGAACCCCTTGAACCGCTGCAAAGAATTAGAGACATGGACCGAATCTATGGGGACACCTTTGGCAGTGGGAATGGAAGGAGGTAAGCCAGAAAGTTCCAGAGAATTTATAGGGTAAGAATTTGATAAGGTTCAAGTGCCTACGATAGTGCGAGCCAGGTTGAAAACTGACTATGCCCCTCTTTCGGGGGGACTCCCGAAGCTACCGAGCTCCGTCGGGACCGCATTAGCACAGACCCAGGTGTAGGACGAATACACGAACCTAACATCACTCCTGGGTGGGGTTTGCTGCTCAATTGTAACAGTACGCGGCAACTTTACGTCCTTATTCAAAATTTGCTTATTGGAAATTGGATATCCCAACCCACACCGACACCGAGGCTATCCGAAAGGGTGAGTTGATGCTAGGGTGGTGCCTTACCGTGATTGCTCAGTAGTTAACCGAGCTAAACCATTCCCACCGCGCTTATTTTAAGAAAAATGAATTCCTTCGCACTGTGCTTTACTTTAGCATTTGGGCTCTTCTAGCACTCTTTTCCGTAATGCCGGTTGGCTCTAGCACAGTGCTCTTTGCTCTTAGTCTCGAAAGCTATGAAACTTCAACATCAACTGCAACAGAAGAATTTCCACGCCCACCGATCACTTTCTGCGGAAGCTCAATCAATGGCCACTACCGATAAGGGGACAATAGAGCAGCATTGAACACGCATCCAGCACCCCGAGTCACTACTAGAAAACTCGCGATATAGGAGGCAAGACCCGCTCCACAACGAGTGAAGAGACAATCCGCTCCTGAAAGAGCCCTCCTGAGCGACAACGGGAAGAACGAAGCGATAGAGGATCGCGGAGTTACTGGGATGCTAGCCGCGTATATGCTTAATAAAGGGCGGGAATCGTACTGATAGAAAAGGAATTCCACATAGCGAATGGTTAACTGCCAGCCTCTAACTCCTCTGTCTACTTGTACCCGAGTGCTTAACGGGAGGAGAGATCTTTCATAAAGAAAGAGCATATCGAACGTGATATCGCATATCGAAGAGACCAAGCACGGGATGAGCCCAAAGCAAGCAAGAAGGGATGACCGGGCGACTCTTCTAAAGGAAGAAGGGATTCGCTAATGCCAAGAGAGAAATTGCCAATTAACGAGACTGATTCCGGATGCCCAATACCAGAGGACAGAAGACCCATTCCCGATGACAGATAGATGACGACATCTTCCCTCTTCCCCTTACCAGAAGCAGAAGATTTATTTACAGGAAAGAAGAAAGGGATTGAAGACCAAGCAAGTCAGAAAAACCTTGCTTGTTGACTTGCGGTCTGTCTATTCCAGTAGTTCAAGAGGTCGAGCGTTGAAAGTGTAGCCTCTTCAAGCTAGCCAATAGCGAATCTCTCCTCTCCTTAAGCACTGTAGTAAACTCTCTTCAAGCAATCGGATGCAAGCAAGGAATCCGGCCTATTGGATTAAAGCAAGGAAGCAAGAAAAGAGATAAGCCTTAGAAGGAGGTAGGAGCATTCACTCTTGCTATGCTGCACTCTCATACTTTTGAGTAAGGAATTCCCTGCAAGGCAGTTAACGGCTGTCAGATAGGGCATCGCGAATCCTGGGGAGATGGAATTCATGAAAGTCAGTCACAAGCGGGGAAGCCTGACCAAGGCCGACTAGCAGAGTAGTGGATAAACAAACGACTCAACTAGACCTATCAAACTCAACCGGCCTTTCCACAAGTGCCTCCTCTGCCTTTCCATACCCAAATAACCTTAGGAAACTGGGACTGAACCTACTATATCAGAAGGTTTGGACCCCTACTTGCTTGGAGTATCCGCTCTCTCTATAGAAAGTCTTTCTATATGTTCAACTGATTCGCATAGGCGAACATAGTTTAGTAAAAAGGTAGGGATTTCTTCTCATCCTTATTGGTAAAGGCTTTAGATAAGATAAGATAATGGAGGCGAATGAAAGAGATCCTCCGCCTGAACCGAGCAAAAGGGAGGATGGATGAATTAAGATAGTGAAGATGGTATAGTTGGAACTGAACCCAACTAATGCGAGGAAAGGAACTGAACAGGCTTTTGATCTAATGAAGAATGACTGGGAGGTTCTGGACAGAAGTGTTCAAAGGGTTATTGGATCTGGGGGTCCAAGCTCAACTTCTCCACAAGCTTCCACCTAAAGTACGAGCTTCGTCCTTAGCCCTCCACTCGTTCAACGCTAGAGAAGTCAAGTAAGGATGACTATCTTTTAAGGGCTCGCTTCCTCGCTCGCTTGACTGAACTCGTTGGAATAAGGGAGGTTCTGAAATGGATTCCCGGGTATAAGGAATAGAGAGGGTTAGGATCACGAGATTTGAGGGAAAATGAAGAGGAATAAAGAACCTTATTAGGCTTAGGCTTACAGCAGGAACTCGAATAACACCGGACTCTCTCGACGAAAAGGCCTGACAAGGGAAGGAGGTGAATACTCGAAAGCCAAAGATCTCTTTCGTCTCGTCCCGTAAGTAAACAGTCTTTAGTTTATTCTGGCCCGAAGTCCCTTAGTTGAGTGCCGTCAGTCAGTGGGAGATACTTCCTGAACCGAGTGAGGTATAGACAGATTAGATTATACCACAGCTTGTGTTGTGGCGAGACCGAGACTAGAGATTCTAACTCGAAACCCTAAGAGAAGAGCCCCCACTATACTAGTTTACCCCCGACGGTACTCAAATCTATAAGACTTTCATATCATCTAATAGACTATACTAGCTACGTTCATCTACTCCACTCGCTGCCGGAGGACAGACAGATTAGACTCTAGCTGGAACGAATGTACGAGCTCTGCCCCCGAACAAGACAAAATGAAGAAGAGGCCGAACAAGCAAAAAAGGCAAGAGGGAAGGAAAATCCCACTCAACCTTCTTCAACATTCGTTCGGATACTCCTTATGACTATGATTGCCCCCCAAAAGACGAAAGGCGTTCATACCAAGCCAATACACCTACTTGATCCATCTATCTATTGCGACTACTCCCCTATTACCAATTGGGGTACTCGAAGACCGTTCAACACACGAACTAATAGAAAGGGAGAAAGCTCAATCGAATGGACAACCTTAGCCCCAGCGCGAAAGACAGGATTCGAAGCAGTTCAACGTTTGGTTTCTCGGTACAGATAATCAAACTTTCTGGGATCTCCCAGACTTGCAATCAATCCCGATGATTATTATGCGGAAACCAGCTAAATCAGATCCTTCGGTCCGGGTCTCCCTCTAAGAAAGCAACCAACTCTGTTAGCAGTTAGCTTTTCGATGAAAGAATCTTTTATTGACTAGGATAGGTGGCTCGGAATTCTCTTTCCCGTTCCGAGAAAGCACGACTCTCGACTTAGGTCTGGCCTCAGGTTGGAGACAGGTGGAATGATGAAGCAGACGACTCTTGAACCTCTGACACCTGAATGTGACCTTCCTTCGTTCGACGTCCGTGCGCCGAGTCTTTCAACTTTGACAACGGGGGGCTACCTTTGGACTCAACTCTTAGTGGAATTTGCCTCATAACTTGACTTGATTGATGCACCTTGGTTATGTAACCACTAAAAGAGGTGGTCGAGGTCGATCTTGTGAGAGTTCAATCATGCTACAATCAGACGATTTGATGCAGACGCTTCGGTGCAGATGAATTTTCTTTATTATAGTCTGATCTGCTAAAATAGTCTTAATTCACCGGATATGATAAAGAAATGAATGAAAGAAGAGGGATTTACGAAGTCCTTCAAGTTGATTGAAGGTCTGGGCCAAGCAAAGGCAAAAAGGAAGGCTTCTTCCCTCTCCTGTCTGGGAGTCAGAAAAACCTTGCCTTCCCTGGATACTGGTCCCAAGGCAGGAGTAGCGGCTTAGTTAGTGCACGAAATAAATGTGACTTTTGGCACATAAAGGTCCGTATTCGGTCCGTCAATGGCTCTTTCTCCGAGGCCAGAGGTCAATCTAAAGGGTAACGGCCGAAAAAGAGAAATCTCAATATTGTATTCGAATAGCCCGCTTCCTAATCTGGGCCAGATTTATTCTTCTGCCAGCAGCCCATTGAAGTCTACAGCTGTTCCAACTAGGCCCGGCTCTTTCATGGAATCACTTTCTAAAGCCCAAGGTCTTGGTTCCCCCTCTTTTCTTGGGAGGTCCGACCATATGGATAGCCCAGCTGGATGTACAAGTCCTGGTGGCCCTAACCAGGCCGGGGCGGAGCTTGCTGCCAAGCCGGGCTTTTCTTATGCGAATGCTGTAAGGGGCTGCCCTTCATCCGGTCATGGCGGAGTGGAAGAAATTCTTCAAAGAAGGGGACCGGTCTACTTGCGGAAAGAGAGTGAGGTTTGAACTGACTCTATTCAGAACATTGCTGGATAGACTGGGTATATAACACTTTTTGTGAAAAGAATTTGAACCTCCGTTTGACAAAAGGAACCTCAAGTAATCCGCTTATGTTCTGACCACCTTTCTTTGAGGGACTGTGTTCTGAAGGACACCTTCTCCTTTCCCATAGTGATAGTAATTGCTTCTGAAGTCCGGGTATACAACGGTGAGGAAAGGCTGTCCGACGTCGACACTGAACTTAGGTGCCGAACAAGAAAGATATCTTCGCAGCTTACTGGACTCCTCGAACCTTGAGTGAGATATCAAGGGCCCTTCCGTCGACTCCTCTGATTATCATCTTTTACTTCCTCCATAGTCGTACTGGGACTAAGTGAAGTCTTATGCTGTTTAGATCTGCCCCAGTATCTAACACTATAAGGACTCGGACTCTTTTTGGGCTTCCGCCAGGCATCTGGATGTGAAGAGAGACTGTCCATGGGTGGGATTTGGCTTACACAGAGAAGTACTCATTGGCAACAACTTATTCTACAAACAAACTGACTATTCGCCAAGAATCCACTTTGGAAAATGATCGAATTAGGTAGGAAAACTAGCTATTCAACAATGATCTTGAATCAGAGAATACGCTAAATAGAAAGGTAGACTGGGAAGAAACATGAACTTGAGCTTATAGCTATAGCTCTGGAAAGGAAGACAGCTCCCGGTAGTAAGAGAGGAAGCAAGCAGGAGCTCGGAGATTGGTGTATTCATAGACGAAGAATGCTGATTCAGAGAACAAATAAGATTACGAGGGAGATACCATTGATTCCACGATGAAGACCACTTATTCGTAGCACGAGACACCGGTATCACCGGGATTCATCAGAGAATCACATGCTTATGAGATGCCTTATAGAAAGGAAATTAGAGAATACCCTAATAGAGAAGGGAGAGCAAGGAGAGACTGGGCATTAGCCGATGGAAACAGGTGCATCAAGGGATCGAAGCGGGTTTGGAAGGGCATCCTGACTACAGAAGGAGAGAAGTAGATGCTTCCTAGATAGAACTCTTTGCGCTTAAGGAGGAAACTGTTCGTATAATCACATGAAAGCGATTGGAAAGAGATGGGCTCGTTTTACCTCTCCATCGATTGGGAACGAACCTACAACAAGACTTACATACTTGGATGGCTTCCAGCCTCTACACAGACCTTGAACAGACCTACATTGGCTCATAAAGCCTAACTCCGGCTTAACAGCATACAAGGGAACAAAGCTTTCTACGATAGGAACTAGAACCGGCAACTGCGCCAGTAAGAAGAGATTTCAAAAACACGACATCGAGATACTAGTATACATATAAGAAAGTAGGAACTCATCCCTCTCTTGGGCTTAGCTCCTTTCCCTTAGGTTCGCTTACCTCGGAGAAGAGATTGGGTTTACTCCTCGATCCATAACCTGTGACCTAGCTCCCTGTTTTGAGGGTATTCCTACCTTTCTTGCCTCTCCGAACGGGGAAGAGCTCCTAGCAAAGGAAGAAGAGAGATAGGTTCTATTGAAAGATCGGGATTCGTTCTCTTGGAAAGGAGGGATGGCTATTATGCCTCTCCATCGATTGGGAATGGGACTAGCTTCTTGATCCGACCTTCCCTGAGGTGCGCCTACCTTCCACCAAGAAAGAGATACAGGTCATTCGATGACCAATACTGGCGATTCGAACATTCTCGATCAGCAACAACAACAAACTATTTACCGAGAGACTACTCATTCGACGATGGAAAGTGTAGATTCGACGAAGAAAGAAGCAACAAAAAGAGTACGAGCTCTAGGTGCTAGTATTGCTGATTGTGTGAAAGAGGTTGGCTCACACCTTTAAGCGAGACTGGTCGGAGAAGAGCATGCTCTATGATATGAAAAGAATCAACTAATTACGAAGTACGAAGGGAAGATTACCGATTTGCTGCACAAAAGTGCTCATTCGCTGAAGATGATGCATCAGGAAATAAATACTAAAGATTCACCATAAACAACTGATGAATCAGATGCGGATTGAGGTCTACCCTGGCAGGAGATTTGTCAAATACTAGCTTCTCGGTGATGATTTTGTCATCGGGGATGCGCGAGTAGCTGACGAGTATATAAATCGGTTCATCACTGGCTAGGGCTTTCTATTTCATTACCTAAATCCTTAGTGTCTGATACGGGTTATTTCGAGTTCGCGAATCAATTCCGCGAGAGCGATAGTGAGAATGATTGATGCGACGAAGACTGAGATTGTAACTAAACCGACTCAAAGAACGAATACCTATGACTGAACTGGTCACTTGACTGCTAAACCGAGGATGTTGACTGTGTTGAAAGACTAGGTCATCGCCCATACTTATATTATTGGTTTTAACACTACTCTGCTATAAAAATAGGGGGATTGGTATTAAACCGAAACCCTAACCTGGACTGCTAACGGCTTCTTATCTTGTTAGAGGAAGAGATAGCTAGCTCGACCGGCAGGGAGAGGAAGAGATGGTTCAAAGTCTTCTTTATGTTACACGTAGCAACTCTTCTTGTTCAATCCTGACATCCGCTCTCAGGAACGACGAGAGAGTGACTAAGCCTCAAAATGGAGCTCACGCTACGCGAATCCTTCTTCCGAAGCACTTGCTTAGCGCCTGGCTCCCCCAGCCCAAGTCGTGCTATCCTCCTGTAGGTGATTGCTTAACTGAATTGCCCTCTGCCAACCTTCTGACTCTACAAAGCTAAATAGTGAGTCCTCCCTTATCTAGATCCGAGACTCCCCAAAGGAAAGAGCTTGATCCTTTAACCATGTTTTGAAATCAGGTTTTGATTGGCTTAGTCTTCAGTAAGCCTGAAAGGACTCGGACAGTTAGACCTCATCTACTGCGCCCTCCTCTCGCGCTTAAAGCTCAGCTCAACGCTTTCTTTCTCACATTCTACTAATTGAATCAGCTCTTTTTTAATCAACTAATTAGAACTAATTACATAGATGATCTGCCTGCTCCCTTACTTGAAGAACATGATTTCCATTGAAAAATTTCAATAAAAGATTTCGATCAACTAATTGCGTGCTTTCGTAATCACTGAACGTGCGTTGCGAATGGACTCATTGCAATCAATTCAGAGATCGCTTCGCTAGGGCGCGCGCGGGGCAAGGGTGCTCGTAGATCACTTGCTCGTTACATAACATCTCAGGCTCAGGATCACTATCATTCGGCTGACCTGGATTCGATTCCACGTGCCCCAAGGTAAGAGCGTAGTGAGATACGTGAATGCGGTATATAGCAAATCAAGAGAACAAGCATAACAGCCTAACCGCCAGCGAGTGTGTAAGACAAGCGAACCCTCAGTACCGTGGTGCACTGCGGAGATACCTTCTTGAACTCTTTTTATACGACACGACATACCTATTTGATGTGAGAGCCGTATACGAGTACCACCGTCAAGTAGTACTGTATACCATGTTCACTTCAGTATTATAGAATACCGTATCTATCCATCCTAGCTTTTATACGATTAGCCTAACCAGCGAAGGTAAAGACCTAACCTGGTCGAGTCGATTACACACGTCTGTATTAGGCTGCGGGGTACTACGAGCTTGTTAAAGCGGAGAGAACATGAGCGCTTAAGCGAAGCGGAGCACCATTAGAGTATAGTAAGGAGCGTCTTATAAAAGACAGTAATACGACCAGGTGGCCTTCACTACAGAGCTATACCGATACGAAGGTCCTCGCTCCGGGGATTCGGCTTAGTAACCATCTCCGTCCACCTTTTCGGCTTAGGTTACTCAGTCAACAGACTCGGCTTAGGGTTCCAAACCTGCCCTATGGTTTAAGAAGAGCTTATAAAAGGAGTTGGTGTTAAACACCGATAAGAATTCATTCTAACTAGTAGCTACTCATTACACACAAGAAAGAGTTCCGGTTTCAGTTCAGTCATAGGTCTCCCCACCGGCAGTCGGATATCAATAATCAGTTACCCCGCGTTAGTAGAGTGAGGAGTGAACGGACTCAAAAAAAGTTGTAAGGAGGGGCTCCGGCTTCTAAGGAATGAGAATGAGAATCGGCACCGTTCCTGCTGTGAGAGCTTGACTGATGCTATTCTACCTTGCTTTTTTATTGACTTTTGTAAAGTACGGAGGCCCACTTAGAGGTTTCCGAACGGTCACACTTTACCGCGTTGTCTCATTGGTAAGGGGGCTATAAGCTAAGCTATACTTGTAATCAAAGGCTGACCCCGCGGAGAACCATCTAATGCTGTACTAGACTAGCTACGGTATGGCGCAAAAAAGAGCTCGTTAGGAGTCGTGGTTGGTGAATCCAAACGCTTGCGAGAAGCGTCTGTTCCGCTTTATCCTTTAACTCATTTTATTACATAAAGAATTTTTCCACTGGTCTTTCTACGCTCGATCTCTACTCCCCGAAAGGTGACTCTCCTTTCTACCGAGCAAGCTCCATTCATGCCCAACCATCGCACACAAGAGACAGCCCTTCGGACCTATGGCGAACCAGTATTGTACTCTAGGGCGGTCTAGTGAGAGCAAATGATCAAGCAAGAACGTGCCTACATCCGTTGATGCACTTCGTTGACTAGTGAAGGGAGTTAACCCTTGGGGCTAACGTTCCCACTGGGGTCGCTCATCTGACTCTAGGGTAGCACTCTCTATGGAAAGAAGAGTGGTTGTGCTTCACTAGACAAGTCCATGCACCTACAGCTCGATCTACTAGCGCTCTCTTCGATCCTTCCAGGTCAAGACCTTCGCTTTACTCTCCCCTATGAACCAACCCTTGGAAGAACTAAAAAGAAAGAAAGAACTCACTATAAAGCAAGCTACCTTGAGGACTATAATAAGCTGTAAGACGGCGGGAAGGCAAAGAAAGGTTTAAGAATTATACAGTATTGACTGATATTCCTGAGGATTTGCACTATCTCTGGTTGTAAGACCATCAGCCCCATCTCAAGAGATAATAAATCGACATATACCAAGCACACGAATTCTATCTCATTATAAAAAGCGTTAAATGAGATCTTAATGAGTCAGGACGAGACCTTAATGGGTCAGCCTTTATGGCGAGGATTCGGTATAAAGCCAATCAAGATCGTCAAGCTTATGCTCGGAACTCGTAGTATATACCGTGTCCTTAAGACCGAACAAAAAGACCAATTGTTACGGTCCCCAGAAAAGGGATTGAAGACGATAAGCAAGATCTCCTCCAAGACAGCAACAAAGAGGCTGAAGATGAAGGAATTTAAATTCTCCCCTAATGTAGACTGATTCCCGAGCATTCAAGCACCTTCTCAAGTCTCTTCTTTGACAGAGATCTTATCCGTGCTATTACCTTGTCTATGTATTGGATGTAGTATTTACTGGGGCATTCTTCCAGAAAAAAGAATAGTCCAGTCGGGGTCTGGCTTATTAGATCCAGAAACCTTACTTCGCATGAAAGAAACGATGGAAGCCTCAATGCGGAGGAGGAGGCTCCATCGATGTACATACAACTGCAGAGAAGATCGTGTCAGAAGTCATAGCAGAAGTGTCGGGAGAAGGAAGAGGAATCGCGGATGAATGTTGATCGGGTTCAGAGAACAAGTACGGTCCGGCCTTAGGAGTCTTAGTCGGAAGTCTCATCTTAGCGGTTGCCTTGACCAGAGGTTTACGTTTAGAATGAACCGTATCCAAAGATCCATTTACCCAGACAGTGTGCGAAAGGGGCCGTAGTAGGCCGAGTTTGACTCTATCGCCAAACACAGCAAAGTAGGACTATCAGTGGATCAAATAATGACTCGATTCCTGTTTGAACTCCTATTTGAAGTATATCTCGTGTACGTGAGAGAGAGAAATGGAGTCTAGTGAGAGAAAGGCTGAACTACTGTCTCAAGAGGTTTTTCCTTGTACGTAGCACAAAATCAAAACAGAAATCAACCGGAAGATCAAACATCCAATGATGCTAGCGATGCAATGGAGACGGAACTACCTATACCCAAAGACAATATTGAGATCGGGGAAGAACAAAAAGACTATCCTTTATTATAAGTCTTTTTAACGATTCAGTGGCTGGTTTTTGAACCTAACAACAGATGCCACGGATTTCTTAAAGCGAGCGAAGTAATATGCTCAATTCGAAACGTCTATCTACTTTTCTAGCACGTCCTTGTAAACGATATTATGAGGAGAGTCCTCCCTTTTTTAATCCTACACTTTATCGGAGCATTTTAGACTATTTCACTTTTACAAGGCCTGGCCTGATATCAGCAAAGCTGCTAATCAATCAGGTCAATATATGCAGTCGCCTTGTGAACACCATTTTTCTGCCGTCAAAAAGATTTCCGGTACATCAAGGGTACCTTATATTATTGTCTTCATATCACAGGTGGTGGTGGTCAGATTGACTTACAAGATACCGGCCTACTCGGACGCCGACTGGGCAGGCTGTCCGGCTAACAGACGTGGAGCGTCCGGTTATTGTGGTTTATCTTGGTTCGAGTTTTTTCTCCTGGTCTTCAAAGAAAGAACCCACTGTGTAAAGATCAAGTGACGAGGCGCAATACAGATCCGTTGCTCAAGCTCTTGCCGAGACTTGCTGGTTACAATCACTTATTCAGGATCTGAATGTTCCAATTTAGAAGCCTGTTACAGTTCTGTGCTATAATGTAAACACTACCTATATGGCTGCTAACCCTGTGCAAGACGCCCGTACCAAACATATATCAATAGATATCCTTTGTCCGTGAGCGTGTTGCCAAGGGATTTCTCCAGGTCTCCTATGTTCCCACACAAGATCAGCTTGCCGACTTGTTTAACAAGAGTTTATCCTCAGCTCCTCTTTCTGTCCCCAACTGCCCAGGACAGCTTCCGCCTTCCTTTTTTCTCACTCCTTCGAGAAAAGTAGTAATAGGTGAGCTATCTTCTCTGTCGTCTTATCGACCCACCTTTCTAGTCGATTAATCTTTGTCACCTTTATGAGCTAGGGTGCAGGTGCTCTTCAGGAAGCCATGGGCTCACTCGCTCCTCGGTCTTTGGAGTCAAGAGCCTTTGGTTCATTTCAGTAGCCCGAACGAGAGTCGACTTATTTCAGTCTAGCTTTGAAAGCCCTTATTCTTTATTAAATAGCTCTTTCTCCTCTCCGGTGAAAGACTTATCTCCAAGTAGGAAAACCTTACTATTCTCTTTGATCTTTAGGCCTCTTCTCGCGCCCTAGCACTCTTTCCTGTGCTCGCTAACTTTTTCATCCGTGATAATTGACTAAACTCTGTCAGGTGCTATCTACGAACACCAAAAGCTGCGGGTATCTTTAGAAGGAAAGCATCCGATCGGGAGACAGACCAGACCCTTCAGCGGCATCGATTACCTAATTCAGCTTCCGCGCCTGGTGAAGCGAAAAAGCCTAGTTTTTATATTTCTCTTAGGAGACAGTATCCGATTTAGCATTTAGTGGCAAAACAAACCCCTCGGGCGATCTTCTTATACGGACTTTATGCCCTGTAAATGAAATAATATCTGACTTCTCGGCAAAGACCTACTCCATCCTCCTCTGATAGGTTGAGTGAGAGTTTGAGTCTTCCCTTTCTGCTTTCTGGCTTTACTCTGATCTAAGCCGATCAGCCTCTACAAAAAAAGTAGATAATAAGGCCTTAACCTCCAGGAAGAAGGAATTCAAAACCGGCTTTCCCTATCCCGTGCAGCGAAAAGCCGAGTTCTCTATTTTGGGACATCATCCGACTTAGCGGCAAACCTCTAGATCCAACTCTTTAAAAGAAAGGATCCCTTAAGTTCAATAATGCCTTGAACTCAAATTAGAGTACTTGGTATATATTCTATAACACTCTAAACTACTCACTATTTGAAGTGCTATCTATGAACTCCAAGAGCTTATCTACAGATAGAGTTTGATCGGCACCCTGAAAGCCAATACATGGAGGACTCACATCCGATTCCGTGCCAGAAGTTGTCGACGACGATGAGGGGATACTAACATCAGACGACGAGGCAGCCTCGGTTACCATACATATGAATGAAGTGGCAGCAAGCCTACTAAAGTACTTAAGCGTCTACTGAGGCAGCGAAATTTCCGTTTCCTACAATGGATGAAAGGTACCCAAGTCAAAATATCATTCAAAAGACGTGGGTGGGTTCATAACGTATTCCAGAACGGGAGTAGGTCAAACCTTTCACTTTCAAAATCGCAGCACAGGACTTAAAAACTCCCTGCTATGCATACCTTCCGTTATGTCCGTATGATTGCTCACTATCTTCCCTCAACATCACGGGACAGGTCCATTTCATGCCCTCATGCCCGTACTAATCAAAATATGCCTCCCATACTTCTAACAATGTTCAAACTAAACCTACACAACGATTTTTCGGAGTTTCACGTATCTTGTCTGAATAGGGGAAAGTGATTTTCATATGTTACCATTGAATGTGAGAGAGAAGAACTTAATGGTGAATTTCTTTCGTCAGCAGAGCGCTACGAAGAGGGAGTCAGGAGTAGGAGGATCTCTGGCATGTCCAAGTCCAAAGTAGTTCACACCTCTGTAGTGAATATGCAGAAAAACGTGGGTGCTGCCCTAATTACAAAATGCGAGGTACCGACGCCGGACGGGCAGACCTCTAAGGATCCGGTAAACAGGGTAGCCCCGGCTTGGGGCTGGATTGAATCCTTTGATCCTAGTAGCGAACCTTTGACTCGTTCCCACAATCATCTTTCTTGTACCTCGATAACCAAATCCCACATGTACTATCACGGCTTTCACAATAACAATAAATAAAGGGAAGTGCGCCGGGAACGGAGATGCTGGTTCAATTCCAGCTTGTGAATCAAAGAAAACAAAAAGGGGAGCCAGAAAGCATCGATTTCCAGGTCTATCTATTAGACGTTATTTGACCGATGCGAGTTGTTTCGAGTATCCGAATCCGAATCCTAACGGTTCAGCTTCGGGAAAAAAGAATAGTTGTTGGGTCGGGAACTTTTGGGAGAAAGAGGTCGGTTTGGCTGATACTTCAGATTTGGCTTCTAACGATGTGAATGGGATTCAGATGGAGATTCTGAGGCTAATGCCTATGGGAAGGAATGAAGATAGAGATGCTAAATGCTAAGGCGATTTGGATGGGGGGACCGAACCATCCTTTCTATCTTCCAATTCCGTATCTAATGACATTTAGACATCTCCTTCAGTTGGGAAGTAAGGTACCTCGGCTGTCCAACCTAACTATTTCTTCCTTCTCAAGATAGGCTAAGGCGCGACTTATAGCACAGGGTAAGGGATCGTGTCCATCCATGAGGCTGATGAGTTATGTAGGTTACCATACTGTTCTCACTCTGTATTGGTATCCTCGACATCCCGGTTTTCCGCGGGACATGGTAAGAGCATGTGCAAAGTCCCAGATCTGTTTCGGATGCCTGCCTTGAAGCACGAGGCTGAACTTGAAGAAGTGTGAATTCGCCAGTCCTTTGTATATCAATATGTTGGTTGAGGAGGACAACTAAGATCCGGAGGGGAGGCCATGATCCCCATCTGAGCAGAGGTGCCATATGTGCTTGAGCAAAGCTGCATGATTCCATTTTTGAGATTCCTAGGCAATCTAGAAAGACAGACCGTAGCCCAAGCAACCTTGGCCCTTCTATGGTCAAGATCACTTCCAGAGAAAGGCATGGAGAATATAATATGCTCAACCCGCTGGATGACTCCTTTTGGAAGGAAGAAAAGAGAAGACCAGGATGGCGAAAAGGATAGAGGTAACTAACTGTAACCTGCCCGCGAAAGAAAGAGCCTTACAAGCCCGCTCTGGCTACCATTTTATCAACCATCTTCAGGCGGGAAGAGATGAGAGGAAGCCAAAAATACCTGACAGGAAGGGAACCCGCACTATAACAAAGAATGCCAAAAATCCCCACAGGATCAAATGTGACTTTTCTCCTTCTGGCATTGAACATGAAACCAGAACTGTCTTTCAGTGGCCCTCCCGTTTAGCAAGCCAGAGAAGGCCTCCATAACTAGAACAAAGAGGTAAGGGGATAAAGGATCATCTTGTCTCAGCCCTGGGAAATAACCATTAAGCTCTCCATGTTTGGGAGAGCGTAATAGGGATTGGGTCTCAGATTGTTAGCGCATTAGGTAGACCCATGTGCTACGAGAGAAATCATCCACAATGGGTTGGAAGTAATGCTTTCCTTACAAAGAAGCCGTTTGGTAACCACTCCAGATATCATAATGGTTTGTATTAGGCTCAAAATGCGAGTACTTGAAATGGAAAAGGTAAACTACTTTTGTTTTGCCAAAGGGCAAATGTTACAAACACAATTCTAAGAAAAGGAAATAAGAGGAAAAGTGTTTTGCCAAAAATGGGAGATGCTCCGCAGAAGGATGTCCTAAACGCCAGTGCCAACGGTCAGCTTGGTGGAGAAGTCGAAACGAAATTGGCTAGTGGTGATTGTTCACAAAAGAAAAATACCCCAAGCTATACTCCAATCGTCCTCCGCGATTGAAGGTCCTGAATAAATAAGGCAATAATCAGAATGAAAAATGACGATGCAGTAATTGTGTTAATTGAGAAATGGAGAGAAGCTTGAGGTTAAAGGAAGGTACGTAGAGTACATTATCTAAATGATGGTAAAGACAATAGACCCAGTGAGAGATTGGAGTCCTTTCCCCAGTGGGTAATGTTTTGGGAGGGATGTCTGTTTGTGGAGTGAGAGTGGAAAAGAAAGATTTTGAGCACGCCATGTGATGGGAGGCCCCCGTGTCAATGATCCAATGCGTGGAAAGATAAGCAGAAAGACAAGTAACGGTACCTGACATATTAGCAGAATAGTTTGTAGCAGTGGTCAATGGTGTGATTTTCTCTACCACAGTGATCGCACTTGAGGCGCAGTTTGGATCGTGCACGATTTGTAGGAATTGGCTTGTTGGAGTATGAAGAGTTACTGACTGCAAAAGCTGCTTCATCAGTAGAAGAGCACATGGAGTTCACGCTGCCTCTCTTCTTGGAGTAGGAGATAGTATGCCCGATTGACTGTGGGAAGAGGGTCGATCAAGAGAAGCTACGTAGGGCTGCGAGCGTAGCTTTCGTTCAAGCCCATGAGGAATGGCATAACCTTTTCCCTTTGGTGCATGTCGGTGAGGCCCTTGGAGGAACCAGCGGATCTATTCTTCTATACGAGAAATCACCATCTCGTAGCACCGATTCTCGTTCTTTTATCCGAGCCTTCCCAAAGGCTATGTGAAACTCTATAGAGGGAATCTCTATCCCTAACTGATCCGGATAGGCGATAATTAATGGTCGAGTCATATTATAGGATCTAGACCATAACATAAGTTGGAAGGCTCTTCCTGAATTCTCGATTACTTGCCCAACCAGACGAGATTAGTTGAATGACCAAAGCAGAAGAAGGTATAGTGATCACTGACCGGGATTTCATTTCCTAGCTTAAAGAAGAGAGACTTGAGACTCGCATAAGCACGAGTGGATCCATTAGATATTAATGTTGGCTGAGCCCTCCCCAATGCTCCTGTTTAGCCAGTTCCTCAACGGTGGAGGAAAGTAGTTTTTGGCAACGACGCTTTGAGTCTTGTCTGAAAGTCCAAAGGCACGTCAACATAAAAAGAAACCTGACTTCCAGAAAGGATTTTTTTAAGATTTTTAGCTACTTGTCCTAAAGCTGCAAAGATACGACTCACAACAAAGCCGTATCGCCTTCGTTCCCTCTTCTTTCAGTCGAGCTACTTCGTCCCACGCACTCACGTATTTAAGCATAGGAACTCTATTATTTGTATTATTGCAACACACTGATGTTTTGGCGTTCTCAGAAATGACTGTAGATTGATCCTCTATCCCGGACCATTCCATTCACCTAGTATCATTCTTCATCTCCCACGGCTAGGACAGTCCTCTACTCCGACAGCTAGTTACTGAGATTATGAATCTGAGCTTGCTTTTTGAATACAGTCAAAGTGGGACCTCCCTTGTTCTCGCATTCCTTGCCTTGGCCCGGCCTTCAAAGGCTAGTCATCATTAGCTCATTGGCTTTCTTTCTGATAGCTTTCTCCCCGGCTAGGAAATTCGATGAGTCATCGTAGGGGCTTCTTTCTTTTACTTCAAGCCCACCCTCCTTCAAATCCAGATCGGAAAATAGCGTAGATTGAGATGCAGCTCTTTGATCTCCACTTGGGTCAGCAGTTGAACTCGTTGCCGAAGACCTTGAAGCTGCTCTTGCTGACTTCCTTCCCGTGGGACTTTCCCTCGTCAACTGGGGAAATGGGCTCCGATCCTCTTTCTATTCTATAGCTGTCTATTGAATAGAGGTCGGTGCCAGTGGAAGAATGGAATCAAGAATCAATTGAGCTGCTTGTCGTTCGAGTGCTGGAAAAAAACATATAGCCGCTGCTTCCATAAAAGCTCATCTGATTCCTGAATCTGGTTAGCTCCGAGGGTTAGGATCAAGGGCTGGTCGAGTGGCTACGCTCCTTGGCAGTCCTAGTTGGGTTGAATTTGAACTGCTTGTCTCAGACCTTATTCTCCCCCTGTAGCCCGTTGGTGAGGAGTTGAGGGAAATTCAAGTTGATTCTCCTCGCCGGGGACTTCCGCTGCTTCTGGTCGCGCTGCTACTTCCGACTGTGCTGATTCGGGCATTCCTCCAATGCTGGGAGTATGAGAAAGCCCCGATTCGATCAGTTCCGTTGCCCAAATCGAATGTTCTACCTGACTCAATCCCCTTCTTCAGGAATGGCGGCATGGCTTACGAGTGAGGATGCCCTGTCTCGGAACTGAGATTATGAATCTGAGCCTGCTTCCTCAACTGCCTTTTCTTTTGCTTTGGCGGGATGGAAGGCTGGCACAAAAGAAAGATCGGCTTCGGGCCGGACCCTTAGACTAGTCCTATCGATCTGACAAGAAGAAGGGAGGCATCTAAAGGGGGAAGAGTCTATCATGTCGGAGGTCTAAACTACCTTAGATATGCAATTTGAAGATCTTTATGTTCCGGCCGATTGAATTTCAGGAGAAGTAGAGGCCTAAGCGTCCCAAACAGATTCATTAGGTTAATGGGCGGCAAGAGATGCCACATCTAGGTCAGCCACATTAGCAGTTTCAGCAGAAGAAGCTTCAAGTCGCTCAACCACCGACCGGGAGAGAGGCGAAAAGGCTCAACCGAGGAAGGAGCTAGATCTATTCTCAAATCCTTGTCCTTTGCCAATGCCAAAGACATACCAAGGGCTCAAAGCAACTTCTTCATCGACAGGTTCAGGCGCGAAGTGAACCAATAGCAGTAGGTTCAGCAACGGATCGGGGAAGACATTCACTGACCTACTTGGCCGGAGTTCCCACAGCAGCCATTCTTTCGGCAAGCCCTTGTTAAGCTTCTTCAAGCGGAGCACGGCGCGCAAGAGAAGGGGCACTAGTTGAAGAAAACCGCCATGGAACGGATTCTTTCTAACCTGCTGAACTTTCTCAATCGACCTAGATGAAGTCTTGAATTCAGTCAGTTCGGGTGAAAATCACTTCCCCCCTTTGCCAACGATATCCCAGAAGTTCGCCGGCTCGACCTGAAGTAAAGCACTCTGATAGCACTGGCCCTGTTTAAGCTTCGATCAAAGCAATCAGGTATGGTGGCTGTGCACCTTGAAGGGCTGAGGCAATGAGTGAACCCGATGGAACTCAGGCTTCTTCATATCCGAGTCCGGGAAGAAAGCAGTCAAAACAGCTCATAGACAAAAAGTTTCGCCAAAGCCAACCCAACTACCACCCATTCGATTACCGGGAGTCAGAACATTCGGGCAGGGCCAGCTGGCACAAACAGAAAGAGACAAAGCCCTCACTCTGGCAGCCCTTTTCCCAGCGTAGACAGAGGGAGTGGAATCGGGAGAATAGCCGAGTGTACAGGCTACGGTACGGGTCGAAGAGCGAGCTTCAAGGGCAGAGAGAGGAGCAGCTTGACCGGACGAGGCGGGGGATCTCCGCAGCTCCAACATCGAGGAAGTCCTACGGTAAAGTCATCAATCGCACCCTGACCCAGAAAGCCAATCAATCTGAATATGTTGGCTTAGGAGTTTGAGTCGTATTATCAATCTTAGCCAGCACGAAAAGCCTAATCAACAAAAAAGAATAAACGAATAGAAAGAGGGGGTTTACCTATTCATGTAGTTCTTCTTTAGTCATTCCCTAACCTTTTAGCGTAAGCAACCGTTTCATATTCATATTCTATAAATAAGATGCTTTCCGAACCTAAGGCTAATAGCTCCCGTGCTGCTTTTGACTCCTACTCCTACTCAATTAATCCGAAGCTGTGGTATGGGTGTCCCGTGGATGCGCCTGCGAGTGAAGCAATGAGAATTGTTGATTCATTTGACACATGGAGAAGGGAATCGAAGATGGATGGAATTTCTTAAATTAACAATATCCATTGCGTTCTTTTCTATTAAGATTTGAGCTTGGTCACCAGAATGCTCATTTCATAAATGTCTTCCCCGTGGCATTGGCTTTGATTGCCCCTACTCTTCTCTTGTCCTCAACCCCGCTTCATGCTAGAGGAAAGAAAGCCGATATAAACAGCTCCATATTAGCGAATTGCCTCTGACTACTCTTTTTATACGCTATTCTTCGAATCTCGAAAGAGGCTACGCCCCTCCTTGCCTAAGAGTTCTTGCTTCAAGTTAACTTGCGGTTGGAAGTCTTACTGCTACTGTCCGTCCTAGCTATTGGCTGCCTAGTTGTAGGCTGACTTTCGCTCCTCTACCCAGAATGAAAAACTTGGATTCCATTCATTTTTCATTCTTTAACTTGCTAACTCGCTTCCTCTCCAATGGAAAGTACGTCCGAGGCCTGAGAACCTCCGAGTTCTGGAGGTAGAAGGGAAGATCAGAGCGGACACCTATGGGATAACTTGAACATATAAATATGCCTCACTTTCCTGAAAGCAAGAAGCACCCAATCCCTCTCTGCTAGGCTAGGAAGACTTGAATTAGCAGTCGGGCTGTGGAACCATAGTCCTTAGGCCTCCAAAGAGTATCCGTCTTTAATGAAAGTACAGGCAGAATGGAGTCGGTTTTCAAGGGGCGAAGGGAAGAGAGTTCCGTCACTTCCGGGCTTAGGGCAGCTCATGACGAAAAAAGGGTCTCAATCTAAAGAGAGTTTCTTAAGGGCATTAGCAAGAATAGGTGGCATTTCTCTTTCAGAAAGACAAAACTCCGAGTGAACAAGAATCACAGGAGGAGAAAAAGTTGCATAATAAAGTGAAGCCCGCCTACTTGCCTCGGATCATTGAACTGGATGACTAAACTTTCTTTCGAGAAGATGCTTTGAAGGAGAAGGCAAGCAACTGGCATAGTTAATGTACGAGGAGGATTCTATCCTATTAGAATGAAGCAGGAATGATCCAAAGCATAAAGCCCACACCACATGGATTCCTACGAAAGAGGGTGCATAGCGGGAAGAGATTGTGCACAAAAAAGAAAAATGCCATTGATTCAAAAGCTATCCACTTGATATGAAAGATATCCCCGAAGAGGATTGATGCCGAGACTAGATTCGAAACTAGGGAAGGTCGAAGGTGCTTTGATGGAATTACCGATCCCAATGAAATCAATAGATGCGGGATTACCGGTCTTAGGAGGAGCAGTGGGTAAATCCCCTGGTCCGGAAGCGAATGGCTTGTTTGCAAGAAGGTTTTTTGGAATTGAATCAGAGCAAAGAAGAGAAATTGGAGTTGTTCCAGAACCCGCAGGCGGAATAACCTTTGTTGGAAGAAGGGCTACTGGTATGACATCAATCACTCTTAGCTGGAAACTAAACTCAAGCTTTCTCGTGTCGAGAGGGAGAGTCGCTAGTTCTTCTTTCTCTTGTTGGCATTTAGCTCGAAAGGGATCAAGTTCAGTCCAAAAAGATTCTAAGGGAAGCGGTCAAAGCCATATCTGTCCACATAAACGTCGATGCAATATTGATTACACATGCCCCCCTACTCCTGCCCTCCTTCTCTCTTCTTCATGTGCAGCTCCTTCTTTCAAAATGGGCATATTAGATTCGGCTCTAACCCCGTATTCTTTCAAAGAAAGGCTAACCGGGCGAAAAAGACAAAAGATATAACCAAAGCCCTTCTTCTTGCAACATCCGATTCGTTCACAGCTGATTGATTCAATAGCAGCTTCTTCTATTCTAGCTGCCTATTCAATAGCAATTGATCCGAAAGGTCAGGAAGGGGCAAACAGGCTTTATGCCGATAATCGTGTTGAATTGAATGTGCCAAAATCCTCTGATAAAGATCGTTTTATGTTAGCTTATCTGCTGTTCCTGGTCGAAAACGTGCTACTCCTCCTGCTCCTGCTGCGGATTCAATAGGCTGCCTATTCATGCCATCAATTCCTAGCGTAAACGCTGTCCTCTAGTTGAATGTCGGCGAATAAGATCGGCTTATCATCTCAGATGGGCATTCAAATCCAATGGCTAGTTCTGGCTTGGCTTTAGATCGGAGAATTCCCTTCCTCGCTCATCTGACTTAAGAAGTCCCACATGGGGGCATGCTAACATTAGAAATTGCAATTGGTTTATTCCTGCTACAGGTATTGGATTCCGCTTTCACTATTTCACTAATAGAAGCAGGGGCCGCTGTTAAGTTAAAGAAGCAGATGAATGTGCCGCTACTTCTGATTGAATTGAAAAACCTATTCTGTCCGTGGCTATCTTGACTATTGATCCTTCCTTTCCTGCTATCATTCCTGGCATATTTGTCCGGAAAACAGGTTATTCTCGAGCAGCAAGAGGACATTCTCGAACAGTCACTTTTGGATTCGATGCTCTCCTTGGCCTTGCCCTTTCTCATGTATTCTATTCGCCTATTCTCTGTGCGTCGGTGTGGAGTACTTTTCATTCTCCTATTCCTAGCCTAGCAGAATGAAAAGAATTAGAAACTGTGGAAAACACAGGATGCTGCTTCATACCTCCTCAAGAGACTCTACCGATCTTGGAAGCTAATGACTTCGATCAGATATACCAGAATCCGGAGGAGCAAGATCGTGCTGAAAGGGAGATAGTCAAGAAGGAAATTGATGAGTGGATGAATGAAGTTTACCCTAATGTGGCTGACAAGCTACTTTATGGGAACTTTAACCAGGACTTTCACGGGATGGATGCACGCACCTACGTTGAGAAGCACAGGGATCAACAAGGGAAATTTGACCCTTATCAGCTCATTACTTCCCCAGGAGCTAGGGTGCGAATCAGAATCAAGGAAGAAGAATAAAAAATACGTATACGAAACGGCACGGCGCACAAGTCGAGAGCCATCACTCCTCAATAAGCCCTTAGGCGAGAGGAAGAGGGACAGAGAGCTGGGAAGGATGCTCGGGACCGGGCAGGGAAAGAAGGAATAATGAATTGAGTACCCTAGCTACAATTGTCTAAAGCAACGCACTAGAAAGCGAAGAAGGAAAGGAGTGGTTTCCGGAAAGAAGCACTTTAAGCTCTACGGGTGGGACCCTCACACCCAAAGGACACTTCCCCACGCTTAACTGCATTCCACATCTGTTGTTGGCTAGTGACTAAGGCATAGGCGGATTTCGTACTGAAATTTCCACTTGGAGAGTCCCTCCAGATCAGAGAGTCTGTGCTATTATCCTCTTGAAAAGGTATGATAGCTCTGATATGGGGTATCAAGTTCATGGAGATCAGCTCCACAAAGTCACTCAACTTCCAATTTCCATCTTCATCAATGTAATCAAAGACCCGAGCATTAAGACTAGCAGGTGGAATTTGCTGGGTAGCTTCCCTCGTCTGATAAGGTAGCTCCGGTAGTCTCGAGAAGCTGCTGCTGGGCCTTGTATAGGTCCAATAAGTGTCCCATTTCCGGGGTCACTCTCACTATAAAGAGTAGCGACCTATTCAGCGACATATGAGTTTGTCGCATAATGAGCCGCTCTCCGATCTCAAGGAACGTTTTTCACAAGGAAACGCTTCCCGCATATTCCAAATCCAGAAGAGCATTGTTGAACACAGACAAGGCCAACAATAAATCTCCCTTTATTAGACCAAGCTGAAGTCCTTTTGGGATGAACTGGCATCTTACAATGATATTCCTCCTTGTACCTGTCGAGCCACTGTCTCTTCAAGCCTTTTTAGCTGTTCCTGGACTTTTGCTAGGTTTACCCAGTTTATTTTGAAAGAAAGGTTGTTGGCAAAAGCCTGGGTTAGGTGTGAAAGGTATTCGGTTGCCACCAGCTCTTAAGCACACCCATTGGCATTGACTGCATGGGATCGAAAGACTTCCGGTTTCGTGAACGTGTCCATAACTTTCTCATGGATCTGATTTGGATGAATACACGGGAAGCCCAGAGACCTCATTTGGCATTGTGCGGCTTCCTTAATTGCACTAGCGCACTCAGGTGAGCAACAAGCCGTTGGTTGAACCAATAGGGGCTCTGGCAGAAGATACTACCAGACACCCAATCCCAGCAGAAGACATGTTAGTAGGACGAATCGGCTGTCTTTGACGTAGGCGAAGGCCATTGCCTCTGATAAGCCGAATGTCCTTGTACGACTAATTTGTCTTGTGGCGCCCGCTAATCCAATAACGCGATCCGGGGATCTAAGTAGGGTGGCTTTGTTGACTCTATTTTGATCTATTGTCGAAGCAAAAAGAAAGGGCAACTGTTCTCGAATCAGCAATGCCACATCTGACTCAATCAAAAAGCATTTTAAAAACCTCCCTTCCCCCTTTTGCCAAGGAAAGCCTTGAAAGCAGGAAAGGCAAGCTATTTTAACAACGGGGTTTTCTTTTTTATAATACGATATGACCTTCCAAAATTCAACTGATGAAACCATTCTTCAGCCATACCAGACTAATTCCGTCTACGTCTAATGAGCCTAGCCTAACGGTTCTAGGGCGAATTCCGTCTATTGCTCCTTACCCTATAGGTTATAGAGACTCTTCCCAGTGCCAAGAACTAGGATCAGAAGGAAAGTCTCAACCCTTTGGTACGAAAGTAGGCTATGATTCCCAGAGAGAAAGAAATGGTTTTATATAAAGGCTTGGCACCTAGTTATCTTTATTTAAGTCGGCCTTACTCGGGCTAAGTTCAAGCAAAGATAAGTCCTTTAAGCTAAAAGCTTAAGTGATCAACTAGAAGATACCACCTTCCCCAATGAAACTTCTTTCCCCGGAGCAGCAACTGAAAGAGAAAAGACCGGGTATGCCTGAAAACCTGAAACGGATTCGTGAACAACAGATAAGAGATATACCCCAGATACCATTTGAACCAGAGCTGAACCATGGAATTACCCGAGAGTGATTTCACTCCAGAAGACCTCGAGTCACTGGCTGCCTTTAGAGCAGACTAAGAATCAGGTACGGAAGGAAGTGAAGGTGAAGCAGGCTTGCTTTAAGGGCTAGGCTTTCTCTCTTCTTTGGCTTGACAATATGACAGAGATGGGCCCTTGAGCCTGGGCTTTCTTCTTTAAAGCCTTGAGCCGGGTATGAACTCGATTGTTGGTCGGATCTTGCTGGGTATTCCCACTTTGCTTGGATGGCGCCTTTCGCCTTTGATTAGGACTTTTCCGCATTTCATCTCAAAGAGGATCTAAGCTAAACAGTGCTTTTCTCTTCCTAAACCCAAAGAGTAAGAGTAAAGCATTCCAATTTCAGGGCTTAGCTTAGGCCCCTTCCTAATCTAATGCCATGCCCAACCAATGCCGAATCCCAGACCTGGTTCACGCTTGAAAGCCAGAGCTAGTCTTCTTCCCACTGACCGCTACTAATAAGATAAGACGAACCACTACCAGTAGTCCTTCTTCCGGGGTTCAATAGCTGCTGATTCTGTAACAGCTTGTTCTGTCACAGCTTCTTCAACTCAACCTCCCCCAGGGAAGTCAGTAAGGTAGCAGGAAGAGATCTACTAGGCCTTGAGTCGGGTTTGAACTCCTCTCCCCTCACTACTCTCTTTGGTTCTGCCTTTAAGAGGCCTGTAGAGGGCAAATTTTCACTGCAAACTCTTCTCGGTCTCTACGATTGCTTGACTTAAACAAGTGACCTCTTTTCTTTCATCTGTGAGATAATGTCTCTAATTCACTCTCGGATCTAACTCTCTTTCTTTTTCTTTCGGGCTTAGCCGGGAAGAGACTTTAGTCATTGATATCCAGGCGGGTATTCCCACAAAACAAAACAAAAGCGCTAGACCCCTGGTCCTTTACTTTAATCAACAAGGCTGCTTTCCCTGCTAACCCTTCTCGCCAAGGAAAGAAGTCCAATAGCAGCTGATCTTAGCTTTGAGCACTTATTCCTTTTGTTCCCAGCTACCTCTGAGAGTGGTCACGAGCTTATTGGAATCAGAGCTTTTTCAAGCATTCCCATAGTAAGAAGGTCAACCGAAGCCAATCCATCTCTGTTAACGAATGCTCCTAACCGTTCTATATCCAATTCCTTAAGGATAAGGAAGGGAAGGAGAGAACAGCTACTAAGAGTTATAAGAGCCATACCACAGAAAGCTAAAAGGAGCCGGGGTCTACTACTTTATATACGCTAGCACCAAAGCAAGGAAAGAAGGCAAGGTGCCCAGGTAAAGGCTAAGCTTAGTCGGATGGAGAGAGTGGCTCATCCATCTTTTCGTCTTTTAGACAAGGAGGGAATCTTTCTCTTCTCCTAGTGAGTTAAGCGCGTAAACAGCAACTTAAACAGCCTTTCCGTGCCGGTCAGCTAGGAATGAAAGCGACGTACGTACTGGATTGACCAGCGTGTGCCAACTACTCTACTGACCAGCCGAAGAGCATCCTTATAAAAGAATGAATGGGAAGCAGGCCCGGCAAACGGAACTAGGGACCATGAACCCCCTCCATCATTATTTGATAGAGAATGCTCCCCGCTTTCTTTCTGTGGTTACTATTAGAACACAAGCCAAGGAACTCAAAACCACAACACAAGTTTACTAGACTAGTTTTTGAGTTTTCGCCCTTTGCTTCCGGCTTTTAAAGGTAAATAGTCAAAAGAGTTCCCCGTAGAACGCGAGCGTTGAGGCTTTCATCGAAACAAAGAGAGAGGCCCGGCGGGTGCTTTTTTGTGTGTTAGCCAGGCTTGCTTGACTATAAATAGATTAGTAATAAGGTCTTAAGGAACTACAAAAACCGCTATTCCCGTTTGTTTTTGGGCTATAAGACTCTTAGCTTCCAGCGAACTACGTGCATAAGCTTTTTTACTACAAGATTCCTCCCCCGGGAAAAAGTGGTCCGTCAACTGAACTTGCCTTGTTGTGATAGGGGTACCACCTTTTCATTCCCACCAAGGAGCCGTAGCTTTACTTAGATAGGGCTTGACTGCCTTACGGGATGGCTGCTCTCCTTTATTTCACAAAGAGTGGACCTTGCTTCTCTTATGATTTTGGATACTGCTATTTTTGCCCCTTCACTCGCGTCCCAATCCGTTGGATCAATATACAGCTCGGACATCTCAAACGCACGTAAAGATGTACTTATAAGAAAGGCCGCCTACGCGGTTGTCCCCGCTAAGAATACATGTCTTTTTAAAGCTCATTGTCCTGAGACATAGGTGTTACAGTTTTCCGGAACCTTTCTATCCGGCATACCAACAAACAACTTTTCACGAAAGCCCTCAAAAGAGGAGATGCGCTCAAATACAGAGAGGAATGGAGTAACTCAACTCCGAGAGAGGAACGTGGCTCTCTAACCGCTAGTTTCTGACTTCTCAGGTTCTTACGGGGAATCTCAAAACAAGGTTTCCATACAGATCTTTGGCCATAGAATTGGTTTACCCGTCTTGAGGCATCCCTTGCTCTGCTTGCTCCGCCTAAATATGTATCAATAGCAATGGCAAGAAAAAAGAAAATGCAACTCCAGTAGACCTGAATACTGAACAACACTGATCTGATGAGCTGAAGTCTACCCGCATAGGAAAGCCGTTCACACCCAAGTGGCAGATCTCTTTCAAAAGGAAGATAAATTTGACCCACTAGCAATAGAGCAAGGAAAGATTAAGAAAAAGGCACTCGCAGTCATGGCGGGGGCTGTAATGATGAGTTTGCTACTAAATCAAAACGCATTTAGTGCAGGAAGTTTGGTACTAAGAACATACGGTACTAAGTCAGAAAGACTTCCTTAGTCCTGTCATGCCTTAGGTTCACGAACTAGAGGTTCACGAGCTAGAAACACCGTTAAACCATTTATCTGCCGTGCGAACGTATATAAAAAAGAAAAAAGAAGGAATATTGGCACCGGACGATGTTCCGGAAATAGGTACGGGATATTGCATTGGTTATCGAATTGGAATGGACCTGGTTAACCTTATGGAAAGAAGTAATCCTACGGAAAAAGGATCTAATCCTAGAGAGAAACTGATCCTAAGGGGACTTAATCCTAGAAAATAGACAGGGCTGGACCATGACTGGGAAGGGCGCTGGGCCCTGTACCCGACTTTGGAGATAGACATTGTGATTTCCTAAGGTGTGATTAACCTATGGAAAGGGACCGTGCCTACTGAAGATTGGACTAAAAAGGCGTCGTGCCTAATTAGGGGTTGATCTTGAAAAAGGTGCTGTGCCTCGAAAGGTTTAAGTTATCCTATGGATCGAATCTCGAAAAGGCGCCGTGCCTTGTGTTTGAATGAATGTTTCTAGAAAAGTCTCGAAAAGCCTAAAACCTTTAATGTGGAAGGAGAGTGCCACCACTAATGGGAGAGTTCTTAGTACCGAAGCGGTAAGTTACCACTAAAGAGAGGTCATGTTACCATTATCGAAAACGTGAGGTACCACGAAGGAGAGGGATAAAAACCTCTAAGGAATGGAAACTTTGACAAGTAAATCAATGGTTTGGAAATTATGCAACACAATAAATGAAATGCATTAATTCTTAAGGGTTGCTCTTTGAAAGAGGCAAGACGCCTAATAATGCAACGGTGACACAAGTCAAATCCTTCGAAGGGAAATGGCCCGAACCTGCGTCCTATCCATTCATCTATTCCGTCTAAGGGTAATACCAAGCTAGGCTAGATTCTATCAAATAAGATCTCTCAAGTGATAGCTATAGAGGAGAAGGGCAGATTAGACTGTATGAGGTTTCTGTTGTTCTTTCTTGGCAGTGGTATGTCACTCCGGTAGGTTCGGGAATCAAATACCTGAGACTTGCTCCTTCCTCAGGTTTATAGCACGCTAGGCTAGATAAGACTGTATTCTATCTGTTAGCTATTCGAAGAGCTTAGGAGCTAGAGGAATGCTCTTTTTCTTTCCTTGTTCTTCCTTGAAGTTTAGAAGGGATAAGGACAGAGAATAACTAATGAGATTGTAGCTGTCTTCCTTCTTAGGGTTAGGACTTTCCCCTGGGGCACGTAGCTCCTGTAGGTTTAGATCAAGATAGAATGAATTAGAACGAATTCTATCTAGCAAGCTGGTTGTTCCAGCAAGCGGATGCTAGGCGAAAGGAGAAGAATCTATTTCTTACCTTTAGGATGTAGCTTAAACCTTCCTTACTGTATCTATTCTAGAAAGAGATGCAACCTATCTTCCTCAATATGCATTGCCGCTGTTGCTGTGTAGAATATATTGTATGAAGAGAGGAGGATAAAGAGTCTGTCAGTGGCTCAACAGGGCTAACCTATTCTCCGAGAGCATTAAGTCCTTTGTAAGATGCCCTTCTTTACTTCTAGCCTCTTGACTTCTCTCTTTCTTACGAGGACTACTATTTAGCATCCTACATATGAATGAAATTTGAGGAGAATCCGTTTCAGTTGTTCTTTTTGGGAGTTGAATAAGCAAGCCAGGGGTGATTGGGCTTCCTCCCCCAAGGGCAGAGCGGGGATAAGAAGTCCTCTCTTCCTGCCTTTAGTAAGTAATAGAGTCAGACTTTGCCCTTTCCTTTCTATTCTATATCTCTAGATGGAAGTCCTGAGTGAGTCCAGTCCGGATAGTAGGCAGCCTTTTGCCTTTTTGATTCCCTCCCTCATCTAGTGAGGATTGTAATAGGTAGGTCTCATCCCTCTTACAGTCCTGCCTTCAAGTAGCTTCTTTCTTCTATTGATTGATAGCGAGGAATCCCACCAAGCCCCAAGCAAGGAATGAAATGGATATCGTTCCTGTGCTGGTAGTGGCATAAGGACTAGCATCTTCTTGTTTGAGAGCTATAAGATAAGCTAGGAAAGCGCAGTTTTAATGAATAAAGATACGTAGCGTAGTGAGCGCTTCCCATGTGTGGAGCGTGAAGGTCTCTCTTTCCCTTCTCTTGAGCTCGTTGTCTTTTCTTACTGTGCTGTGTTGGCTGTAATCTACCGCTGCTCGATTGCTTTAGCGAATCAAGCATCTTTTATGCAATTTCGATTTGACTCCACCAGAACAATCTCCATGAGTCTAACTCTTCAGAGAAGTAAAGTCGTGTTTTCTCTTCCCGGACTCGGGTGCTTTTACCTCTAGGTGAGGTTATTCCCGTCCTTGCTTTTCTGTTAGTGGAATAAGGCCTTTCCCTCTCTGTGTGGGAGAGTGTGAAATAGGGTCGCTAGTAGATATCTGATAATAGGAGCATCTCGGGATAGCCTCCATTGAGATTCTATTGCCAGTTCCGTGTAGAAAAAGATAGAGGCATCTCACATATCAAGTAATAGTCATAAAAGAGGTTAGATCTAAGCAAGGAAAAGCGATCTAGGAACAAACTACCAAAGAAGAAGAAGAGCCTGCTTGGCGTAAGTGAACAAGCGAGTGAGTGACAGAGCGCAGAGAGAGGAGGGGATCCGAGTGTGCTTGTAGCGAATTCTTTAATCTGTAACCCAGCACCACGTAGGACTACCGACGTAGGTAGCTAGTAGTTAAAGGTGGGGGTTCGGGCTTCCCGTATTGAGGTCATCGATCGACAGGGTGCTACTCCGGGCTTAGAGCCCCTTTCGTCATCCTCCATTTGTGAAGGCATCAAGGGCCCTCTATGTTTGTTAGTTTGCCTGCCCTGGGTTGGTTTGGCCTAGGATCCCTGGAGCGAGGTAGCTAGGACGAGAGGTACCTCATTAATGTACCTACTCTAGCGGGATTGAGTGAACATACTCCAAGGCTGCGTCACCAGCAGCGCGAAGGTCAAGCGAGATCTCTGCAGTTTTCTCTGCTCTTTCCTTCGTATCCGCCTAGCTGAAGCTATCCGAGTAGCGTCTTATTTCGTTACACAACTATTTGTCTAAGAGACCGCTTTTCCTACCTCCGTACACTCTTAACTCTTAAAGGCATCTTGCTTGCCCGTCCCTCCATTCCAAAGGACTGGGATAAGGGCTTACCTCTGTAATATGAACTGCTAGTTGGGATTGAGTAGCAGGGCATTTAGTTCTTTCCTATGCGCCTATTAGGAAGCTCTGGAGCGTGACCAGCAGCCTGAAGTACCCCCGCTCTCTCTGCCCTTTCATGCGCAGTTTCCTTCCTCTCTCTCTAGGGATCGCTATCCAGGGTCGCTGGGCTAGTTCCCAAACATACTCTTTAGTTAGAGAATCTCTTGTGCACCAAAATCTTTGTAAAAAACTAGCACTCTTCATCATACGATTCTTTCCTATGATTATCTTATTCATTCCACGTGGAAAACCGTCTACTCTCATTGAGTTAACCCCGCTCACTACGAGATTGAGAGGTTACCCCACGAACTGAGCTCCTTCTCGCTTTTCTTGGCTTGCCGATCCTGTCATATAGGAAGTTCTTCCGTCTTGCCTGGTTGACCAGGCTACCCCTTCACTGATTCAATCTTTATAGCCTCAATCGAAACATCAATTCTATGACAAGTTTCCTCTATCCAAATCCTTCGTTTGAAGCATCTAATGCATCATAAAAGACTTCAATAAAAGGGCCTAAAGCAGCAAGAACCCTCCATTCATCCGCAGCAGATCGTGCTCAAGCTAAAGAGGCTCACTTTCTAGTAAATGAATGCGCGAGCACGGACGCAAAAGCAAAAGCTAATAACAGAGGCTTTCTCCTCCCCTTCGCCTTCCTCTGAGCTTGAATCAGACCCCAGCTGCAACCTTCGGCCTAGATATTTTATAACCTTCAGAACTCGAACCAGACCGAACTCGACAAAGTGAGTTCTCTTCCCCGATCCGGTTGATTGCCTTGCTTGTCTAGTGTCACAGTTGTTGATTCGCAATCGGTTGAATCAAAAGAAGGCTCCTTTTTCTTTTTGTCTCACACCAGCAGTTGAGATCGAAAAATCATAAGTCACGATCTAACATCGAATGAACTACTTTGTTAGCGCCATCTCTCCTCAGACTAAACTGGTGACAAGATTGACTTTCTTTTCTTTGGCAGGATGGGGTTGATGTTCAGTGGCTCCAATCCCGAATGGGTGTAGAATGGAACAAGCTCGCATGCTCTAGCTGTAGCTCGGTTGAGGCGGAGGGATTCTAAACACAACACAATGAGTGAATAATAGTGTTATTAGATCGTAGAAGTATTTGAGTTCGGGACTGCCGGAATAGAATACCCGAGACCTCATAAGCTAAGAGAAGAAAGACCCCGAGGCAACCTGACGCTCGAGTTCTTAGAACAAACAGCCTCAAGAAAGTCTATAATGATTCGGAAATCTAAATAAGCTCTTTCCCTTCCGATAGAGTGGCCCTCTGTCTATTCTTCGGGATTTCGGGTCCTAAGCGCCTTTCCTCCGAAGGGAGAGATTGATTGGAGGAATCCTTCGATTAAAAACCTATCCCCGACTCTAATCGATAGGAACGTTGAGGAACTGTTTTCCCGCAAAAATCTCATTCCCTTTTCTCTGAAAGAAGAAAGCGAAGGGCTTCATGAATTGAAGGCCCGAGATGGTCTGGTCATTTAAGTCCCCCAATTTTTGTAAAGAAGAGTTGGTTGAGACCAATTGTTCAATTCATTCCCTCCAGCGCACCACCGAATTTTGAGTATTGGATAAGAGTGGATTCATTGGGTCGGAGGAGCTTTCCAATAGATCTCGATCCGATCATTTTTTCGAGAAAAAGAACTCGATTGTATAAGTCGCAGGATTGATCCATACTGGCCTATTACAAGCAGTTGGCCCATTCTTTCATAACTCTTTCGGAATATTGTATTGAATCGGGGAGACCTGTCTTACCTTTCTAAAATAGATTGAGGCTAATTGTCGGATTGATCACTGATATGGCAAAGACGACTTTAGAACACTGATTCTAGAAACAGAAAGGGTAAAAAAAGAACTTCTTTAACGATAATAGAAGTTACCTTCTTTCTGGAATCTCAATCAAGAATCGCTTCTATATATGATATAGCTAGTCTCGTCTCTTTGAGCCTTCTAGTTATAAAAAAGTTTCCAAACCCGCCTTCGTAGTGGGAGAGATTCTATGATCAGATTGAGATAACGAAATTGTTCTGAAGAGTAGAGGACTTTGATGTGTAGTCAACATTTAGAAACTTTTGAGGTGAGATGTCCTTGTTACACCTATAATAGTGGGATAACCATTTCCTAGGGAGTAAAACAAGGTTGTTTTTGTCCTTTGAGGAGGTAGGTTCATCTTAGCCTAAGGCTCTTCTCATGGAGTGATAGTTTTACTGAGTCAACCTTCTTTTTTCTATTCGGGAACTGAAGGTGGCTAAGTCAAGGCGCCTTATCTTTCTGTAGGTTTGAGCAAAGGCCATAGCTATTATAATCATTGCTAGCAGCACAGCCGTTGAAAAATCCGCCTTAGCCTCAGGTAGTTGATACTTTCAGGGGGAGCAGGATCATAATTTCCACTAAAGTCGTGTAACCCTTAGTAATGGCTTCCTTCTCAAAAAAAGATTATGAATTTCATCTATATAATAGGATCGGGTAGGTAAATGAATTAATAAGGGGGTGGCCCCTCAGGGCCTGGCGATGAAAGCTTTTCAAATAAACCTAATAGTGTTAAGAGGGGGGTTGCCCGATTCCTTATGTGATGCCTTTATTTGATCTCGAAGTGCCTTTGGCATGATCGTTTCGAAGTTCTTTCTTTCATAAGATAGTCTTTTTCGGAAATCAGAATAGCTGTTGAGCGGAAGGGTTTTGTATTACCACCACCTTGGTTGGGATAAGGGTGCATCAGCAGTGGTAAGAGCAGTAGAACCGACCGCAATGGAAACAGCTTGAGCAAATCCCTTTCTCATTATTCAACTACTTTCATCCGTCACGGGAAGAAGCCCAAGCAAAGGAACTACATCGAAAGACAAAGCATTTCCCTTCCTCACTACCATCTCGAGAGCAGCACGAAGAAGAAAAAGACAGACGGAAAAAGAAAAGCAGCTTATCTTTCTTTGGTTTCGCTTCCAACTAAGGCTAAGGGACTTGGATAGTCAACCTGGTCAAAAGAAAAAGCCGCCCTAGTGAGGTGAAATGCTGAAACTGTTACCGGTAAACCCTACAGAAGTCGGAATGGGATCGGGTAGAGAACTAGTCCCTTGCCCGGCCGGGATTGGAGGGGGTCTATTAGCACAGGGACAGACCTGTTAGAAGAATCCCTAGGGCATCCTTAAGAGGCTCAAAGATCTTGAAAAAAGAACGAGTGAGGACGTGTCCAATCTCTCTTGCGAGGAACCAAGCTCAAAGCTCAAAAAGAATAAGGCAGCACACTCTTTGTCGGAACGAAGGCGAACTGGCTTTGATGACAAGATGCTTCTGAATAGTCCTAGAAGGCTGATAGACAGCAAGACTAAAGAAAATAGGGGATATGTAAGAACCTATTAGTATGGATCCTAGGGAATCACGAACCAAGGAAGGAATCTCACAAGCCAATTGTCTTGAACATTGTCTTTGCGGAAACTATCGCCCGGGGGAATTTTGTTAAATTGATTCGAGTATTCAGTCCCCTGAAGCGGTTGAGGTTGCTTGCTAGGCTGACCGAAAGGAAAGCGGGTAGGCCGCGGAAGAGATACTCAAGGACATAGGAGAGGAAAAAACCAGAAGTTCAGCAGCAATCTTGGTTGGGATAATAATATTAGCAGTTGTACTAACAAACGCAGCAGCTAAAAGCTTAGGGTAGAAGTCGAGTATAGGAAAGAGTTACCAGATTGAGACAGGCACCTATAATTTTAGGAAAGAGAAAGAGCCATAAGAGCTACTCCCCGAAAATGCTCTATAAGGGTTGGTGTTCATTAGCGATCAGGCTTTCGAATTGGCTTACGGCATAGAGCTAAAGTAGCTTGCTCAAGATAGAACTTCAACGGCCATTCCACGAGGTAAGCCCGCTAACCCCGAAAGTAATTGTCTCCTGGTTCGTTCTTCCTGTGGATTCCCTACCAATCTAAGTAAATAAGGGTTCTCGAACCCCGTCTCTCCCGCCATTGAGGTAAGCGCGGCTATCCCGATCTGGCTTTTCGGGCTAACCATTCAAAGATTCAAGATTTCCCTCGGGTCATTTTTGGCAGGACAATGCCCTGTGCTTTCCTGTATGTGAGGAATTCCCCCCGGGGGAGTTATTCTGTTTATGGAAATAAGAGATGCATACACGAAGCAGAAAGTCAGAGATGAACCGGAACTAATAGATGCAGGTTGCGAAGCAATTGCCACAGACTCTCATTCGTTCCACTAGGAAGAAGACTTGCTCCTTCTGAGCCAGGATCAAACTCCTCTATGCGTTTTCCTTCTCCCTATCTTTTCTTTACGCATAGCCTGACCTTAGAGACTGACTCCCCGATGCCATAAATCGACTTAGCTGACTGAGCTCCTCCGCTCCAACTCGACTAGCTACTTGGATTTAAACGAGGGTTTCAGACTGACGCTACTCGTTTAGCTTTTCTTTACACTGAGGCGCTTCTTTATCAGCCGTAGTAACGGAAACTACCAGCATCGGTAACTCGTAACTCACTTCATTCGGTCGCCCACCTGGGCTATCCTCACTACACTCCCAATCCTGCAACTGACGCTAAACTAAGCCTTGAAAGAACTAGACTGAGCTGCTTCCTTAGGTTTCACTCCAGGTTGAACTCATCTCTTCCCAGGGCTCTCTTCACTTCAAATAGGAAGTACTAGGCCTAGCTTTCTTTGCTTGACACATAGGTAGTCACCACCCTTATAAACTATAGGTCCTCGAACCCTTGACTTGGAAACTACTCGCCTTAGAAGTCACCACCCTTTCCCTCGCAGCAGAGGTTCTGCAAGAAAGGAGATGCACTAGCTACTTTACTTGGATTTACTTGGCTTTATTTAATAAGATAATACAGATTTCCGACTCGAACTCCAGGTTTAGCTTTCCCTTTAGACTTTGCTGACTTGGAAGCCGGTAAATCCACAGCAGACTGAATTAGCAGATGCGGGAACTACTTCCCTTTAGGTTTTCAGTCCATAGCTCTTTCATTTAGAACATAGGCCCAGAGGCCTAGCAGAATGCGAGAAATACAATTAGAGGAAATAGCTAATAACATTCGTTCGCCGACCTCGGCTCCATTCAACAAAGAAGAGTAACAGAAGGAGCTCTTTGCTATACAAATAGGCCCAGCTGAACTGACTTAACTGAAGAAGACAGAGAAGCAGGAGTTGATCTTTACACATCGGTAGTGTCGCTACCACTGCAGGAAGAAAGAAAGCGGATATCTCGCGGGTAACATAGCGTTTCGCTTCCCTCTTAGCATCGGTCACTCCCTGAAGCAGTAACGGGTAACTAGCCCTCCGGTCAGTCCTTGGTTTCTTTCTTCCGGGTCACTGCCCATTCCAAAAAATTGGCAACTTGCGTTTCTTCTTTGATCTCAAGCAGACTGAACTCCCCGCATCACTAGCCTAGCAGCAGGGTGGTCGTAGATCAGCTTTGTCATCTAGCTCGGGCAGTTCAAAAATAAAAAGAGGTTCCAACAACGAGAAGACTCCCAGGAAGGGGAGCCGCATAAAAAGAGACTCTAAACAAACTGTATTAGAGCAGCAGTCGGACTCGTTGCAAGAAAAGGTAGTTGAATGTGTTAGGCGAAGAGAATATAGCACGTAGAAGCTTATAGAGTCGGCAGTTCGACGGCTTAATGCTTGCCAGAGAGAGTTCTATAGCCCTTAGGATAAAGACATGAGCATAGGATTTCATAGAGAGCGCCTTTGGGCTCCTCTGAAATACCCAAAAAATTCTTTGTATTCATGTCAGGATTTCGCGCTGAGGAGGCCTCTTCGCTCCGTTGGGACGAGCTGGTCGAGATGTGGTGTCCAGTCACTCACATTGGTGAGGGCTGCGCTATGCCACCTGTCCTTACCCTGGTAGTACTGCTTTAGCAAAGCTAACGGTAGGTCAGACAGGTCTGGGACCATATTTCCCTTCATAGGCTGGAGCAAACCTTGCGTTTACATAGCTATGCCCTTTAGTTGCGCATGTTCAACCTAGGCAAGACCCTACTTGCTGGTTTATCCATCATTCAATCCACAACAAATCGGATGAAAGCCTGATACGTCTCACCTACTCAAACGAGATTGAAAAAAAAAACTACCATTCCGTCGAATCGGAAAAGGTTTCGAAGAGCGCAGAAGGTCAGTTCGGTGGTAAGATCTGAAGGGGAGATTCACGGGTAACTTCGGAGGGTGGGGGAAGGAAGAGGTCTTATGTGTGCTGACTGTTAAGTGTCGAAAGCCGAGGATCCATAGTCCCTAAGATCATAGCCCACAGCATTGTGCAGGGCTTTGAGGGCGGTACCCGTAGGTGCAAGATGCTTAACGAGCTTTCAGTACCAATAGCACTTAGCATGTGGTGAGGTGACAGAGCGGAACAATAAGGTAAGGCTAAAAAAGACCCTAAGATCATAGTCCACAGCATTAAAGACAGGGTAGGGTAACTCAGAGTCCAAGTCTAATTCCGCGTCAATTGGAGAGGTAAAACGCTTTAGAGGCCAAAAATCACGGTACACGATTTGGAGTGGAGCCGTACTTAACCTTATAGCTTGGCACTTGATTTGAGACCGACGCTTCATCACGTCATGCAAACTGGACGCCCGCCTGGTGGACGATTTGGTGGAGCTTGCTTTGCTTGTCCAACAACGACAAAGGAAAAGATGAGATATGCCCTGCCCTGGTCCTCAGCGAAAGAAGCAGGTATACAAGGGTTTGCCTAAGCACGACCCGTCAACGGACGGAGCTTTCGAGGCGAGAGAAGTTAGGCGATATGGGGACTGCCGGCACAGACTCTGCTGAAACAGAAATCTAAAAATAGCGTAGCGTGTCAGTCAGGCTGGGAGTAGTTGTTCGTTTAGACGACGAAAGGTGAGGTAGTCTAATCAGACTAAGGCAAGTGATTTCACTTATTTGAAAAGTTAAGTCGTTGTTAGATAGATAGGAGAAGCATCCGAAGATGGACAAGACTTCGAGAGAGACCGAAAGGGTGTTCGTCGGGTTGGCGTCATTGAAAAGAGGGTAGGTAGGCTACTAAAAAGGGGTATGGCCTAATAAGAGTCCTTTTCGAGGGATATATAGTTATAGGGGGGGTGCTCTCATCTCATGGGTGTTCGTACCTGGCAACTAAGTGAATAGGTGAATTGATAGTTGTCCCGTACCTGCCAAAGACAGTTAGAGTAGAGTTATGACGAGGAACCCCGCTATGCTCGGATCAGGGTCATTTGGCTCGGTAAAGGCAAGCCCGCCTCCAGTAAGTGAACAACTTCAAATAAATGACTTCGCTTTATTGGCAGCAGCAGCAAGCCCTCGTTTAAGAAGAGTTATACTTGACCCTCGCTAAAGAAGACCTACTATAAGGCTACGTCTGACTCATTACCTGACGTCGTGGTCTTCTCAATTGGTGGTTTTGTTCCCGTTCCTGCTCCTGTTGTTGACAAAGAAGCGTAGGTCTCAGTCAGGTGGTGCACCAGTTTCGTATACATACGCCCTGGTTGGTAAGGTGATGAGATCGACACACTATATGCGATCTACGTTCATAGGTTCTACCTTGAAGCTCTTCTCAGTGCTCGTACGGCTTGTTTTCATTAAGTAGTTCGCTGGGCGCATAGTTAATAATGAAATGATCTTCCCTTCTATGCGATGTGCCGCCGATCTCGATCTGCTAGTTCCACCATATTTTCATTGATCATCAGCCGAGGAGGGCATTCGTACGGCGGAAAATCTTGTATAGAAGTCAAAGGCAAAGACAGATGGAAAGCAAGTTCCACGAACTACTCCGATCTTAATTACCGATGGGCATTTGCCGAGGATCCAAGCCTTCGCGGGTAAGAAGTCACATCTTCACTCCGCTCAACTCACTTACGCATTTGTAGTTCATAGCTGGGCTCCGCCGAACTCTGGTGAAGTGTGCTTCCCGTGGGTACCACGTTTTCAATCAGAAGACAGCAGGCAAAACGTCTTTTCTTCAATGGCTGCAGTAGCGCCTATCTCATAAGAAGAATACGTAGTGGTTCAGCTCTTCATGGGAATCAAAGAAAGCTTATTAGGCGAGCTGAGGCTCATTGTGGAGGTCAAGTCGTACAGCTGGGCAAGTACAATTATAAGTAGAAGTGGGCGTGATGGTCAAAGTGATGTTTCTTCTTTTCCGAGGAAGGTAGTAAGTAACCGCACGGGGTTAGCACTGAAAGAGTTCCCCCATATAAGTATAAGTGAAAAGCCCTTTTGCAAGGCGCGCAGATTCACTTCGTAAGATAAAGCAATGATTTTCTTGACCCGGGAAAGGCCAGAAAGCTACCGACCGGTGTGGAGAAGAAAGTTTACATTTACAAGTAGGCGGGCGAAGTAGGTAGCATGTCGGGGAAGGAGGAGAATGACCAAGAGGAGAATAAAGGGGTCTCATCACCGTCGTAGGTGCTTCACTTCAAAGTACGGTTCCGCTTGAGGATGTCAACAACGACATGGGGGCAAACAACTACACCTTCAAACCTAAAGAGTGCGCCGACGGGTGAAGCGAGATCGAGCAAGGGCGGGGCGGAGGGTTATAAACAATAAGATGAAGCTGGTGAGGCTTTAGTTGTTTCAATTGCAAACATCATCATATTAATATTCATTCTGAATAAGCCAGTGAGGATACATCATTTGATCCTGGTTCAAGTGAGGCCTTTCCCACCAAATAAAGAGTAGTACTCGCTTCTGATTTAGCTGAGCCCGTAACTGCTCTACTCGGAACACCCAGCTGTGGAAGCGGCCAAAGAAGAAATTTGAATCGGCCCAGAGAGAGGAACTTTTTAGGCCTTCGAGAGAGACCGTACGGGTGTTCTCGTCGGGTGGGCACTAGCTTGACGCTCAACAACAATACGACTTAGCGCACCTAAGCGATATTATGCCAACGCGGATCAGATCAATGAAATTCATTTTTGAAATGCTCAATCTGACCCCTTTTGCCCTTATGAACTTGCCCTGCGCCTTGAACGACCTCTTAGACTCTTGCACGTGCCCAGCGCCTTTGCGAATAATAGTAGTTTGGTGTCCAAGCCAAGGCTCGTCTCAAAGTATAAGGTCCGCTGAGGGAGCAACTGAAGCTAAAGCCGAATCAGAAGAAGATGAAAAGCAGCTAAATACCTGGACACGACAACTCTGTTTCTAGTCTCGTATCTGGAAGTCAAAACAACTAAGTTATAGTCTCCTGGCAACCAACCCTTGAATTGAACCAATCGGTCCGTCCCAGCAACTCGACACCAAAGGCAACCACCCCGAAAGGTGCTTAATATGGAAGAGTGCCTTTTCTTTGTCTGGGTATGGGTAGCGCTATATATTCGCATTTCATTAATTGGCTAAGCCAGCAAGAAGTGAAGCAAGCACTCCCTTCCAAGTGTGACGTCTTCGAAGTGAAGAAACGAAGTGAAACACAGTCTATGGGGGTATACAACAAATAGGGGCGCTACCGGTCAGAGGTGCTTTTTGCCAAGCCTGTGTTGTGGGCTGGGCTTAGGGTAGGGTTACTTCAATGGGTTCAAAACATTATGTTTCCCTGTGGAGGCGATTGGAATGAGGCGACCACCCCAGAGGGAGGTTAATAAGGAGATACTTTATATGATACGCCATATATTAGTTGTTGAAAACGGCTCCTCTTCTTCTACGTACTCGAAGACAAGAGCAGCAGCTCCACCTACTACATATAGTAGTTCCTTTGTGGATCGGATCCATATAAACATTTCACGCTGATAATTGCGTAGAACGTGTCACCTCTCTGAGGTCAGATGTGAACCGATTAGGGTGCTCACAAGGGTGCGCATAGGAGTCTCATGAACTACCCACCACTACCAGATGTGCCAATCTCTATCCTATTAATCCGGCGTGAGCTCCGTTCAGTTCATAAGAACGACGACGAGCCATAGTGAGGCGAGGCAGAGTGAGGGAGACGACGTTTAATAGTTGTGAGCTCGCATTACTATCCTTATAGTACCCGGACATACTATAATCCTTATAGAAGATAGCAGCCCTTCCCGAATCACGATATTTGACCAACGACTGATACTGGTGGCTCATTATCAGTCGACACTAATGTAGATCGCCTTCTCTACCCTACCCTCGCAGCGAAGAGACTTATTCACTTCATGATCCTGATGACAGGGGGTACAGCTTGATGAGCCTGGGGATTTTGAGAGTGATGACGATGGCCCTTAGTGGTTACACTACCCGGGTGATCAGAGGGACATTAGTCATGATGATGATGACTTTCACATTGACCCTGGATGCCAGGCCAGGAGTTGACCCTTGGTTCTTAGATGAGAGCGGGACACCTAGATATTCTTATGACCATGTTATTGAGTCGGAGCAGTCTGACACTGAGAGCTTTGGTGAATATGTCGGCAAGCTGATCCTTGGATGAGATAAACTTCATTTTCAACTGCTTGCGAGCAACCTTTTGACAAACAAAGTGAAAATCCATTTCTATATGCTTAGTGCGAGCATGAAAGACCGGGTTGGCTGATAGATACGTGGCACCACAAGGTTGTCA